>Ga0325411_1000989_pt1 | contig 30907 bp, 17 predicted proteins | sample PopdelMetagenome_13_FD_206181 | JGI IMG/M metagenome (GOLD analysis project Ga0325411, IMG submission 206181) | Populus deltoides microbial communities from Bellville, Georgia, United States - Xylem-PdIQD-R4 | ecosystem: Host-associated > Plants > Phyllosphere > Stem > Wood/Secondary xylem...
TAACACATCCAAATTTTATGAACGTGAGCCCATAAATAACTTTTTTATTAGGTTAAATGGCATATCTTAGGTTATAAAGAAATAAGTTTTGAATTATTAATTTAGTCTATTGTATTTTTAAATTATTATTTATTAAGCAAATTAAGTTATATTATCAAATTTGATAGTTGAGATTAATTGTGGAACTTCATCTGTTAGTTTAAAATCCTATATAAAAAAACACAATTTGAAGAAGAAAATTTTGGAATTGATGTTGCCTCTCTCCACATAAATCATTCATTGAAATGACAATATTAAACGATGCATCGTTTCATATATTTTTATTTTTTAATTATTTTAATCTCTTAAGAAATTGAAAATTACTCCAAAACTGCTTCGTTTATAACATTTAGATTAATGATCAAAGCTTAACAATCGGTTAAATTTGACTGCATATCTTAATTTATTCATTAAATAATAGTTAAATATACAACAAATCAATTAGTCGACAGTCTAGATCTTATTTTGATACAACCCAATAATTAAGAGGGTAAAATATCTCATCAAACCTTTTTAATTACCTGGAGCAACGGGACATGGCGTAGATTGTTTCATGTTGAAGCAATCCGTGCACTAATTTTTATGGCTTGTAGGCAAATAGATGGGAAAACGATAAATATTTTGATTGATTACATTGTTTTAGTGACTTTTTCTTTCTTTCTTTCTTTTTTTAGTATGACTTTTGTGACATTAAGAGCTTGATTAGTGGTAAGAAAATTCTAGTCTAATCATGATTTGAGGTTGTTGTCTCCAAGACCCACAGCTTAACACGTAATGAAACCAATAGAAACACCTTTATTACAGATCATAGATAGATAGAAGAGTGTGCTTGAAGCCAAGTAGAAAACTTTTGTTTGGTACTTTATTTTTCTTACTATTTTCAAAGGGCCATGTCCCCGATTCTGTGCATGCGAGAACAACCTGCATGGCATCCGATTCCTTGAAAAAAAGAAAAGGAAGAAGAACTCCAGAGCTTTGGGGGGCGCATAACCAAAGTCACCTCTTGGGAATAAGTTGACAGCTAAATCTGGGACATCAAGCTTTCAAGTTTCATTTTCAAATGGATTTAGGTTATAAAGAGAGAGGGCTGTTCCCAACATCATGGATGCTAATTGCTACGTACAAAATGTCAACTATTCAGTTTTTCTTTTTACCATATTTTATATCAAGGTAACCCTCGATAACTCATCACCTAGCGGGAGAAATCCGGGTTAAACAGGGTGAACATTATTTTTTAAAGTTTTTTTAAAATATATATATATTAAAATAATTTTTTATTTTTTAAAAAAAAACTTGTGAAGACATTTATTATTACAAACTATACGCAAATCAGAATATACCCCTGCCAGAATTTGTTTCCACCATACCATAGGAGGTGTCTCCATCAAAGCAAAGGACTTGAGATTCGTGAGGTTCAAAGATCGACATGGAAAAAAAAATAGAAGAACAGTAAATAGATAGTCGAGAGGGAAAAAAAGAGGCACAACTCTCATGCACAAATATGAAGACGTTTATCTGGCAGTTCTTTAACAAGACTAGGAAAAACTGAGAAATCAGAATGCATACCTTGAAAGAGGAAATACAAGACCATAGTAATGCGTCCATTCATTGCAAATGAAGCATATTTCTGTGCAGCTTGCACTGTTTCTGCCCCTTCTCCAATACCAATCACAGGATCAGTCCTGTATATATATATCCTAACCACCATCAGGATTGCTCATGAAATTTGTTTGCATCAAGAATAATGTCTAAACATCAGAGACAGGATTAGATAAGTTCACAAACATAAAATTGAAGATGTCTTACGAGATGCGAAGAATCGATTTCTGAAAATAAATACATTATGTCCTGAACACAAGCTGAATGCATCCTATAATCACAGTGGCTAACTAGGAAGGTTATTATACAAATCTATGGCATACACATGAGATCAAGTATAGTAAATTCTACATGTTTGGTCGGAGCAAAATGTGTTAAATACGGACATCTTTGATTGAAAGCTAAAGGGGTTTCAAGAGAAATAAGAAACCAAATAAACTTTAATGAAGTGCCTTTTTAATCCTTTTCTTCTTAGGGCTGGTGCTCCTGCTTCCGCTACACTTTGGACAAAACCAATCCTCTTCTGGAATGCTTTCAAGAGGAGGATCGCAGCAGTCTATATGTATCCCAGCCCCACAGCCAACAGAGCCACATTCATCACCGCATATCAGCATATCTTCCCCTCTATCGCAAGAACAACAAACTTCACAAGCTATATCATCACCACTATCACAATCCTTTGACATTGTCAAGTCCTCAGGAATCACTTTTGCCTTGCTCAAAAGGTTGGAAAATGACTTCTCTGCCAAATCATTGGTATTGTACAGTACATGTCTTTCAAGAGAACTCCCAGGCTTGCAGACATACTCCACCAAGTAATCAGCAACGACGCAGGGTATCTTATGTTTTAAGAACTCTTGGACCCACACATCTGCTCGTGTTATGCCAGGACTGATGATAGCAAAGTCAACTCCAGATGTAAGAAAACGGGTGTAAGGAGGAGAAGTTGCTAAGATGGTACCGTCCCCTGCCTTCACTACACGTTTCAGAGTATCCTGTTTGTTGAACAGTAAGATGCGGACAGTGTATCAGATCATGCACATAAGATAATTGATCAGCTAAAATCTATACACCAACATTTTCAGGAAAACTGAAACCCTGAGAAAGCTTATGCAACACGTTATAACTCGACCAAGGAAAAAGTCGCAGGTAAACATATCTGAGAAGAAAACATACCAAAGGTGGTGTCATGCATTCTCCATAAATGATAATACGCATCCCATTGAAGGCTCCATGACCTGTTCTCTCCCTCAACAGCCGCCACTTCCTTGGAGCCTCTAAGTTAATTGTTCCATCTTCGCTAAGGCCACTCTTGTGCCATTCATAAGATTCCTCTGCCAAGAACCTCCCTGCCTGACTACAAGCAGTTAAATAATCCGTCTTAAGAATCCACCTGCAATAAACAGATATCTATCAGTTGAGCAGGTGACTCGAACAATTATAGATGGTCTATACTGTAACTCATTCCAACAATTTTCCAATCTTGACCAAAAAAAAGGAACAAAATAAAAAATTTCTCAGCAGAGAAAAGAGGAATGCATAGTTTACAACAGTAAACTGAATAATGGACCACATTGAGCTGTCACAGACAAGAATTTTAAAAGAGGTTTTTTAAATATCTGTATTCAAACTTCAGAGGTTAATGCACAATGTACTGTACCTTCCAGATGCTGCAGCAGCAAAAAACTTTTCTGTCCTGCGAATTGGGCCTGGAGCTATGTAGTGTGTTGCCTGGTATGACCATTGATGAGAATCTCTGCAGAGTTTTCCTTTCAAACTCTTAATAACTTTCTGGTACTCCTTCCTTTGCAGTCTATGCCCACTCAATATAAACCATAGGGGTTCGGCTTTTACTGGCTTTGTAACCTCTCTTCCTGTTGTAGAACCAAGATTACTTTTACTAACCTTTTGATTAAACTTCACCGGTGCTTTATTGGATTTAGCAGCTGTGTCACCAACACACTTGTCATCCAGACTTGCATATTGATCTCCATCAACAGCAGGCTTATTCTCCTTCTCGGCTTCCACAGAGTTCTTGGACTTTTTCCTAGATATAATTCTGCTTTTACCTTGACCTGCACGATGTGGCTCAGTGCTTTCCTTTTCTGCAGCATTCTCCTCAATGTTCTTGCCATTAAGATTCTCTTCCATATTCAGAACTTTCTTAGACTCTTCTTTTCTAACAATCGAAGTAACAGTCTTGGTATTGGTCTTACCTGAAGGCTGCTTCCTTCCTTTTCCTTTTACAAAATCTTCTGTCAAGATTGATTCATCCCTCTTTTGTATTTCAACTGGATTTTCCCCTTCTACCGGACCATTGCACATGTAAGCTGCAGAATTATCTGCTTCTAATTTCATTTCTATCTTATTATCTGCTTTATGTGGCAAATCAATCATGTCAGCCTGCTCTTCTTCGAGAAAGTTTTCACATTCATTTTTGTCATCTGGAGCCTCAGTCTCATCATCCATGAAACCAATCTTAACCTCAATATTATTCCCCAGCTTTGTAGCACTTTCCGTCTCCATCTTCTCTGTTACTGCAACATTGACAATTGCCAGGGATGTCTCAAGCTCAGTGGCATCAGAAAAATTCCCATCCTCTTCTCTCTCTTTCACCTCAGCCATAGTAACTGTAGGATCATTTTGAGCAGCAGTTGCATTTAAGTATATGGAACCTTTCTGGCTCTCATTGCTTTTCAATTTTGATCTAGAACCTAAAGTCTTTTTGGCAATCATCTTCTTCCTAACTGGCTTTGTAATGAAGTCATCTTTTCCTGCCCGAAGCACATGCAAATCAGAAAGCATGTCAGATTTATCTATCTCTAATTCCTTAAGTGAAAATGGACCGCCTCCATCTTGCTGCTGATTTTGTGGCTCCCCTGCTTCTGCAACCATCTGTTCATATCTTTCAACAACAAAACCTCCACTATCAGACCTGAGGACCAAGTTGTTCTCTCTCAAGTCCCTGGAGGATGGTTGTGGTGTCTTATTATTTGCACTCTCATTTTCACCAGTTTCCAAGACCATATTTGCAAGGAAAGCGTTATCTTCTGTGAACGTGTTTCTACTAAATTTTGATGACTTGGCTGTTGAAGAATTGGCATGTGAGTTTAGCACAGCATTCATACTACTCATATCATGCACAGAGTAACCAGTATTGCCAAGAGGAGAATGGTTATTAATCCTAGATGGACCATCCACCAAATGTGTTGGTTCAGAACCTTGATCTGCGTTTGTAACTGATGGATTCAGAACTTTGGCAGAAGACTTGTTGATGGATTCACCTAAGAGAACTTTAGGAGAGCCTCTAGTGTTGCCTGAGTTTCCAGGGGAAATTGATGATGGGGACCTTCGTGGAGTTCTCCTTGTGTAACTTATTGTAGCATTATACTTAGCATCAGAATGAGAAGGCCTTTCAACAATTCTAGAAATAAATTCCAAGTCATTGCTTGTCCTTGTAGAAATAGGAGTCCTCTCTTTTGGATCAGGTGGATCATTGGAAGAGGCACCCTTGAAGCCACAAGCGTCCAAATGGCCAGGCACCCTTGATAGACCTTCAGGCTCACTCAAATTATGTGATACTTTCAGCACTTCCCCAGTTTTGGGCATTTCACAAGATTTGGATGTTCCAGCTTTTAAATTCTGAGGACTCTTATTCACATTTTCACAACTTGGTTGCTTCACACTGGTACCCTCAGCTTCATCCTCAGAGTCTTTTGCTTCAGCTTCCAGAATCTCCAACTCATAGCCACTGTTCAAATAGAGCAAAGTTAAGCACATATTTTAGCATCTTCACTAGATTCAAGTGTCCGTGTATTAAAAAACAGTCAAAGTTAAGCACATATTTTAGCATCTTCACTAGATCCAAGTGTCTGTATATGAAAAAATAGTTAAGCAAACAATCAAAGGTTAGAAAACCTCAGCTGCCTAATATGTGTGTGTGTGTGTGTTTATTTGGATAAGAAAAGATAACATATACTTGTTTACCAATGCAACTCATTGAGATGCTTATTTTGTGCAAACAGATAACGAGTCACAGATCTCAGCCGAAGAATGACCATCCATTCAGTAACAATATAGTAAACAAGGGACATGTACTTGTATGTGATAACCCACTCCAAACTCAACATCTTGGGATGGAGGATGCACACAAAGCTCGAGTGGTCCATGAAAGGAAACAAAGAATCGTGCCCTCTCTTTCTACTCATTATTATGAAGTGAAGAAATATCCAAATGAAAGAAACAAAAACACCTAAAACAATCTCAATTTATCGTTCAGGTCATTCCTTACTGGAGTTCAAACTCATAAGGTGGGCTAAAATAATACTAAGTTCCTTCTCTCGTTATGCACAGGTTGTTGTCAAGAAGTGGTGTCCAATTTATCATGTTGAATGCTACTAAACCCAGAAGTTAAAATGCCTCACCTCTTGCTATAATTATCTTCTGGAAGAAGCTCCCAATTTCTTAAGCTGCAGCAGAAGGATACGTTCAAAATGTGAGAATGCTCACGTATTTCAATGTGTAACAGAGCAAAAGGTACCAACTCAGTGGTCTACCAATCAGGAAAAAAAAGAAGAAGATGACTCACCAATCTTCCAACCATCGATGATTAACAAGCTTTATCTTCTTCATTTTATTGGCAAGCTCATACTTCTCACCTAGACAAAGTGAAAATTTCTAATTAACATCTAGTCAAGCTGAGCACTCGCATTGTACCAGAGTGAAGTAAGAAAAGTTCCATAGGATCAAATGATAAAATAGCAGCAAGTAACAGTGCAATTATGATGTTCGTGCAAATAAAAGCATTAGAAGAAGAAGAAGGCTACTGTCAACAGTTCAAGAAAAATGAAAGTAACTCTCTTTGCAAAAAACTTCTTCTGTAGAATAAGTCTCACCATAAAAAAAAAAAAGAAGAAGTATATGAACTTAAAGCAGAACAATAATCAATGATAACCCTAATGTATGAGTAGGATTTCAAAATCATCAAAGGAGCACAATATCCATAATGTACTAAAGAGAAAAACCCTATAAAGATAGGTTTAACCAAATATTCATAAGCAAAAATATCTCTTATTGTTTGGTTCAATGTTTTTTCCATCTAATGTACCTTTCTAGAGTTAATATCTTCCATATGCTATGGGAAGATGATAACATGCATAGCTGAGCAATCCATGGATGACTGCATATTCCAGTCAACTAAGCCTCATTCCAAAACTATCGTGCCTTTGAAACATATTACCCAACTAACAGCAGCTAAAACACGCTATATATTATGCAGCGACTGCAGCAAGCTTAGTATGCTTTTGGTATCAAGCAAAATCATATTAATACAAGGAAAAGAGGAACTGCATATATGCATTCATTAAGAATGGTGTTCAGTATGTGAAAATCAAAACCACACCTTCAAATTTGTAGCAGATGAGATGAGTAACTCTGTTAGCCACCAATGGCTTAGAAAAATGTGCCCCCATCAAGCCAACCATGGTCTGTGAAAGAAAATAGAAAACCCATAAAGATTTCATTCCCAGATGCTCATGAAAGCTAACAAAACGAGCAACATTTACCATAATGTCATCTCGATCTTGGCGTTGGTACCCAGTCAAGCACATTGTTATATTCTTGGCACGCGGAATTCCATTCAAATCTCTAAGCGGTCGATACATTATCTATTGTACAAAAACTAAATCATAAACATCGAGCAATTTTATATGTGAAAGAACAAATGAAAAAAGTAACAGCATTAAAAATAAAAATATAGAAATTAAAAAAATAAAACTCACAGAAGTGGCATCAACAGGCATCCCAATATCAAAACTATGATTAACCCATAATCCTCTCACAACCGTCTTTCCATCATTTCTTGCACCAACACATACAGGATCATCCTAAAAATACATATTTAAAAATAAATAGATGGCTAAATTACAATTTTTTTTATTGATCATTAAAGTGTGAAAAATAATTAATTACTCACGTAAACAATCTTATCGACAATGACGTGAGTGCAGTTCTCACTATACTGAACAGCATCAACGCCGCCGCCATTGACAAGCTTTGATTTAACCTGCACCACAGTTCAAAAAATAAAAATCAGTCTATTACATCTTCTTCCTTTCAATCAATAACAATGATTTAAGGCAGGGAGGGAGTGGAAGAACCTCGGTTTCGCTGAGGGGATCGAAACCAAAGAGAACGAAACGGACGCCGAGAAACGTTTTGGAATGAGAATCTGTTTCCAGCATTGAATCGAAATTTTAAAAAACAAATTGAAGAATTTATTATATAAGAAGAGAGAAGGGAAGAGTATGTTATAAGACTGAGAAGTGACTCTCGAGTCAAAAGAAAAGGAGAAGAGTATAAAATGGAGATGGAGAGAGGCTTCTCTACTGTATGAATTGAAGGCAAGGCTGGTGGAGGAAGAAGGAGAGAAATATTATTGAGGGAGGGAATTATAAGTTTCATTTTTGTGCCCTGGCGGGAGAAAAAAAAAATTGTGGGTGCCTCCACGTGATAGGACACGTGCGCGCGAGTGGTTTCGACGCCCTGACCGAGATTGGAACCTCGTAGAAGCTGAGTTCGCCGTCGTTCGTCTCTACTCTGATCGTTTTATTTTATTTCTTTATTTTTGGCTTAATTTTAATTAAAGTCATCTCCTTCCTGCCAAATAAAAAAAAAAGAGTTTTAAAAAATATATATTTAATTAAAATTACTGTGAGTTGATTTTTTATATACAGAATAAATAAAAAATAGATATACATTAATATAAAAATTATTCTAGCTTTTACAAAATTAAAATTTAAAAGATAATTATATATGGAGCTTGATGCAAAAAACATAAATTATTTAACCAATCAAATAATTTGTTTTATAATATAATAAAAACTAGAAGCTACTATAATATAATACTAAACAGTCTTGTAACTTGATGTTTTATTTGTAATATATAACCTGCAATATTATTTTGTAAACATTGAATTGTAATAAAATAAATTATTTGTTTATAGTATAATATTTTTATGTATTTCAATTTAAATAAATAATATAAACTTCATTCTAAAAAAATGTATATTTCACCAAATATAAGCTAAGACGTTTGCTATAAAATGTGGATATTGGATTAAATAAATAAAACATTAAGATTAACAAATGGATTGTGATCACATGCCAAAGCGCTTTTATGCCTACGTAAGAAGTAGTATTTACATTTCAAGGCCAGTTTGTTTGTTTTGAGTAGGATAATTTATAAGAAACTATTTTTTGGATTCTTTTGTGTTTGTTTTGGAAGATAATTTTTAAAAAATATTTCATGTTTATTTTTTATAAAATATTTTATACAAAATTGGTAGATAAAAAATATTTTATGGTCAATCTTCAAATTTAATTTATTTGTTATAAAATATTCTCAACTCATAAAATTCCATAAAATATTTTATGAACAACAATCTACTTATAATATTATCCAACTATTTCAATCATTATATCATCCTTCATTACCATCTCCTCTTTCAACACTATCATGATTGTCTCGTCACCACCGTCATCATCTCACCACAACCTCTTTCTCTACCACCACTATTGAAAAAATAATTGACATGTAAAATATTTTATACAAAACAAACGGACCTGGGATAAAGGGAAGGGCATTATTGTTTTTTTGCAACTTGGTAACGATATCATTGGCAATTATAGTGTGCCAATAGTGGCACCCATAAATAAAATTACACATCATTAATTATTAAAACAATATAAACTCAAGTTAATCATCTTAATCAACTCGTGATCCAAATCTTTGATTGAGTTGGTGTCATGGGTTGGGCTGGTTTTAATAGCTTCGCAAAGCACAACAAAATCGTGACCTTTTCCTTTTTTTTCTTCGTAAAACATTTATCTCAAAAACACTGAGCAAAATCAAATAGCTTCACTATCCCATATATACCTTAATCTCTTATAACTTGTCACGTAGGTCATCAACTAAGTTTAAAACAAGTCCAACATGATTAACATCACTTAAATGAGTGTGGTTGTGATAGAATGATATTAACACATTAAAAACAAATTGATGTGCTTGAGGTTAGGGTATGTATGTTCATATGAGTGGTCTCATAGGCTAAGAGGAAACCCTGAGCCTATTATATAGTTACCAGGGCTTTTTGGGCTAATAGGGTTAATTAGGGGTCATGTACACCCGTGGGGCTCATGTCATCATCATGAGTTCAATATTCTGTTAGGCTAAATGGTGTGATCAAGCCTAACTTGGAGATGCATCATGTTTAGGCTTGGGGACCCTATGTATATGTTCTAACCCATCATTTTTTAGGCTTGACTTGACATATACCTCATGTCCGATGCTTTGGACTTATGCTATGTTTTATACCTTACACTTTTTGCCTATGCTATAGGTATAAAATCCTATATGTACCAGCAACTTCCCTGGGTCTTTATGTTATCGAACACAAATACTTCTATTAGGACTAATTCTAAGCACAAACATTTTTCATGTTGCTTTATTTCCCTATGAATTATTATGATAAAATTATACGAGAGAATCTTAAAAGCCAGCATAAGAATGTGTGATAAAGAGGCGAAGGGTTTATAACTTTTGAATTTTAAAATTTGTAAGTGATAAATAGGCTAGCATTACATGTCAAGTAAGTGGGACACATGACTAAAGATAATAAACTATCATTTATTGTATAAAGGTGTATATAAGGTATGTTATTGCTTTTACTTTGTCACCTTTTAGAAAATCAAAATTGATATAATTTTGCTCTCTCAAGCTTTTTTAGACTAAACGATTTTAGGTAAAAGAGACCATTATTAAGAAGTTACAAGAACATATACCAAATCATACAAAACCACCCCGAAAATCACCACGAAAACTAGTCTTATTCTCTTTTCACTTGGTATGGATTTTAGGTGTAATTTCAAGTTCTAAAACCAGCGTTTAGGGGATTTTAATTATAGTGAATAAAGTCATTTTTAGGTTAGCAATTTTTCTTGAAACTTTTTAAAAAACTTGTGTATTACTTACTTTTTTAGGGAAGTTTATGGGTCTAGGTTAGGACTACCCCATGTGGCAAGGCCATAGAAAGTGTTGAATTTGAGGCTAGAGAACCTCCTATATAAACCAAGGCTCTCCCCAGGGTTAAAGACAATCCAATAACCAGTTAGAAAATATTTGCCCTAGCATAGCCATAAAATAACATGTAATAGATATTAATGTTTGGTTATGGAAGGGATATATGGCTATGATTCCTTTATAGGTAGAGAGGATTGGTAGAGAACTTAACAAGGCTTGAGTAGGGGGGTGAAGATAATTATGCCATTTTATATGTTCAAATATAGGTATAAGTTCCTAATTTGTACAAAGTTTATATTTTCATTATAATATTTATACAAGTCAGTTACACTCAAATGGATGGGCTACTATGGTTCTCTTTGAGAATTACAAGGCTTATAACTAAGAAGCGTGAAAGGAAAAAAAAAAACTCCTTCATATTCCCTAACTTAGATGGCAAGGAAGCCAATTGAAGAGGCTTCCTACAATAAAGAGTATACATATCTTCTTCTTTTTTTTTGTTAAACTTTAGCCTTGAACTAATGAGTTTTTTTTTTTTACATGTGTGATGAATATTTTCCCAATATATGCTTTATTTTATGAATTTATTTAAACTTATTTTTGGATTTTATTTTATTGAATGATTTTTTTTCTAAATCTTGTAATGTTTGTATTTTATATCTTTCTATTGGGGATCCAAAGCCTATATGCCATCTATTGAGGGACTCAAAGTCACCACACTTAAAAAACATGTATATCAAAGAATGAAAAAAATCCATACCTAGAAATTTTTAAGTGTTTAGCATGTAAATTCGAAAGGGAACATGATATTTACAATACCTGAATAAAGTTATGTTTGGGGTTTTTATGTTTATATGATATTTACAATTTGTTTTTTTAAATAAAATTCCAAGTATGTGCTTGTCATTTTATTTGGCCAAGATGACTTTTTATGACTGTTTGAAGACATCATTGAACTTAGGTTGGATGTTGCCTTTGCCTGGATGGAGAACAACTTTTATGTTGGCTAAGTTGTCTTCGTACTTGGATAAATATCACATTATACATAGGTATATGAGTTCTTTTGCCCATGGTTAGAGAATCATGTATAGGAAATGACATGGTAAATATTGTATGAAGATCATTTCAAGAAGATTATTCTTAGATAGCAACAAATAAAAACAATTTTAATGGTGACCATTTATAGAGAAATTTTTAACATTTTTTATTTATAGGTATATATAAGTACTGAAAATGTCCAATCCACTAATGATACATATTTAGATTATCTAAATGCAATGCATGTGGGAGGCTTTCCACCTTAAGGTCTTAAAGATGGTAAGTGTTAGCTTTGATCACCCTTGTTACCCATTATAGTCTATTCTATTTGTCATACCTCAATGGATATCATGACGGGGACTAAATGTATTGTGAAAAAATGAAGTCACCACCTAGTAATTAGATAAAAACCAGGGATCCTAAAGATAAGCATTGGTTCTAGAGACTCAGGTAAATGGTTAGTTATGCTTAAAACATCTTTTTTTTACGAAATGTTACTTTTATTTTATGTTTCTCTTAAATTTGTCTTTTTCAATTGTCGTCAATTATCCTAATTGTTTTTAGTTTTTTTTGTCATTTTTCATTTCTAATTTTATGAAAACTTTAACGTCGATCTTCAGATACATCAGAAAATGACACCAGTACCTAAAAATAAAAGACTTTATCAAAGATGTTGATTTTAAATCTTAAAATAAATTTCATCAAAATCGTTAAAAATTGGCATAACCCATATTTGATTTTAAAATATGAAAATCGATCCTTTTTAAAAAAGGAGACGTATAAAAATGATGTTTATCTCTAAAAAAAGAGATTTCATCAAGGTTGCGAAAATGATGGGTGTTGATTCATATGGATGATAAGAAATGGTTTTGGATCTACAGGAGTGGCAAAAATAGACTTTGGCTTTCTGTTTATAATATCTTGTATGTTGAGAATTCTTATCATTATTTATTTTTTATATATATGTAGGCCCAATATAACAATTTATTTGGGACATGCTTTTAATGGATTTAATAAACTTGTTATCAATTCCAAAAATAAATGCAAAAATAATATAATTTCTTACAATGCTAATTCATTCAAAATGGTTTTTTTTTACTAAACATGATATTAAAAAAAATACTAAGTTATGCAAAAGAGAAATATTTTTTATGCCTTTTTTTAAAAGCTTAGCCATGATGCAAATCAAAACAAATGTATAATTTTTTTTAATCTTTTTTGTTTAATCATTTATCTAACACATGAAAAAACAAGTACAACACACACACACACTAATCTCCTTTATTAAATTCACTCACACACCTTACAGTCACACATTTACACAGTTATCACAATTCAACTATAATCATAACACATTAAAAATCAATTAAAAAAAAACTTAAAATGGACATTCAAAAACATTGGGAATATATTGGAAGTGCTAAAATCAAACAAGAAGACTGTTGGAATTGATATTGAGGTGTAAGAAAAGTGGTGGCGTGTTTCAGCCATGCATCACCACCATTATTGGTGTGTATGTTCATACGTCGCTGCCACTAAATGGGTGCTACCTTGTGGATCTAAATCTCCTCTCTCTGCTCGTCACTTCGATACCGATAATGAAATCACCAACAACTTGAAACACAAAATCCAACAAAAAAATCTTTTGTCCTTTTTATTTCTCTCTACCATGACTCTTTTTCCCTTCCTATTGTTTATCTATTGTGATGGCTATAGGGAAGAGATTGGTGATTGGTGACTAACATATGGTTGAAAGGTGATGTAGTTCTTATGATGATAGTAGGATGGCATTTCGATCAAAAGCTTCGGGTTAATAAAGGATGGGTTAATTATGTCTAGCTCAGGTTGATTGGGGGAGGGAGGTAGATATGTTGGTGGGCTATTTAATTTTGATAATGATGTGGCTATTTCTAGCAAAGTTGACGAGAGATTGAAAGGTTATTGGTTTAGGATAAAGGATAACTATGGTCGGTGGCTGAGTTGTTGGTTGTGGTGAGAAGGAGGTTAGTGTAGAAGATTTCATTTGATTTATTTTTGGGTGATGGGTTGATGAGAGGCTTTGGTTCCCGGTTGTGATAGTTCTCTCCACGTGCCTCTATTGGTTCTGCCTCAATGTTATGCTTGGTTTTTAGTAGGGAAAATTGATCAGGTGAAAGAGGTATTATGGTGGTTTTGATGGAGATTGAAGGTAGTTTGGTGGAAGGTGTTCTGGGATAGTTTGGTGGAAAGTGTTTTGGATATTGTGTGTTTTTCCTAGGAGTGAAGAATCTGATGTTAGTTCTGTCTTGATGATTGAAAGGTTGGTCCATTGTATGTTAGCCTAGGTAGATTAGGTTTTGTTGTGGAATGAGGTTAATAATTTTTATGTGTGTTAAGGAGATGAGAGTTTGTGCTAGGAATTTTTCTCTAGCTCCTTCCTTTTTGGTTAGTTCTGGTTTGTCTTTTTAAAATGGAAAGATAAAGTTGTTTTTTTTAGACAAGATTTTAGGGTTTGATTGGAGAAATTTAGGTTTGGTTTGCTGTATTTTAGGTCTCTAAAATCTGGAATCAGAAGAGATTGAAACCAATGAGAATATAACATGATTTGCTCAATCCTTGAAATCAAAATGAAATATTAGGCAAATTTAGTTGTTAGACTAAATTAAGTTAATTGAAAACAATTAGACCGAAATCATGAATTAAATAGGCTAAATTGAATTAATATAATTCAATTGAACTTAATTGGGACAATTTGGACTGGATTGAAACAAATAGGACCAAAATAAAGTTATATAAATAGATAATTGGTACTTGAAATGTTTTTTTCCTTTTCGTTACCGTCATTAGGTTTTGAATTTTTCAATTTCATTCAATTAAGATGTTTAAATTTGAAATTTCTTTCAATTTAAACCCTAAATTGAATTAATTGATCATTCCAATTTCAATTTAGTCTTTGGTTTTTCTAAAATTCTTGAATCTCATTTTTGTTCTTGATTGTGTCCCAAATCCTAATTGAATTAATTTATTTCTTCATATTTAACCATTTGTTGCAAATTCACCATTGGTTCCTAAAATTATGTATTTTTTTTACTAATTTAACTCTCAATTTTGATCTTCTTCTTTAATTAAGCTCTCTATTGATTTCTAAATTGGCTCTTTATTTCAAAATCATCCTTGAACTTTGAATTGTTTTTAATATTGGTCAAATTAAATCAAATTAAACCTCATTTCTCAATTTCCTCTTCAATTTAACCTTCAATTGTGGCCCAAAAATTCCCAAACTTTGTTTTTGCTCATGATACTCAATTATTAGTGTCGCACGTATGCTTGTTGCGTGGTGGGATATTAGAATCAAGGACTCGCCACCTAGTTGTTTAGTTCAAGGTCACTAGGTGACCCAAATGGACTAGTCTTATATGAAATTCTAAGGTAAGAGATTAATTGTGGTTATGAAAGGTATTATTATTCCTAACGCATCTTACCTGAGGTAATCTGTACTGTATGGTCTAGAAGTGGCTTAAATGTGTTGATAGGTTACTAATCAATGGTTCATCTATAACTTAAAATAAAGGTTCACGCTTATGAATAGATCTAGTATCTTGAATTTATTATGGACTCGTATACCCAAATAAATTCTTGTGGGAAAAATCAACGTAGGTTCCCTCACAGGGTTCGTCCATCTTGAAAGGCGAAAGCATTTTTCACAACTCGTATATTATGATGAAAATACTCCTAATTAAAATTGGTGAGTATCCAAAATATTTTTGAGATTTTTCTAGTCAACTTCTGATATTTAAATACCAGCCTATTTGTAAATCCAATATATATATGAGAATATTGACTATTAGTTTTCAGAAATTAAAATTTTTAAGGTTATTGAAATATTGGCCAAAATCCTTTTGAATTTTACAAACATGTTGTAAAATCCATGAAATATTTTTTTAAAAAAAAGATGCCAGAATATTTTAGATTTTGAAATAATCCTCAAATAATTTTTAGGGTTCTAGGCTATATGCAATTTAAAATAAAAATTGTATTTTTAAAAGAAAGATTTTTTTGTTGTTGTTTTTATGGAAGGGAATCGATTCATTTAATACCGAATAAGTGTATTACATGTAAGTCACAATTCCCAATATTAAATATATGAGGGTAGAAAAAAGTAGGGAATTCAAAATTAATTACAAAATGATCTTCCAACAATTAAAAATTTATGAAGAACAGGACAAAGACCATGTTCGGCAAAACACAAATAAAAATGTTTTTATCAAGGCTTTTTCAACAACGATATCAATTCAAGACAAATTATCAATCAACTCAAAACCAAACAATGCCAAACATTCACACAAATCTTATTGAGCTCACAAGCTTATATATGAATTTCATGATAATTCAAATGACTCAACCTAAATCCAAACATAAATTCATGCATCAACATTTAATGTTTAAATAACAATCACAACCTAAAACAAAACTAACAACCCAACACAAATTATCTCAAATCAAAACACACATCAAACCAAATTAAGTGTCCAACAGTTTTAATATTATACAAAATTTGGTCCCAAAATTTAACAAGTTTAGCAATTTGTCAAAAAAATAATTTGAGGTTATAAATCGACCTTCTGAGCATTGGGAATCGACTAGAGAGGTTATTGTAACTCAAAACTAATGCTAGAAATAGGGAAACATTAGCGTCATGTGGGTTTCACGTGCCATCATCACTACCAATGTGTGGAACCACGCGCCGTCACTGATGAGAAAGGAAAACTGGTGGATCTAAAAAAATTTATTCTTTTTTTTCTTCCTACGTTGGCAGTAAGTATCTTTGTTACCTAGAAAAAAAAATGACACCAACAATAGTTGGTTTTCCTTTTCTTTAGGTTTGCTTCCCTCTTCCATGGTTGGGTTGGTTTTTGTTTATTCTTCTTTTATTGCTAGCGGGTTTAATTTTGATAGATTTGTGAGGTGCTAGATGAGATGAGGGTGTCATCGGTTGTTGGTTTTAATTGGTCATAAAGTTAGTAGTTGGTAACTATAGGGATGAAACAGGTGTTAATGGGTCTTTGCTGGTTCAGTTGGCTTGGGGAAACTCACCTCCACTGGTGATGTTGAGGTCAAGAGAGAGAGAGAAAGAGAGAGAGACAGGACTATCGATTGGAAGATGGGCTATGGAGGAGGGCTTGAGAGAGAGGAATCATCATTGGGTGAAAGGAAATGGTCACTGTGAGCTCTAGTTTGTATGCAGAAGGGTTGTCATTTAAGGTGGCAGGTCGATCTCAGTTGAAGAAGATGATATCGTGTGGCTAGAAAAGGTTGGCCAAGGGATGGGAGGTTGAAGATGGGTGTTCCTTTTTTGTCGTGTGGCTGGCGACTCCTTTTGGAATAATGGGTATAAGGTTTTTTTGTGTTGTATAGATCTTTTAGGGGGAGTATGTGCGCTGGAGAGAAAAGTATGGGAAATTATTTTTGGCTTTTTTTTTTGTTTATGGCTCCCTAAAACTCATATCCTTTTGTGTGTGTATAACCACCTATTTATAGGTTTTTTTTTTGTCTCCTTCCCCTTAATTGCTTGGTCCCCAAGCAATTTGAATTTTTTGGGATCCCTCATTTTTTTCTTGCACTTTTGGTCCCCTTGTCATTTTGGTCCTTTACCACCAACTCAGATAATTTTCTAAGCTTTCTTCATATATATCTTCTTGTATTTTAAATTTTATTTTTTATTTTTTTATTTTCTTGATTTTATATAGGGTCAAAAATAGATAATAACAATCAGTCCAATCTCAACCCCAGTTATATTTTTATTTTTAATTTTTTGTATTTTTGCATTTTTTTTAATTTAAAAGATTTTTTTGACACATTAAAATTAAATAAAAATAAAGAAAATAGAAAAAATTATTAAAAAAGCATTTTTTTGGATCTTTCTAATTTTCAAAATATATATTAAAATAGGAGGGGTCAGTTTTCGGGTTATGATAGCTACCCATTATTTACAATGTTTACGTTACAAAGTCTTGTAAAAAGTTTTGTGTAGTAACATTATAAGGGGAAAAAATGATGTTAGAAACAAAACAAATCTAACACCTTAAAGTTCAATAGATGGATTTAACATCCTCAACAATCACATAGTTGGAAAGAAAGGGGATCTGACACTCTTAAATTCCAGAAAAGCAATCATATAGTTGAAAGGAAAGGGATCTGACACCCTTAAATTCTATACGAGTGATCTAACACTCTCAAAGATTTTATTTTGAAATATAAGGGATCTTACACCTTTAAGTTTAAAGAAAGGATACAACACCCCCAAAAAATCATGTAGTTGGAAGAAAAAAAAACCTGACACTTTTAAATTCTAAAAAAAAAGGATCAAACACCCTCAAAGATTTCATTTTGAAATGAAAAAAATTTGACACCCTTAAATTCTAAAAGAGATATCTTATACCTCAAATATTTCATTTTAAAATGAAAGGGATCTAACACATTTGAAAATCACGTAGTTAGAAAAAAAGAGACTTGACACCCTTAAATTTTAGAAGAGGGATTTGGCACCTTTAAGTTCAACGAAGGGATTTGCACTCTTGAAAATCATATGATGGTCTCATTATAATGGGTAGGACCCAAGATGATCTCATTATAATTGGTGACCTGCCCAAGTAGTCTCATTTTTATGAATGACCTACTTAAGATGGTCTTATTCTTATGGATGACCAACTCAGTGTAAAAATATTGAAATTTGGTCATTTAAAGAGGTAACTTATCTCAAGGTTTAGAATGACTTACCTGACTACATGATTTTCCAACATTTCTTGACTGTAGGATTAAAACTTTCCTTGGTATCATGACTTAAGGATACCTTTTTTGTTAAATTGGATTCATTTGAACCTTCTTGGGATCAATCGAGAATTTTTTTAAAAAATATTTTTCCAAAAACATTATGCAAATCTTTATGAGATCATATCTTTTTTTTTTAATTATATTAGTGAGCGTTTATTTTGGATAACCGTTCATGATTTTTTTTCTTTTTAAAAAATAAAACTATTCAATTGCTATATTTTTTTGGTGTTGTTTAATTAAATACCATTTGATTTTTTTGTTTATTTTCAAGAAAACTTATAGCAGTATTTTTATAATATTAGCTATCACCTCTTTTAGCCCCCCACAATAGCTTTTTTTTCTTCAATTTTTTTATGGCTTTCTTATGCAGGTCAACTTTTACTTCTGTATAATTGGATAGAAAAAAACTCTAAAATAAAAAAACAAGTTATTTGAGTATAAAATTTTATATTTTTTTATATCAAATTAGATTTTAAATGGGTCATATTAGATCAAGCTCGATTCAATTCGAAACCCAAGCCAAATAAAGGTTCTTGATTAGGATTTTTTGTTGTTAAAAATAAAATATTTTTTTTATTAAAATAAGATATGTTGTTTCATAATTTTTTATTGGTGTGAAATACTTTCCTCATACCTATTTTTTTTCTGTTTTGACAAAAACAAAAAAGATGTCCACTATTAGTCTAATTGGACACATAGCAAAAATTATACTAAATTATAATTAAAAAAAAAACAATCCAACATTTTTTTTAAGTACTCTTCTAGTAACAATCTTTCCAATTCTCAAAAGAAATATTTTTGTAAAAGACAAATTTCAACTCAAGACCACAGTTTTTAAACCTGGATCAACCCGGCGGGTCGACCTGGTGGCTGGACCAATTCGGATTTATTAAAAGACTGGCCGGTGCAACAACTCGGCAAAACCCAATCAACCTAGCGGGTCGACCCATGACTCGGGCGAACCAGGACGAGACCCAGTGTTTTTGTTTTTTTTCAAATGTGATTTTTCTCTTATACCTCTGTTTTTTCATATTTTTTTAGTTAGTTATTAACACTTTTTAAAGTTCACTATATAAATATTAGAAAAATGTTTTATTTTTTCAATATGAGATTTGAAACCTTTTAGTTTATATACTCTATATTCCCAAGAAAAAAACTATTTTTTAAATGTAGAATTTGAAACCCTTTCATATATATACTTTATGTTAACAAGAAAAAAGTTATGTTTTTTTAATGTGAAATTTGAAACCCTATAGTATATTTACTTTATGTTTCCAAGAAAAAAGTTATTTTTTCAATGTGGGGTTTGAAACCTTTTAGTATATATACTCTATGTTCCCAATAAAAAAGTTATTTTTTCAATGTGGGATTTGAAGCCCTTTCATATATATACTCTATGTTCCTATGAAAAAAAAACCATGTTTTTTCAATGTGGGATAAAAAAACCTTTTGGTTTAAATACTTCAACTTAAAAGGATAACATAATATCTTTTCAATATGGGATTTGAAACCCTTTAATATATATATACTCTATGTTCCCAAGAAAAAAGTTATTTTTTCAATGTGGGATTTGAAGTTCTTTCGTATATATACTTTATGTTCACAATAAAAAAGTTATGTTTTTACGATCTGAGATTTGAAACTCTTTAGTATATATAATCTATGTTCCTAAAATAAAATTATTTTTCAATGTGGGATTTAAAACCTTTTCGTTTATATATTCTATGTTCATAAGAAAAAAGTTATGTTTTTTCAATGTGAAATAAAAAAAAAAATTTATTTAAATACTTCAACTTAAAAGGATAATATAATATTTTTTTAATATGGGACAAAAAAGACATTTTTAAATATTCTTTTAAATTTCATTATTTACAACATGTATAACCTATATTCATATAGATTTTTTTTTAATTTTTTTTATATATGAAATATTAAAATTTTAAATATATTTTTTAATTTTTTCAGGTAAACCCGAGTTGATTCATAAAACCCGGCCTCTTAGCCAGGTCAACTGTTAGACCGGGTTTGATAACTATACTCAAGACTTGAGTTTGAAAACAAATTATAAATAGAAAAAAAAAGACCCACTTGTTATTTATCGCAACATGTATTTTTTAAATGTTTTAAAAAATATTTTTTATTTGAAAAAAATATTAAATTAATATTTTTTAGATTTATTTTGAAATATAGAAATATATAAAAAAACATTAAATGCATTTTTTTAATTTAAAAGTATCCTCCACTGTAAAAACCAAACACGACCGAGGATGGGCTGAGATTCGGAATGGGCAACTTGTTGTACAGATGGTAATTTATATTACGATGGGCTTCAATCTAAGATAGGTAGAGACACTCCGACGAAGAAATAGCGGAAGGTGCGGTGCCCCACTCAACTCCCGACGAAGAAATGGCGGGAGACACGGAACCAGATTCTCAAGAGACACAAAGAGACGATTTCGCTTTTGATTGGGATCAAACCACTCAACTCTATTTCCATGCTAGGTTGCTTTATCAATTATTGATCTCTCACGTAATCTAATTAATGGATAATTTTATCTGGGAATTCTTCCACTTTTGGTTCTGGGTTTTTGTTGCTGACAACGTTTTCTTCGGTATAAATATGATAACCTTTTGTTTCCTTTTGTCTTAAATTGATGCAGTAGTGGATTTTACCATGACCCAAGTGCTGGCTGGTTCTACAGCAGTAGAGACGGGCTTTATTACAAGTTCGAGAATGGAAGTTATGTGCTTTTAGAATGTAGTGACAAGGTAGCTATTTTTCTTGGTTCAGTTGGTTGTTTTCAATGCCAAGGATTCTGTTTTCTCGATTATTATTTCTCGTGTTTTGGCTATGACATTTTGCTTTCAGGTTAATAATGAATGTGAAAGGGAAACTTTTGTTGATAATCCCCTTCAAGATGAGTCGTTTACGCATGTTGAAGGCAATGTTTATGAAAATCTCTATTCATTTCCACCAGCAAATGATTCTGAATCTTTCCAACATAGTGGAGTTGTTGTCGATGAAAGCAATCTAGGTGAGCCACTCGGGATGGTGCTGTTTTTACTGAAGAAATGAGTTATTGACAAGATTGCTACTACCCAGTATTGCTAGATGACAGGATTATAAAGTGCTTGTTGCATCCTGCATAGATGTATTGGCTTGCCGCTGACTTTGTTTGATGGATAGATGATTAATGGGAGAGAGAGTGTGTTAATTTGTAAATAGGAGTTAAAACTTTCTTTGCTTGGCCCGTGTCATGTTTTCCTCATTATATGTGTATAAATAATTTTTATGTTTTATCTGATGAGACATTGAACATCTCTCTGCAAAACTTCGATGATGTGGTTGATAAGTCTGGTTCAACCTTCTTCCCATTTAACTTATTTGTCATTCCTATTTCTTCAATGCAGTGTGCAGTGAGTTATTATCTTTCATTTTTCTCAATTCACCGGGTCTCTTATCTACAGGATACACTGAGTGCAGCAGCATTCAAGAACCTGAAAATCCGCCTGCACCATCGGAGTGGTATGTTCTGGAATACAAGACCTCATGCTATGCACCTGATTTTCAAGTTATTATGCACCTTCTAACAATGTTACTTACATGATCCAGGTTGGAAGAAACACTTATCAACATTTTTTTGTCTGGTTCTAACCGAGCAATTGATGCCTCTGATGATCCTGTGATAGCTTTGAAAATGGAAGGTGAGACAGCTTCTTCATCTGACTGTCACAAAGTATTTTGAAAAAAAAAGCGTGGAAGATTTTGCGCGTCAGTTTGCTGTTTGGCAATAATTTAAATGTCCTACATGGATGATTTGCAGTCAATAATGATAATTGCAAGCCAGAAGAAGGTGATCCAATCACAGAAGGCCACCATGGCTTAGCTGACCCAGGTAAAAGTGTCATAGCTGAATCATTGCCTGTCATTGACTGCTTAGACATAAAAGTTGTTCGTGTTCTGTTTTTTTCGATCTTTCTCCTTTTGGTTTCTGTTTAATTGCTTTTTTATGCTTGGATTCAAAACTGCTTCCAGGTCAGTTTACAGAAATGGTTAATAGATACATTTAACAAGTACTATTAGGATACCACCATGAACCGCATGTTTCCCCCCTCAAAAGCAATACATGAAAGTGCGAACCCTGTTTTCCACTTTGATCCTCAGAGTTCAATTTTCTTATGGTGATTCAGCAATTACAGACTTTGGTTGAAGCAGACCCTGTTTTCCACTTTGATCTTATGGCCCTTTTTTCCCTTATACAGATGCCTCAAGGGATGAAGAAAACTGGCGAGCTCAGTACGGTCAAGTAGTCCATTCCAGGGAAGAGTCAGTGCCAGATTTTCATGCCATCGATTTATGGGACTGGGAAATGGTCAAGGGTTCTCGAAAGGTTGGAAAAGGTCAGGAGGCTAGGTTGGCTGGGCAGCTGGTGAAGCGATCTGCAAAGTCTCATCCTTCTATGCCTTCTAGCTGTATTCGCTTTAGAACTGCTCCAATATGTGAAGTACACCTTGACCTGGTACGAGTTAGAACAGGTTCGGATTTTGCCTCATTTAGTAGATAACATGACAGTTTTTGTGTTTTCTGTGCCACTTTGATGTTAGTTCACTTTCTAATTTTGGTTGCAGGGGAAGTTGAAAGTAATGTTAATATCTAGAAATTGAAACACTGTATGATGTGGTGCATTTACTATGAAAGGTTGCAAATTTATGAAGCTGTTTAAATTTCTCTTCAGGACAAGTTTATAAGTTGCATAGTCCTAGCACAAGATATTTGGCTTCCATGTCAACTTATGATTCTTCCAACCCAACAAAAGGCTGGGATTTCCCTGAATTATCTATTACCATGCAAGATAGCCCCCTAATAAAATCCAGTGGAAAAGGTGAATCAAGATCAGCTGATGGAGATGCTGATAGCAAGTGCACGACTGTGTTATCCAATCAACTCTCTGCATCCAAAATGGTAACTTCTGCAACAGAGAAACTTGAAATCAATATCAAATAACTTGAAACCAATTTTAAAAAATAACGCAACATAGAATAACTGGTGGATAAAGCCAGTTCAATTTAAGGAGAATCACCTTAAAATAAATATAATAGTGAATAACATGGAAATATTTTGAAGGCCCTTTTCCATTACAAGAAGTGGAGATTAATCCCAGTATAGTCTTGTGTATTCCCAATTTACGAAGAATATCTGCAATAATACCCAGAGCGGTCCTTGAGAGACTTAATTGCATCTAATAGCTATTGCCATTTAGCAAAAGATGATTCTGGGTAATACCATGACACCTGTAGACTTGCTAACAGCAACTAGATGCTTACAGCAACTAGATGCTTACAGATAACCATAACACCTGACTGCTGATAGATTAACATGTTAGTTGTTCCATGCATTTTTGTTTTTTCAAATAAAGGCCTTTCATATGCTTGTGCTTCTAGATGATTGTTAGGATATTGTATTTTTTGATTGCCCTGTTTAGGCCATATCCTGGGCATAGGTCATTGATCAAATTTCCTTTCACATTGGCCATATTTCTCGTTGTTAGTTGACTTAGAATGCTAGAATCTTAGTTATACTTGTAACCTACTGGCATAGATGGTTATAGAGACCTTGCCAGGTCTAATATTTTATTATTTTTAAACTACATATCACCAAATTTTGTCTGCCATGAATCAGCTGGAATTTGGCAATTTTGGTCTATAATATGTTACTGGAAAGTATTGTGCTTTAGTGCCAAAACTTCAACATTTGGTCGACCCTGTCAGCCTTCACATGGTAGATTTTGGTCATTTGGTCTGTTAACCTGTACCTAGAACGGTTGAAATCTTGCCAATGTATAATTTTCTTGCTTTTCATGCTGGATGGTGCATCAGTTTGTGAGAAAATGGCACTGCCCAATCCAAAAAAAAAAAAGAAAGAAAGAGGAAGTTGATACATTTCAGTAAATATATTGCTTTAAAGTTTGTCTAAATCATGTACAACCACTTTTTTTCTGTATATAATCAATTTGGTGGCTTTATCGTGCTTCTTGCTTCTTAACTTGTGATATGCCTTTTGCTGCATTCTCAGCAAGCAAGCCACGCATACAGGGATAGAGCTGCTGAGAGAAGAAACTTGCATGGTGGTTTTGGTGTGGGCCCTGGACAAAAGAGTTCTTTATTTGGTGATGTGGGTGGCTCTTCATCTCTAGTTTCTACTTCTACAGAGGAAGCTGCTGCTGAAGCCTTGAGCATGTCATTTGGAGCTGGTAGTTATGCCAGGAAAATTCTGGAAAACATGGGATGGAGGGAGGTATGTCATCTCCCACAAACATTGGATAACTTGGCCAAAATTTGTTTAGGCTATCTTTGAAACAAAGAATTTAATTCACTAAGCAAAAAAACAAAATACCCCTTGAAACTTAAATTATCGGTAGTCATTTATGAGACTGTATCGACCTTTCAAAAGTAGTAAATATCCTTTTCATAGAGAAGTTTCCAATTCAGTAAATCATCTCATCTGATCATGAATTGTACAGACGAAATTGGCCTCATATGTCTGATGGCCAATGTTAAACTTAGACCCATTATATGGTTTCCTTGAGCTACCATTTCCTGTTTATAAATTGTGCAGGGAGAGGCTTTAGGCAACACCACAAAGGGTTTGGTTGAACCGATAAAAGCAGTTGGAAACATGGGCAACACTGGATTGGGGTGGCCTCAGGGAAGAATGAAGCTCCCTTAATATCTAGGACACTGACTTCGAGTTTTTCCCTGCGGATATAGGTTTTTTTTTTAATACTGGGTGGAGTATAGTCTCCTGGTACGTGTTGATGCTTCAATTTTACAGTCCAAAATGGCTGCCACTCTCTGTATATATATATATACTAGTTATTTGACATGTGATTCAATGTAATTAGTAAATTTTAATTTTTTAAAAAATAGGTATCCAAGCTAGTTATTTCAATATGTTTTTTATATAAAAAATTTAAAATATTTAATTAAATAAATCGATAATTATCTCCTCATTTTTTTCTTCATGATTTTGATTCTTTAATTAAATGGATTTTGTTTCATTGGATGATATAGATATAAAAGGATGTTTTTTTTTTTGTTGATTTTTTTTTTATTTTCACTAACATTTTTAGAAAAAAATTGAAAAAAAAAACAATAATAAAAGAGAAATTGAAGAGAAATTAAAAAAAAATAAGAGATGAAAGTATATTAAGATATTTTATCATGTAAAATGAGATATTTACCTTGTTGTATCAATTAAATTTGTTTATTAAAATTAATAAAAGATATAAAAAAATAGAAATACATAAAATTAATTAATTAAAATAAATTGAAACAAAAAAAATTATACAAGGTTGAACATGTTAGAAATATTATTTTAAAATAAATATTATTTTAAAAAATAAAATTCATATAAAAACAAAATCTTCAAGAATTAATTATAAATGAAATAATTTTTTTAAAAAATATATATTAAAAAAAAGGTTTGCAAAACCTTATTTTTAAACAATTATTTTAGGTATACATTATGAGATTGAGATAAACCAACCAAAACAATATTGAAGATAATTACAAAACCGTATATTTATTTTTAAAATAATATAGAATGATAAGATCATAAAAGAAAATGAAAGGAAAAAAAAAAGGATGTTGAACTGCATTAACTTTTTAAACCTACGACCCGTGTCATTAGATCGGAAGCACCACAAATAGAAAAATAGTGAAGCCTGATCCTTAATAAATCAAGTACTGAAAGATAAAGCCGAAAAAAAAATCAATCACACAAAAGAATCCAAAAAAAAATTATAATTAAAAGAATAAGGGTGAGAATTAAAATAAAAAATAAATTAGAGGGCATAAAAAAAATTCAATTTGAGGGTTAAATTGAAAAGAAAAAAAACTTTAACAAAAGGAAAAAAAAATCAAAAGAGGGCTAAATTATACAAAATGAAACAACATAAATTTTGATTGAAAGCCAATAAAACTATAATAAAAAAGCCAAGAAAAAAATCATAAATCAAAAGAATAAAGACTGCATTGTAAAAAATAATACATGATGAATTGTAACTTGAGGACTAAATTGAAAACATAAAAAAAAATTTACAAAAGACCAAGGGTGAAAATAAAAAATAAAAAAACATAAGGACTAAAATTAAAATATAAAAAAGAACAAACATGTACGTTCTTTATAAAAGAGAGAAAATAATGGGGGGAAACGACAAATGATGACAAATTGCTCATCACATCCCCAACCACGCGTCACACCAATAGGAAAAGAAAATGGTGGTGCTTCCAAAGACTACTGAATGACGTCTTATGCACCACCCACAGGGTATGGATGCCACCTATGCACCAACAATTTTTTTAATTCAAAAGTTAATTATCCAATATAAAAATACTAAAACACCTCATGTCTCTAAAAATCACAAAAAACAACCATATATAAAAGGACAATAATACCCCTTAGATGCAAGCCTTATTTTCTATCTCTTTTAAGGGTAAATACATCTTTTTACTATATTATCATAAGTGAAAAGACAAACATACCATTGATCAACATGTCTAATTTTTTTGACTTTGGAGGTAAATAAGTAATTCTACAACTTTTTTTTTTAAAAAAATACAAATATACCATCTAACAATTTTTTAATGACCTATTAGCCATTGGAAAAGACTAATATGCCTGCAATACCATGGATTTCTTCTTTTTTTAAAAAAAATCAAAAGGTATAAAGATAATTTTATTTTATAAACTTTGTTCAATATATATATGTGTGTGTGTGTGTGTGTTGGCGCACGCGCGTGCTGCCTTGAGCAGGTCGCTTGAGTCCATGGCTCCATGATTAGGATTGATCCTTCTAATGTTCAATTTAATAGAGAGGTCTGCGGATTTGATGAATGGATCTCTTAGAACATCGTGTACTTTTCCAAAAAATTGATCTTAGTAGCAAGCAAACTGACATTATTTGAAATGAAATGATAAAGAAATTAGAATCACACTCCAGATGATATAATGAAATAGAGTGATTCATTGCTTTTTTTTTGTTTGGTTTCAGTAGATCATTTTAATCTCTATATCTTAATTTTATTTACAAATAGGTCCTTCTTTGGAAGTTTTTAACCCTTGTTTTAAGGTGATAACATACAATTTAGTCCTCATAACAAAATAACTTCTTAAAAACCCTATATAATTACTTTGAATTATATATAGGAGTGTGAGTACAAAACATATAGTGCACTCTGTTCCTCTTACCCCCAGCCAAGCAGTCAATTTTTCATAAAAAAATAGCCATTCCATAAGTTATTTTCTGGTTTTAAAATTTGTGCTATGATGTGGGTATAATCTCAAGTTGGTTTAATATAGTAAGAAATTATATTAATATTGTAAATGCATTTTATTGAGAAATACAAATTCGTGAAAGAGTTGTTTATGCTATTTAGATGAATATGCAATTATTTAACACCCATTTTTCTTTTGAATATATGCCTTTTCTTTTATCTTAATAAGAGTTTGGGTATTTATGGATATAATGAATTGGGTTTTTACTCATGATTGTATACAACCTAACTTATGATATTTGATAAAATATAAACTCAACCTATTTTATTTTATTTTGAACTCGAGCAGGTTGGATATATCAAGGTTGGACTAGATTTTTTGTGGATATTATAGGTATTCATTAGTTGGGTATATTAATTCTCTTATTCTTTGACAATCCTAAAAATATTTCAGGTTGCAACTGTTCAAACTAGATAAGACCTTTAAAATGCATATATTAAAGATAAAATAAAAACTATTATAATTTCTACATAAATAAAAAACACAGTCAAATATTTTATCAAACAAATAGAATGCAACATGATACAAAGACAACTATGAGGAAAAGACTATAAAGTGCTTTTTTGTTTGTGACTTGACTAAGAAAATAAAAGTTCAATATGGATTCTTGAAACTTTTATTTGTTTTTTCTCATGGTGTCTTGGTTATCAAACAAAAAAAAAAATTGAAATTGTAAAGTATATTATTACTTCATCAAATCAAACTAAAAAAAACAACTATAATTTTTGTGAAAATAAGGATTAGAGAGACGGGAAAGAGATTACGAGAGTGAGAGGTGATTGTGAGTGTGAAGGCAAGAGAAGTAAAAAAAAAGAGAGAGAGAAGGAAAAATATTATTTACACCAAGAACTCAAGTTACTTACATTGGGTTATACGGGTTGGGTCCGGTTGAGTGGGTTTCAAAAATGTTGACCCATGATATCCATTTGTTAGGTTTTTTTAATCATTATCATGTATAAAATTCATATTATCTTACTTTGACGAATTAAGTCGGGTCAAATAATACAAATATTACAAATGAGTTATTTTTTTTAATACCCCTAATTAAAAGGTTATTTTTTTCTCATCAAGAACAAATGATGTTTTTTTAATACACCATACCAATACAATTTATTTATATCAAATATAAATGAAAAAAATATAAATAATAATAATCTTTTTGAGATATTATAAAAATATAAAATCAGTAAAAAAAATAACTATTATTTTAAAAAAGGGAGCAAAACAATTTGAAAAATTAGATAAAGATAGTATTACTTTAAATTGAAATAAAAAAATGAATATAAACTAAAAAATCTATACAAAAGGAGGGTATTGATAAAAAAAAAATTTTTTTTGCCAAAAACAATAAAAAAAAATGGAAAGATAAGCTAGGTGTTGCTCGACCTAGCAAGTCAGGGCTACACATTTGGCCAAATAGATAAGTCTAGGTGCATGGGCCTGTGAACTAAAGCCCATATGCATGGGCTCATATTTTTATGAAATAAGGATTGAACAACATGCCACCCTTTTTTCTTTTAAGAAAATTAATGCATATAGCATGTCGTTTCCCAACCCATATTCTAACTACTTAAGAATAATTGGAAAATCAGGTTGAGGTATTTTAGGATTCAAAATTCTATTTTTAACCTATTTTGACATAAAATATTGTAGAAATCTCAATAAACAAATCTCTCAACTCAAAACACTTATAAATTGATTAAAAAACACAATCAAATTGGAAAAAGGATTTCTCTTGAGCTTGATCTACCTTTTCAGGTAAGATGAAGGTAAAACACAACTATTATTAAACTCTTTTTGTTGAATGAAATCTATTGTCAAAATCATGACAAACATCACCTCTCTCTATTTTGTTATTTTTTAATGAGTTTCTCTTGCCTCTATCAAACTCATAAACTAAAAAATAAACAAAATGAGTTATATTAAAATATAAATTGTCGCAAATTTAGGATTGATCATGCCTTTTATTTGTATTCTTCTTGTCAATCCTCTGCCTTTTAATTCGGTATGTTTGCTATAATTTTAAATTTAATTTCATCTAAGCAGGCTGCAAAAATACAAGAAAAAAAATTTGAAAATGAAAAACAAAACCTCTTACTTCACTATTTATATAAACAACTAAACATTTAGAAAAAGTCTTTTAGTTAGTTTATAATTATAATATAATTATAATTATAATTTATAATTAGCGAGAATAATGCAAAGCTTGAAATAATTCTTAATACTAGAGGCGAGCAAAAAACCAGTATACTGATTAAACTGATAAAATCGGAAAAAAATTAATTGAAAAAACTGAATTAAAAAAAAAAACTGATCAAACTGATTATAATATTTAGAAACACTTCCAGTTCGGTTCGGTTTCGGTTTTGTAATGTTAAAACCAATTAAACCCCAACCAAACTGAACCGATTCGGATAAAAAATACTATAAATAAATAAAAAAAACTTTTGCAAAGCAGTAACCCTAGGAGCCGTACACCCGCACGACCGCACCCTCCCTTTGCCCTTTAAGTCACAATCACACAGACAATCAGACGTCCCCCATCTTCCCATCTTCATTCTTCAATTTCCACTCAAGATCTAGCATCCCAGGCTTCTCAGCAACACCCCCCCTATTTTTCAATCTTCATTCTTCAATTTCCACTCTAGATCTAGCATCCTAGGCTTCCCAGCAACACCTAAAAGTCTTAGCAGCAGCCAGCTCTTTTGGTCTATTTACATTCCAGGAAATTCATACGCTCCATGGACAGAGCAAAACGTGTAGTCTTGGTCAGAGCAAGCCGTCCCATTCTAATGCATTCAGCCTTGTCATGGCTGGTCACAGTTAGAATTTAAAAAGGTGGGTAGAGATAAAGGCGTGTCAAGCAAGTGAAGTGAGCCTCTGTTCGGGTGGGTGAAAGCCCTAGGTTGCGTAGAGAAAGGATAATAGAGCAGTCCATCTAAGCACTTTTTTTCAGTCCAGAAGGCCAAAAAAACAATATAGGTTTTTTTTTTATATAAAAAACC
>Ga0325411_1000990_pt1 | contig 30898 bp, 27 predicted proteins | sample PopdelMetagenome_13_FD_206181 | JGI IMG/M metagenome (GOLD analysis project Ga0325411, IMG submission 206181) | Populus deltoides microbial communities from Bellville, Georgia, United States - Xylem-PdIQD-R4 | ecosystem: Host-associated > Plants > Phyllosphere > Stem > Wood/Secondary xylem...
CTTTTTAAAACAAGATTATAATATATATTCAAAATATCATCAATTAATGAAGAACAAGTCACATTACTGGACTTCAATGATGAAAGATTTCATTTCTCTACGGGGGTGTCAATTTCTTTTACATCATAAAATGTGATTACAAAACATTTATTTAAATCCTCGATAAATCCTTGATAAAAGGAGAGATAAAACCTGAAAAAAATAATAAAAAAACAAAATTAAATAAATCCAGAATAGACTTGAATTTATTAAAGTAAACAAGAAAGAGAGAGAGTTGAAAGGGCTGTAGTTGGTGAAACATTAGTATACTCTAAGAGTTTAAGAGCTTGTTTTTTTTTAATATTTTAAAAAAATAATAATTTTTTAAAATTTTTTATATTTTTAAATCGTTTTAATATGTTAATATTAAAAATAATTTTTAAAAACTAAAAAATAATTATTTTAATATATTTCCAAACTAAAAAAATTTTAAAACCGTTATTACACCCTCAATCTAGCTTTATCCAACTTAATATCCAACTTGAGTCGGTCAATGGTTTCTGGTCTAACAGTGCAAGAAAACAACCTTCCTCAATTGGAAATTTAGCAGCTCCTCTTCCCTATATATCCCCCACCCATAACAAACACTCAATATCAATAACCAATAACTGTAACCTTCCTCCTTGAGTTGCATTACAAACTCTCCTTCCCTACTTTTGAGCTCCCATTTTCAGGGCTCAATGGTTCGGTCAGAGACTCCGAAGAGCGTTGCAGCAACAAGAGGGATGTTAGCCCACTTTTTTGCATCCTCTAAAACACGCTCGTTTTCCTCTTCATTTTCAACCCTTTCCACTCCTTCCTCCTCTTCCCACAAGCTCTCCAAATCCGTGACGGAAGAAACTATAGAAAATGCTGAATTGATCATCACCAAATGGGACCCGAACTCTTCATCTATCACCAGAGTCACCTCCCTCTTCCACGGTAACAGAGATGAAGCCGAAGATTTTCTCTCAAGTGTCAGGGACTTGCGTCGAGCAATGCACACATTAGTCTCTGAGCATTCGACCTCTGTCATGCTTGTGCTTTCTCAGAAACTCATGGAAATGGCCATGGCAAGACTCCAAAAAGAATTCTATCAGATATTGGCTGCAACACGCGATCAACTGGATCCAGAGTCTATTTCAGTTCGATCCCCGGATGGCTCGATCGAAGATGAGAATGAGCTTGGATCGGAAGAAGAGTTCAAAACAGCCGGTGAGTCCATCACAAATGTGGTGAGAGTCGTAGCAGTTGCCATGTCGGATCTCAAATCTATAGCTGATTGTATGATGAGTTCTGGCTACAGCATTGAGTGTGTCAACATATACAAACTTGTCAGAAAATCAGTAGTAGATGAAGGATTGTATCTGCTAGGAATCGAAAAATTCAGGTCTTCTCAAATTCACAAAATGAATTGGAAAGCACTCGAGCATATGATAAAGAACTGGATGAATGCAGTGATTGCTGTAAAAACACTCCTTAGTGGAGAAAAAGCTCTCTGTGATCATGTGTTTTCGGCATCTCAAACAATCAAGGAATCATGCTTTTCTGAGATAACCAAAGGAGCAATAAATCTATTTAGATTTCCTGTGCATGTAGCTAAGTGCAAGAAATTGCCAGAGAGGATTTTCCCACTGATGGAACTCTACGAAGCACTCTCTGATCTCCAGCCAGAGGTAGAGTTGATTTTCAACTCTGAATCAACCTCAGATATTAAACTGCAAGTTGTTTCATCACTACATGGACTTGGCGAGTCAATCCGTGGCATTCTTTCTGACTTTGTATCAACAATTCAAAACGACTCGTCAAAAACTCTAATCGTGGGTGGTGGGATTCACCCACTGACCCAAAAGGTTATGAGTTATATATCTTCACTTGCAGATTACAGCAGGATTCTCTCTGACATTGTTTCCGATTCTCCACCACCAAGGAATACAGCTTTGCCTGAAGCTTACTTCGAGAGTCCAACCTCTGATTCCGGTTTAACACCAGCAGTTTCAGTGCACCTAGCTTGGCTCATATTCGTCCTTTTATGCAAGCTTGATAGGAAAGCAGAAGTGTACAAAGATATGTCCTTGTCATACCTATTCCTAGCTAACAATGTTCAGAGTGTCCTCGACAAGGTCTGTACGACTCACCTTAACGTGCTTCTCGGTGAAGATTGGGTGTTCAAGCATGCCAAGAAGGTTATACAATATGCTTCCACCTATGAAACAATGGCATGGGGTAAGGTATTCTCATCTCTACCAGACATAAATTCTCCACCACTATCACCTGAAGAAGCAAAGGAATGCTTTCAGAGGTTTAACGCAGCTTTTGAAGAAGCATACAAGAAACAGGTATCATGGGTTGTGCCAGATAGGAAGTTGAGGGATGAATTGAAGGTGTCAATTGCGAAGGAACTTATACCAGCATACAGAGAGTTTTATGACATGCACAGGATGATGTTGCGGGAGAATAATTTTGAGATGTTTGTAAGGTTCACGCCTGACGATCTTGGGAATTACATCGCACATTTGTTTCATGGAACTGCCCTTTCAGGCAGCTCCCCACCTCCTACTCCGCGATAATGTAAATCCAAGTGAAATCATATAATAAATACATTTCAAAAACACCATTATAGAATCTATTAACTTCCTTTCCAATCATGTCTTTTTGTGAATTTCGTACGGTAGAATAGGCAGTCAGCCAATGCCGCAGAAAATTAACTATAATCCCTTTGAATTTCTTCTCCTATTCTGCACAGATGTTGATTTTATTTGCAGTTTGCAAACAGGTATATCAGAATGATTATTTTTAGCTGACAAAATATGGCTAAATATCCAAAATGGTGAAGCACATATATAGATTTCAACTGAAAATTTTTAAATATGAATGAAGGGTATGGATCAAGTAGAAAGTCAACGAACCTGTGAAGATATCAACTACAATATCAGTCAACCAGGGGGGAAAAATGCAAAAGCCAAAGCCAACCTGGGTAAGTTTGAGGATGTCTATGTTGACTGACCACGTTTTAGAACAAGATTTTAGAGTTTGATATATATATCTAAGATCAAGGAATTTGTAACCCAGCATTACCTTTTTTACTTGACACATATCAGTATATGTTTTTGTTGGTCGAAATCACAAACAGATATAAAGCTCGAAAATACATATGGAACTACGCATCTATCAACATCCCTGCTGGTCGAGGAATAGATTGCCAACCAGTGCAGATTTGGAGGACATCTTTCAGAGAATCCAAGGGGGGCTCCAGGGTCCAAGTTGGATAATATTCACCTGGATGGAACACACAGTTTTCTCCAACACCTTGTAATAGGCATGATTGAGCTCCATTCAGCAATACATCTCCTTCAGATCTTATTAAACCAGAACTAGCCCCTTGTCTGTCTGCTGCCTGTGAATCATTACACACAAATGAAAGAAAAACAATCCGGAATGAGGAACCCGATGTAATATGCGAAGAAACCTATTTGACATAGAATAGATTTCATTCGGCAGATACTGATCTGCAATATTCTAGACGAAAGTATTCAGGTTACTCGACTAAAAATATAAGGCCTGAGGTATAATAAGTAAAAGAGCATCACCTTACCTTTTCTGTGTAAAATTCAAAAGTCTTTTTCTTCTGTCCTGCTTCATATATATTGCATTGAGAATATATCTGATGAAACGCAATAGAATGAGACTACAATTTAGAAGCTGCATATCTGCTGCAAATCGTTGGTCTAACCTTTATATGAAAACACACATGCTTAATCAAAACAAAGCACCGTTCTCCTTTTCCTACCTGGGCTTCTACACTTGCACAAACAGCATAAATTCCCCAATTCCTTGTATAGTTGTTGTACAAATGAACTTTCCCGAATCTAAGACGCGGATGTCTTTGCCTTGTTCCATTAAAAAAACAATGATGAATTGTCACTCTTATGCATCTATCACCAACATGAGATGCATCTGCTCCAATCAGCATTGTCTTGTCATGTTGTGCAAAATAACACCTAGCACAACATCAACAAAAAAAGGAAAAAACCCTTTATAATCCAACATTAGCAAACAAGGATTAAATAACCTTTCAAAAAAGAAAATGCCTTGTCAATCTTCTTCTTCTTCTAAAAACACAAGAAGTCGAAAGGAATAAAAAAATAAGAATCCTGCATTTAAGAAATGGGAAAACTTACCTTGAAACAGTGATATCAGTGCTTTGTCTGGTAATATCAATAAGACCATCATCATAATCACGAAGACTACATCGATCAATCCAAATATGTCTAGAATTAGGCTTTATTTGGATGCCATCAATATCATGTCCTCTACCACCTTCAAATTCAAGGTTACAGACAATTACGTGTTCACATTCTTTCAATCTTAATCCTTTTCCTGCAACCTTAATTCTTTGACCTCTGCCATCTATTGTTTTATAAGATGACACGCTTAATTGTGACACAAGATTGATTGTACCAGAAACCTCGAAAACAATCCACAATGGTTCTTGTCTCCTGCAACCCTCACGTAGTGATCCTGGCCCATCATCTAAAAAACAACATGAACATATATAATTCGATTATTTTAAGGTTGTTAATGAAGGATTAATTAATTTTTTTATCAAGGAAACGATTGATTGGAAAAGAAAGTTTGAGAGGAGAAAAGACCAGCCAAGGTGGTGACAGAGTAGAGAGGACCGTGGAGGCCACCGATGGAGAACCGGCCAAACCCTTCTGCTCGACCGGCCATGGCTCTCAAGCTGGAATCCACGTCAGCGTAAGGCAGCGTGGCCATTTGCTTTTTCTGCTTTGTTCGTTGCTTATGGAATTGAGAACTTTGTTTTCGTTTATTAGTCGGCAGGAAATATTCATAGCTGAACAGTTTATTAACAGCATGTACGGCGTTTTATAAAAATTTAATTTAATTTATTTAAAATTAATTTGTTTTTAGATTATTTTAATATATTAATATCAAAAATATTTTTTAAAAAATAAAAATATATATTATTTTAATATATTTTTAAATAAATAATACTTTAAAAAATAAATAATACTTAAAAAAAAAAAACCCAATTAACGGAATTACCTTTGAGAGGTCAAGTTTAACATTTTGACACGTCATGGATTGCTTTATTTGCCCTTTTCTTTATTTCTTTCTCTCTTTGTTTTTTTCCCCAATTAGGGCCCCCAGACCCAAAATTGGGTGGGGGTGAAGTGTCAAACCTTGGGCCTGCCATCACCATTGACCCTGCTGTTAATGAGACTTCTGCGACCCAATTAGGCCAGGTTTGACCCGCGAATCGTGAAAAATAAGGATGTAATATACAATAAAGGAAGCCCAAAAGTGACTAGCTAGACAGGCTCACGTTGCTTATCTGCTGGTGAGCGGGGCTGCAATTTTCTAGCCCTCCCCCTCATGGCACGAGCTTTGTACATGTTAAGTGCTTAAGTGGTCAAGAACAGGGTTGTCAGAGACCTCCGTCCCGCTCATTAAGTTATCTTGAACAAAATTGCAGCTTCATCAACCTCATTTATGGCATTTATTGTCTCTAGCTATAAAAAGGCTGTTGTGAATGCGATAGGCAAAGGGTTTTTTTTACCAGCCTCAAACTTTCCGTGGATTGGTGCAATGTTTACGGCTTTGCCCCGGCAATCTCAAATCCTGGCAGGCTGTGGCTGTGGCTGTGCAGCAATGCTTAAGCAACCAAGTTGTAATTGGCAGTTTTCTGTAATTATTAATTTTAATAATTTGGGACTTGCTGATCAAGACAAAATAAGAACAATGCTATAAGAAATCGCCTACTTCGTGCGTAAAAAACCATTCTTGTTCATTTTGCTCTTCCGAATTAGAAATCTGTGTGCATGTGAAATCGTGGACGATGGTTTCAGCTTGTAAATGTCAATTATCCGGTCCATTTGATTAGTACTTTGCTATAGGCCTGCCCCCAAACAATGGCTCTGGCGTGCATATCTACAACTTCAATTTACTGTACTCTGTAACAATTCGTGGAGGTTGTTGAGAGATTTTTCTTTCAACAATCCCAAGTTTTGACTGAACCAGCAAGCAGATAGACATGTGGGGTTGCACACAACTCACGTGACCTACAAATAGCTCTATAAAAAGACAGAAGTCCTATAGCTCTGATGTATACACGCTCACCATTTAAAACTGATTTCTTCCTCCCAATGGAGCCGATCATGATATTTTGCCTTCTCTTCTTCATTATTTTCTGCCTTCGTAAGTTGGTTTTTCAGAAGAGAGAATGAATGCTACAAAGCTCCATAGGATAGGAAGCTTGACACAGACACTTGTGCAAGAATAGTCCTCGGAAATAAGAACCTGGGGCTACAAGAATACAAATTTCTCTTAAAAACTATTGTTAGCTCGGGCATTGGTGAAGAAACGTATGGCCCTAGAAACGTTATCTCAGGCCAAGAGGATTCTCCGACCCTGAAAGACTCCATTTCAGAAATGGATGGTCTCATCTTTGACACGCTCGACAAGCTATTTGCCAAAACAGGAATTTCTCCATCGGAAATTGACATACTTGTTGTCAATGTTTCTTTGTTCTCTCCTGCACCTTCTCTGACAGCTCGAGTAGTTAATCGTTACAAGATGAGATCAAACGTTAAAACTTTCAACCTCTCCGGATGGGCTGCAGTGCAAGCATTGTAGCCATTGATCTGGTGCAACACTTGTTCAAGTCATACAAGAATGTCTTCGCTATTGTTGTGAGTACAGAATCATTAGGTTCAATTTGGTACCAAGGCAAAGAAAAATCCATGATGCTCTCAAACTGCCTCTTCCGTTCAGGAGGTTGCTCAATGCTATTCACAAACAACAGTGCTTCAAAACATCAAGCTATCTTCAGATTGAAACATGTCGTGCGTACGCATCTTGGCTCAAACGACGAGGCCTACGGATGCTGCATACAAGTAACAGATGACCTTGGCTACAAAGGTTTCTCCTTACTAAAAGCCTTAAAATATCTGCTGCTAAGGCTCTTGCTGCGAATCTTCGTGTCTTGTTACCTAAAATATTACCACTAGGTGAACAACTTCGCTATGTTTATGTATCTCGTCAACAGAACAAAACCAAAAGGAACAGTCTTCAAGAAATGGGAGCAGGCTTGAATCTGAAGACTGGAGTCGACCATTTCTGTGTACACCCAGTTGGAAGGGCAATTATTGATGAGGTTGGGAAAAGTTTAAGCCTCAGTAATTATGATCTCGAGCCAGCTAGAATGGCACTTCATCGATTTGGCAATACATCAGCTGGTGGCCTTTGGTATGTTTTAGCCTACATGGAGGCTAAGCAGAGGCTTAAGAAGGTAATAAAATACTAATGATCAGTCTTGGCGCAGGTTTCAAGTGCAACAACTGTGTTTTCGAGGTAATGAGGGACCTGAAGGATGCCACTGTTTGGAAAGACAGCATAGACCAATATCCTCCAGAAACCACTGTCAACCCATTCATTGAAAGTATAGTTGGGTCAATGACGAATATCTCAGCTTTGTTAGATTTCAATAGATGCGAGGCCTGCCTAGATTTTTCCATTTTTCTTCTAACATTCTTCACATAATTTGTGTTTTTCTTTTATATCATCGTGTTTTATACATGTTTTTTTTTTAATCCAAGTTTAAAAAAGAACAAAGGGAGATAATGACTCAATATATTAAAACCAAGCTCTTCTTAATTTGATGGGATTTTAAGTATGCCATTTAACAGAGGCTACAAGCTAAGAACAAAATCAGGACTTTATTTGCCCTATCATTATTTTTTTGGCACAAGAAAAGGAGCTGAAAATATTTGCTTCAGTATTAATTAGCATCCTAAGGGAATTTATAATTTTGGCATTGACATAATATCGACACCCATTACAGTACTGGATTTAAATAAAACGATAAAAAGCTATTAGAATACTGTAGTGCGCCGGCTAAGATTTTTTTTAAAAAAATTAATTTTTATATTTTTTATTGTTCTAATATATTAATATAAAAAAATTAATCTAAAAAAAATTAATATTATTTTAATATATTTCTAAATAAAAAAACAATATTCAATTATTCTCATCCACCTTTGATTTTATGTCGTCAAGACACCTATCTCCTGCTCGAAGCAAAAGTCATTAATTATGAGAGGAAGACCTCTGATATGCATTCAATCTGCATATATCACAGAGCCACCTCCTCCGGGCAAGAACTTGACCCATCAAAAGAAAATCACAGGCAAAATCAGGCGTCCGCATGACATCTACAAATTTATGATGCAGGGAAGAGATGGTGGGAAGGATGAAGTGGAAAATAGAAAGACTACAGGAGTGCAGAGGTTTACCTATACGCCTGGCTTTGAGACCAACATACAGAAGAGCGAGGATGCATCAATTCATCTAGTTCAAATTGGATGGATCGTCAACTACAAAAGAGGAAGGCCTGTGAGATTCTTCATCTTCTGTGTATTGGAACAAGTTTTCCAAATACTAGCTAGCTGCTATTTATTTTGAGAAAATTCATTCGGCATGAATTCAACGAATCTTGAGGACCTCGTATCGAAGTGAAGAAATCTTACAAGTTCAAGATTGGTTTGACTAGCAAGAGGAACCTAGCAAGTTAAATAATCAATTCAATTAAAAATTTAAATTATTAAGTAAGGTATAAAATATAATTTATAGTATTTTTAATATATATTTTTTTAAATAAAAATCATTTAGGCTTAAAATCTGGATATGATCAAATTATCTTTTATTTAATTTTTTTATTAAATTAAATAAAAATAATAGTATTTATGATTATGATCACTTGGTTATTAAAGTTTTAATATCATATTAAATAACTAATTTAACTTAAAATCTTAAAATATTAAATAAAATTTAAAATATAATTTATATTATTTTCTGATATGATATATCTCTTTTCATCAATTCCACTCGTATAGTCAACTGAGAAATAATTGATCTCTGTTGGGCAACAAAACTTTGGCTTGCTCTTTTCCTTCGGTACTTGTTGTTCACATCGTTTTCCTCCTTTATTTGCTGGTTCTCAGTAACAGTCCCTCCCTCACAATCATAATATTCATTCTTTTCTCTTGAAAAATACTAATTTCCCAACAAAATTTCAATTAACACGTACCAGTATCAGTGATCAACTTATTTAGCAGAATCCTTGAGCACCATTGCCTAAAGTACGTCAACTTTTTTTTATCCTGGCCAAGATCAGAAACTAATTTCACAGAAATTGTTGATTTTTTGTTGGGTCTGAAATGTGTTCTTGGGTAGTATACACACTCGTACGTGTTGAATAAACAAACTTGACGGAGGGCTAGTTAATTTGACGGAGAGCTTTAAATATAGAAAAGCTATGATGGGAAGATCCCACGTTGGAAGGAAGCTTTGCATCGCCATTTCAATATAAGAGAGAACAGGAGCTCGGCTGTCATCATGGAGTCATGCAGTAAACAGAAAGCAAACTACTTTATTGCCTTTAGCAAAAGGAGACTCATAATGGCATACGCCAATTTTTGAAGGTTCCTCGTTCCAGTTCAACACGAAACTTGTCCTTGGCCAGCGGAAGCTCAAAAACCTGTGGTTTCATGAATCCCTTTACCATGCATTATCTGCAAGGACAGAATTGTTCACGCTTCTGTAACGTTGTGCATTTATTTATTTAGTGAGCTTTCCGGGTTTATTTTAATTCTGGGAAAATAGAGGTTTAGTTTAGCTAAACTATTGATTAGAGAATAAAAACAACCAAAGATGATATTTAATCATGCTTCACCCGTCACAAAATGGACGTGCTGTGTAAATCTTTAGCATTTGTTTGAGATTTGGATAGTAATGATTTTTTAATATATTTTTTATTTGAAAATTATTAAAATAATATTTTTTTTATTTTTAAAAAATTATTTTTTACATCAGTATATAAAAACGATTTGGAAATACCAACAAAATTAATTTAAAATAAAGAAAAAAAATTTAATTTAAAAAAAAACACTTTTAAAACATAAAAAAAATCTAACAAAACCATAAATATGTTTTTTCACTTATAATTATGGATTTAAATAGTAAAATGATATCATGACAATATTATAAATTTATGATGTTAACTCGAATGAGTTTAATCCTTTTTTTTTTCATTGTCGGTTTTTTTACTGATTTTTTATTATAATTGTATTTTTTTATATTATTTAAATTAATCAATTTTATTAAACATATTCAAGTTTAAGATTCAACTCTAATTAAATTTTTAGTATTGTTCTTTGTCAAAACATAAGAATTATGAATTATAAAAACTTACTGAGTCATTGAAATAAAGGGTTTCTTGATCTTCATTATTAACTAAATATTTATTTTTAGAATGTTTTTCTGAAATATCATGAGCTTTTTTTAAAAAAATATATTTATTTTAACGTTAAAAATTTCTTAAAAAATTCACCATAAACAGACCTTAGATATAATCCGGTACCGGAGTTACTTGGACTTTCGGGTCAGTTGCCTTTGCTTGCTGCCAAAATTCATCACTCATAATACTGCATCCCGATTCCCGTCCTGATGATGGTCATCAAAAATTATTTTCCACTCTGGTGCATCGTAAATGTGCTCCAGCTATGGATTTCTTTAGACGCGAGTATGGACTTTATTTGCCAAGCTTAATTTCCTGTCGGGTCCTATCACATTTACTTTCATGTGACGACAGGAAAATTTGGAGCTTCAGGGCCCAGTAGTCCTGCATAAAGTTTGTGCTATAGCACTATAGTTTCTCCACGTGATCCACTTATTCAAATTTTATTCACTATCCTGTTAGGAGTAGAATTTGTGCGCCAAATCCATCGCACGCAAACCAGCTTTATGGATAAACATTTTAATGCTATAAGATTTCACGAGAAGTATAAAATTGTAGAGAGAATTATGCTTCTGGTAAGATTAGAATTATTTAGGTGGTGGCTCGGTGATAAAAATTTAAGATTAAGAGGTTTACTTTCTCTGTAGTTTCGGGTTCGAGCCCTGTGGTTACTCATATAATGGCTACTAGAAGCTTATATGATCGTTAACTTTAAGGCTCATAGAATTAGTCGAGGTACGCGCAAGCTAATCCGGACACCCACATTAAACTAAAAAAAAATTCTTGATGACTAGAACTTACTAGCTTCAAGGTCGCTATGTTAGATCAAACTTGTTAACTTTAATTTTTTTAAATATATTTTGTGAGTTGGCGCAAAAATTCTTGCAAATTTCAATTTTGGTGTGAGTGAACAATTTTTATTTAAATTAAATTGAAAATTAGTCCAAAAAAATCACTCAACTGTAACGCATGAGATTCACCCATTGAACTTCTAGGATTTGCATTTAGGGTTATTTAGAATGGTGTTTTAAAAAACGTTTTATAAAAATTTGAAAAAATTTTTATTTAAAAAACAAAAAAATATTTAAATTAAAACCAAACACAAATCAACTAGTAATATTTGGCATTGAAAGTATTTTTAAAACAATTTAATTTTTTTTATTTTAAATTATTATATTTAAAAATGATTCTGTAAGAAGTGGGCAGTGAAAGTAAAAACTTTTCGAAGTGAAACAAACAAAAGGCAACATCGAAGAATGCTACACGCTCATGCTCTCTTCCTTCCACGAACTTTCCTTTGACTTGTCTAATCTCTTATTAATACAATCGCTCCCGCATACGCCCATTCTCTCTCTTCTTACCAACTTCACCAGCAAGTTCCAAGTTCCAAGTTCTTATGGCTTCACCTATGGAAGAAGGTACTGTACTAATCTATTCACACATCGATTTATGTCTCTAGATTTTATCTAATGGTCGAAGATCAACATCCCGTCATATATTTTCTTGCTTCTTCTGATCTTTTTATTCACTTATTCATTTGCTTTGTTTGCTTATTTGACGGTACGAAAAAGTGATGTATTTTGCAGCTAAATTCAGTAGTAATCGGGACAAAGATTTAATTTTTCTGGTTCTTTGTGATTTTCCCTCGAGTCAAAGAGACTTTTGAATTTTTCCCTGATCAATTTACCTTTTTTCGCTTTTTGAGATACATATAAATATTCTTTTAAATTCAAGCCTATATCTGCCCCATTTTGAAGGAAATGGAACTAGAAAAATTGGGTTGCTGAATTCTAATAGAATATTACATCCTCGAATCTAGCAAATCATGTGTCTTACTACAGGACTACAGCCCATATAAAGTTTTTTCCATTTTCTCCGAGAACAATATTATATTTCTATATCCTTTTTCACTTGAAACAAAGCAGAGTAAAAAGAACAAATTTTGTAGTAGTATTTGTTTGACTTTGCATAATCTCTGTGATTGATTACTTGATGGATTTTTGTAGGGTCGGAGAGGGATTTAGAGAAGGGATTAGTGCAGCCACAACTAAACCGAAACCCTCTTACCGACCCATCACCGACAACATCACCATCTTCAACATCAACTGCCCCAGCTTTAGTTTTGTCGAATTCTGGCAAACGAATCGATCAAGCAGGAAAGAAGAAGTATGTAAAACAAGTCACTGGTCGCCACAACGATACTGAGCTCCATCTGGCGGCTCAGCGTGGCAATTTGGCTGATGTGCAGCAGATTCTTAATGATATTAATTCACAAATGGTGGGGACTTTGAGTGGAGCTGATTTTGATGCTGAGGTTGCAGAGATAAGGGCATCGGTGGTTAATGAGGTGAATGAGTTAGGGGAGACCGCGCTGTTTACTGCCGCAGATAAAGGGCATCTTGAGGTGGTTAAGGAGTTACTGAAATATTCGAATAAGGAGTGCCTCACGAGGAAGAATAGGTCCGGGTATGATCCGTTGCATATTGCTGCCGTCCAAGGTCACCATGGTAATAATCTAAGCTTTTCGCATTTCGTCGTTGCGCACAAATTTGTAGATTTTTGTGATTAGGTGTTGCTTGATGGCAGTATATTATCTTGCAATTATAGGTAGCTTAATTATTACTTACATTATCTTTTCCATAAAACAATCCCATATATCTAAAGCAATCTGGCTTTTTGGTTACTTGTGGTTTTTTGATGATGAGTCTTAAGGTTCATGGTATATTATGATTCTTCAATAAAGTAGATGATATAGCTTTCTGGCCTTCTGTTCCCTTGAGAAGATACGAAGTAAATATGGTGAATTGGGTTCAGTAGTCTGTTTATAAGGTCTCCTCCACCCCTCAAATGATGAAGTATATTTTTTTATACTATTATAAGAACTTCACATCTAACCTCTTACCAAGAAAATGAAATATATCCTAGCACGACTAGACTCTTTTCTATTACCTTTTTTTTTAAATTTCATCATTTAGTAAGAGGTTTTTTATTGATTTTGATCCTTCAGTATTGGGCTTAGGATTAATCAATTTTTGTATTATTTTATCATACACTAGAATAAGGAAATTAATTTGACCAGGCCAATCATCGTTTGCTTCTAATAAAGTGTCCTCAAGCCATTGAAATTCAAGCGGCCATATTAAAAGTGCCATAACCACGATGAATCATCTTTCTTGGCCATCAAGCAAGCTTGGATAGTCTTGATCTTTACTGGAAAATAATCTTAGTCATCTTGCTAACTCAAGTTGTGAATCATGAGCGTCATAAGTAATCTCTTTAGTTCAAAAGAGAAAACTGGAATATAATTAGAAAGATGATTATGTCTGTAAGTGGCTTTCCCTGGGCTATAGTCCATAGAGCATGTCTCATCTTTAGGAAAATTCCATTTCAAGAATCATCATCCTTTCACTCCTTCCCAGAAAATTGCTAGCACTGGTTTCAATCATGCCTCTTCTTTTAAATCGACACTTTTAGTCTTGGGGGTAATGTTTTGGTATCTTGTTTCTGTAAGAAGTCTCACAGTGAAATCTGATGTCACAAAAATCTTGATATAGGCTACAGTTTTCCCATTACCTATAACATTTTATAAAAATCCTAGGGAAGATGTGCTCACTTTAATACTTTTATTACAGCCATTGTCCAAGTGCTACTAGATCACGACCCCAGCCTGAGCCAAACACATGGCCCATCGAATACAACTCCTCTTGTATCTGCTGCTACAAGAGGGCATACTGCAGTAGTCATCGAATTACTGTCAAAGGATGGTAGCTTATTGGAGATTTCTAGATCTAATGGGAAAAATGCCTTGCATTTAGCTGCCCGCCAGGGACATGTAGATATTGTAAAAGCATTGCTTAGCAAAGATCCCCAGTTAGCACGAAGGACTGACAAGAAAGGGCAGACTGCTTTGCATATGGCTGTAAAAGGGCAGAGCTGCGAGGTGGTGAAATTGCTTCTCGACGCAGATGCTGCGATCGTGATGCTTCCGGACAAGTTTGGCAATACAGCATTACATGTAGCAACAAGAAAGAAGAGAGCAGAGGTGATAATTTTTAATCTTTCTCCCTCCCAAAACTAGAAGCAGTATTTGTGTCAGAATGCAATCTCAATTTTTAATTTTGATTATGTATTCTAGAAATGCATGCATCATGCTGGCGGGTTTTCCCATGTGTAATTCTTTCTATGTTATGACACACACACCCAACCCACTTAGGTTCTGGTATTATATGGATTGCTCATTAGTTTTCATCTCCCTTTTTAAAATACACCACGAATTCTAAAAAAAAATAACAATCAAATTGCTTTTAGCGGATTAACTAACATCTCAAGGTTGACTCTTCTTTTGCAGATAGTGAATGAGTTGTTATTACTTCCTGACACCAACGTCAATGCTCTGACCAGAGACCACAAAACAGCGCTTGATATAGCAGAAGAGCTTGTCCTTTCTGAAGAATCATCAGATATAAAGGAATGTCTTTCTCGCTATGGTGCTCTTAGAGCTAATGAACTCAACCAACCAAGGGATGAGTTGAGGAAAACTGTCACTCAAATTAAGAATGATGTTCACACCCAGCTGGAACAAACCAGAAGGACCAACAAGAATGTGCATAATATTTCAAAAGAGCTTAGAAAATTACACCGTGAAGGGATCAACAATGCCACCAACTCTGTAACTGTGGTCGCAGTGCTATTTGCAACCGTTGCTTTTGCAGCGATCTTCACTGTACCTGGTGGTGATTTGAATAGTGGGATGGCTGTGGTGGTGAGCCATACTTCTTTCAAAATTTTCTTCATCTTTAATGCTATTGCTCTCTTTACATCCTTGGCTGTTGTGGTGGTTCAAATTACTTTGGTCAGAGGTGAGACAAAAGCTGAGAGGCGGGTAGTGGAAGTGATTAACAAATTGATGTGGTTGGCGTCCGTGTGCACATCAGTGGCTTTTATGGCCTCCTCTTACATAGTGGTTGGCCGTAAACATGAATGGGCTGCAGTGTTAATTACAATTGTTGGCGGTGTTATAATGACTGCAGTTCTCGGAACCATGACTTATTATGTGGTGAAGTCGAAGAGGATTCGCTCAATGAGGAAAAGGGATAAGCATTCAAGGAGAAGTGGATCGAATTCTGGGCACCATAACTCGGAGTTTTCCAATTCAGAAGTTGACCGAATTTACGCCCTTTAATGTGTGAATTTGTAACTTTTGGCAATTGTACACCAGAAACAATGGGAGTTCAGCAGGTAACCGGAAGCTTTATGACTAATAAAAAGTAGTACTTTCAAAAGTTACTTCTATGCATGTTAGCGGATGACTTCTTTCCCGAGCCCAAAGTTGATATCTGGGAATGCAAGGATGAAATTCGAAGGCCTCTGCAGTTGAACTAGGATCGGGATAAAAAAAGCCACCCTTCCTAGTACTATTTCATAGTGGTGAGACTTTCTTCTAGAGAAAATGTCTCAATGCTTTGAGGATTGCTAATTAGCCTAAGTAATCTTTCATCTGAGAAACCAAGTTTCTTATAGTGCTTGGGACACAAAAAACGCATCTGCAAATTATGGGGCACTCCTGTTCCCCCTGAATATAAATTTAAACTATGATTCTTACAAGAATACAAGTAGTCAACTACCGTACAGGGTTTGTGTTAACTGACCCTTTATGTGTGTGTTTCATTCATAAGGTAATTTCCGGCCACCTTCATTCACCGGGAATGAGAGTGGGATTTGTATCAAATCGCTGCTGTCATATATCAAAAATGGAATATATTTATTTGATGGTACATCACTTGTAACAGATCAGATATCATTGACTTGATGTTGTTATCGAGCAGGATGGTTCTTAACTAGGCCTAGGTTTTTCCTTGGCCTAGCATTTTTTCACTCCTTCCTTGACGCAATGAAAGGTCCCTCGAATAAAGAAGAAAAAACAAATAAAGAAAGAAAATAGAATTGGTGCCCGGTGTCCTTGACGCAAAATTTAACAAAAAAATCACCAAAGAATATTTAGTGCCTACTAAAATATATATAAACTATATTATACATTTGAGCTTTAAATTATTGAGTGCTTGAGATTATGATAATAATTGTTTGACGAATCAAGAACTAGAATTCTACTCTTGAGTGCATCATTTTGACTCTTTTCTTGTGAAAATGACGGGTTTTTTTTTTAGGATGATAAAGATGTTTTGGAGTGTATTAACGGTTATTTTTTAATATATTTTATTTAAAAATATATTAAAATAATATTTTTATTTTATTTTTTAAAATTTATTTTTAACATCAATCAAAATGGTCTGAAAATATAAAAAAAAGTAATTTTATACAATTTTTTTTTTTAACTAACCTTGCATTTCCAATTGGATGGAGTCGGGATAGTTACGCCATCACAATGTGTTGCTAGTAATCCCTTTTATTTTTAAGATTTAAGCCCCTTCATCTATCAAAATTAAAGGAAGAGGAAAAGGATAATCTCATTGTGCAGCTATTATTGCATTATTGCACCTTCCCATGAAAAAATAAAATATAACTCTGGGTTTTGCAAGAAAGCCCATATTTATTTACTGGGCCTACTAGCAATAGGTTTAGGGAAACTTTTGAGCCATTTTCTCCATCAACTTTCAGGCCTTGAGCCCATTAAAATTTTTTTAGAAATATTGTTCTCGTAAAAGGTTTTAGGAAGGGCATCTAAAAATAAATAAAACGGTGCGTTCAGAGTGATCTTTTTCATTGCTCGAGAAAAAAAGAAGAGAGGATCCAAGTGAAGCGTGAAGAGATCTTTATGAATTACCAATTAAGATAGTTAATTGTGACTGTACTACTTCTCAGATTGACGAAACTGCCCATGAAATCATTCGAATTTCCGATCTCCAGTCCAGAATACGCCTAGTCATTGACGCCTGGTACCCTTCCATGGCAATGCAAAAGGTTTTTGGCTTTCACTATAAATATCAATATAAATATATTTCTGATTCTGTTTAATTTTATTTTTTTTTATCTATGATTTAAATTTTTTCTTGCGAGCCTTTTCCTTTTCTTCAAAATCATGCTTTTTTTCTTATAAATTTCATATCCTTTTGTTTGCCTTCGCTAATATTTATTCTTTTTTAACTGATTGATTGATTTATATCTTTGTAAAGAATGGCAGACAAGGTATGCAGAAGCCACGGAGTAAAAGCATTGCGGTTTCTAGCTCAGATATCTTACGCCTTTTTTACATTCCTGACTACAGATAGTGCTTCGATTGCAGCCTAAACACGCGTCCTGATTTGTTTTCAGATCTTCACTTTTATGCTTGCTGATATGCTATTGCATGAGTGCAACAACCTGTGATTCTTGCTGCCAACCTCTCCTGGCCATTTTAATCTGCGTTTTTCCTGCTCTATAGCTAAAGGGATGGCTTTCTAGTGACCGGAAGTGGCCATTAAGAATCAATAGTTAAAGGTGTTCCCAGCGATTCTTTCGGGCCCCGATGAGTTTCCATTCTAGCATTGCATTTCGGCCTAATCATGTGAAGCCGTGGCCCAACCCATGTGACCGGACAGCTTGCTGTCCGGTCTAGGGGCTGGGCAAACGCCCACTTAAGGTGACCGGACAGGCACAGCAAAGAGGACTAGGCCAACCAGCCCACCAAGCAAGCTGTCCGGTCTTGCCTTTTCCTTTCTCGGTGTGTTATCAAAGGTGTTGCAAGACCCATATGAAACAAACTTTGTAGTTGTTTGAACTTCACCTAGATTATCTTACTCGACCGCCAATAGACACGAATGTGATTTTTGTTCTGATTTTATAACCTGTGTGGCAATAGTAGTGGGCGATTCTTGATGGGGCTGTGATCATGTCTTCTTTCCCTAAAAACAATTCAATACCCAATCATAAGATAGTGCGATAGTGAGATTGAGTGCATTAACCTCTTAATCACCCACAGAACTTAGATTTGTAATTTCTAATTAGCCAAATAGGCATGTGAAGTGGTAGATCTTAGTTTATTGCAACTTATTTAATTGGTTTCCAGTAGGTATGTGAGGCCGCCTACCTTTACTTCTCCTTGTTAGAAAAACCAGGAAGTTGGGTGGGGAAAAGTGTTTGTTAATACATGCTTTATGACATCCCTTAGTGCTCAACAACATCAATTAGCCTTTTCACTGCTTTCTTTGGCTCTAATCTTGCCAAAATTCTAGCTGACATGTTCACTTATTTTAAGGTCTAGTACACCCACTAAGAAAATTAAAAGAAGGGAAATAAGCCGCCTGAAGATTTCTTGTTTCTCAGTTTACGTGCTTGTAGTATGTCTTTCTCTACTGAACTCAGTAGGCTTGACATAGAGCACCCTGGGCATGTATAGGGACTGGCTACTGTATCCTTTTCCACATCTTGTAATTAACCTTTTATGTATTTTGTTGGAAGAGACCGTGCTTCTTCTTCTTCTTCTTATTATTTTTTTTACCTATCTGGAATCACTTTTCCTTGTTTACATATTAAATACAGGTAGGTGTCTCTTAGTTGCGATTAAGAGGCAGACAGGTGGGGTTTTTTTTTTCCAATCCTAATCATGATTAGATCCGTCATCCTATCATTGGCTTGACATAATGATGTTCAACTTTGCCTAATCTGCATTACTTTCCACTTTTCTCTGCTTTAGGGTTTTCAAATGAATGCTTAGTGAGATACATCTATACTTTACAGGAAAGCAATGTCCAATTACTAGAGGAACTTAATGATGGTAAGAAGATTGATTTTCTTCTCCTTGTCATTGAAACAATTAATGGTAAAAGTACTAATCTTAAAGAAACATTTTAGGTTAGCCGAGGGCCAAGTAAAATCCTACACCTCTGGGAAAATATACTTAGAGAGTTGAAATCGGGATTCTTAAGTTCTATTCTCCCCTGAAAATTGGAAACCTGTAACAACGCTCTTCAAAACTGCTGGTATTTTATAAGAAGGGAATATAACCCTGCATATGTTAAAAACATGTGTTTGATTTTCAGCTTGTATGATTGACTCGTTTTTATCTTTGGCATTTGGCTTCAAGATGAATAATGCTACATTGTTTATTACATCGTGACTAGTGAGTAAAAAGCTTCGGCATTCTCTTGAGAAGTACCTAATTCGCTAGCACTCATTACCACATATAGCCGTGCTCATTATACCTTGGCGCTTTAAGGAAACGAGAATTTATTGGGCGTTTTCAGAAACTACAGCAGCATGGTCTGATCTAGCAGTTAAAACACAGGCATTAATTAAGAGTTTTACTCCTTCCCCGAACAAAGGATAGACGTACGATCAATATAGAAAAACCAGAGAAAGGAAAGCATTGGAAACTAGGTTAGAATTTATGCTTTCTTTTTTGTTATAGGTGAAGATCAGCCTCTGCAAAGAACTGGCCTTTCTTGTTCATCACATATGGAAATTCTGGAAGCTGATAATGAGTATAACTTGGCTTCATTTACAGTCTTCCTCGAATGGAACAGCTGCTGGGACTGTTTGCAATGTGCAATTGCTCCCTGGATTGGATTCTCTATCTCGGATTTTGCACTGCTGCTTCTCTTTAGAAATGGCAGCCGATGAAACCCATTTGAACTAGTCGAGCTTGAAGATGATGACGAGTCAGATGATGATGAAGACTTCTTTGTTGAATACCGTTTGATGGACATTGAGAATGATCTCCTGTGGAGGCGACCACTACCGTCCTCGCTGATCCTTTGTTTGTTCTGCAATGCAGTAGTTGAAGTTTGGTATTTATCCTTCTGGATTTGCCCACAAGGCGTCTTCTTTGCTGGCTTCACATATTTGTTCGAAGTCTCTTTGGCTTTTGAAACTGTTACTTCATCTGCAACTTTTGAAGCCACTGTACATGAATCATCTGAGCAACCAGACTTACCGAACAAAGACTTGAGGTAAGCCCGGGAAGCCTTAAGTTTTGAGCTAAGTGAGGACTGTTTGATCAGATTAAGCTTTTTGGTCCTAGACGGTTTTGGGTTTTCATCGATAAAACCACCAGTTTCACTTGAATATTCAAAGAGATACTCTTCTGGATTTAGTTCTCTACTGACATAACAAGACTCGGCAGGTGAAATATTGCAGGATTCAAATGGAGTGCTGGTCGAAGTCGGTGTAGGGGCAGTTGTCATTAGCGGGGTGCTGAAGAATTCTTCAAATGTGTCTTTTCTATGATCATATGAAGAGTTAGAGTTTTCTAGGATTTTCTCTACCATTTGTAAACGTGGAGGAAGGTGAAGGGGAAGGAGCTTGCCTTTGTAGAAGAGCTCGTCAGCTGGGGAAGTTGTGGTGTCTTTTTCTAGTGAAGCTGTGGACTTTTGGAACTCGAACTCTTTTGGGAATGGAGGCGAGCCTTTAGATTGGCAGAAGAAGGTGGAGTATGAGCTTACTTCCATGTCAATGTAGTCGTCGTCGTCATCGTGGTCATATGATAAGAGGTGGTTCATGGTCATTTCTAGCAACTCACAGTATTTCAAGGCAACTCTCTCTCTCTCGGGGTTGTATGTTTGTGCCTGTGGAGTGACTAGTGGGAGCTGAGTTTGGTGAGGTGGGAATGAAGGGAAGTGCACCATTTAATAGACTTGAGATGATCATGAAAAGTTCTACAATGAAGACAATTGTCAGAATTTTGAATGCTTCCAAATATAAAATTCGAAATATAATCATCTAATGGTTCAGCACTGAAGCATTTCTCTACTTCTCTTTTTCCTTGAATTTATATTTAACGGCTCATTCCCATGGCTCTTTATTTTTATGTCACTTGTCATGTCAAAGTAGTAATAAAATTGAATAAAAGTTTCCTGTATGTTCTATCATTTACAAATAAGATATTAACAGCGGACCCGTGGTGAAAACTATATATTTTTAAAAAATTTAAAAGTATTTTTGTTAAAAATTAATTTTTTTATATATTTTGAATCATTTTAATAATCTGATTTTAAAAATAATTTTTAAAAAATAAAAAAAATATTATTTTGATGCATTTCAGCATGAAAAATATTTTAAAAACAATCGCAATCACAACTTTCAATCATGAATCTTTTTAATCAAATCCCATTAAGGTTATATCCAGGATCTTCGAATCATGAATCTTTTTAATCAAATCCCATTAAAGTTATATCCAGGATTAGGAGGTGTTTACTCTTCTCCGTGAGTGTTTAAAATGTTATAATTTTTATTTAAAAATATATTAAAATTATTTTTATCATTTTTATATTAATATATTAAAACGATTTAAAAATATAAAAAAATTAATTTTAAATAAAAAATTATAAAACAATTATTACATCACAACCCCAAACAAACTCGTTTTCCTTTAGTAGAGTTGATTTTAGAAAGAAAATTGTGCAGCTTGTTTGCTTAAAAAAAAGGGTCAAATTTTGATTCGTTATTTCACAGTTTTTGAGAATTATAATTTTAACGAGAAATTCAATTCATGAAGCATTAAAATTCAATTTTAAAGCACGTGACATCATTCACTGGGTCCGCAACGCACGTGTCAGCAATCCGAGCATCTAGCTCGTGGGGTGTGCAAGTATAATTGAGTTCCACTTCTCACTTCGCTAGCAGTAATCAAATTCAAGTTGTCATAGAAGCTCAATCCCCATCATCACAACCACGGCATCCAAAAAAAAATAATAAAAAATGAGTCTTTTCAAATCAATCTTCGCCAAAAACTACCACGTCTTAAACAAACACACGCCCAGGTCCTCTTGTCTCCCTCTTAAAACCCCGTTCTGTAATTCGGTTCAGTGGTCCAGACACGATCAAGTTCTTACAAGGTTTTTTAACACACAATGTTAAAAAATTCAGTGAAACTCCCTAGCGAGACAACGTCGTATGTGCCCACTCCGAATTTGGCTTCTGTCTCTGTCCCTCCTATGTACGCTGCGTTTTCGACTTCACAAGGGAGGTTCTTGTCTGATTTGTTTTTGTACAGAAAGCCCCGAGGTGAAGAGAAGCTTGATGGGTCCGGGTCAGGTCCTTGTGGGGATTTGGAGTTGTTTGCTGATGTGGATAGCTCTGTTCTTGATGAGCTATTGCAGACTTTTAAAAAGTAAGTGATCTGTTTCTCTTATTTGGACACTTCATAGTGAGATTTTTTATTTTTAGAGAAAGTTTGGTTGTTGTAAGATACTATTTCAATTGATTTGGCCCTTTTAGCTGGTGAAAGGAAAGAACCTTGCGCAAGTAGGGGATGAACTGAAGGGGGCGGACATGCTTGCTTGGTTTGCGGGTTATAGTGATGTTGGATTGAGGAGATATATTTTTACACAGTTGTTTGATTTAATGTTCATAGCCATACTTGGTTGCAATAAATTTGAATAGTTATCAATTTAGCGTGGGAATTTTATTTGGGAAAGTTGACAAATGCGGTATGCTAGCGGATGATTTAGTATAAATGTATTTGTAGTCCCATTATGGTGTAGAGCAAAAGGTTGTGGACCGTATAAGTTAAGGACAAGATTTTTCAACTAGGATGTTTCAAAATTAAAACTTAGTGGTTGTTGTTTATTTTTTCTTCTAAATTGTAGTAGCTGATGCCCCACCCTCAAAACTGCAAAGGAAGAAGAGAGGGTGGGGTTTTAGGAGCTATGTAGGTATCGGTAATGAATGTCTCATTTGCACATGCACCCACCCTCAGAACCCTAAAAGATTTTTTTTGGCTGGATTTTGCACGCAGGAGCTATTTAGGGATCAGTCATGGATGTCTCATTTGCACAGACCTTACTATGACCTCAGGCTTGATCTGATGTTTGGAGAAACATTTTCCAAAAATTGTTCTTGTATGCTCACTGCTTTGTGGAATGACGGTAGTGGATTATTTGGATCAATTATGGGCTTTCCTTTTCAAGTGGCAGTGTAAGCATTAACTTATTTTCGATTCTGCAGATACTGGTTAAGGTCTAATGTTGAAATTGATAATGTGGCAGAAGACTTCTTTTGCTGGCAGCGGTTTGGTGGAAACCTTTCTGAAAAATCAAAAGCTGAAGAAGAACCAGAGGCAGCTAGTGTTGGCTGGGGCTCTGGGGTTGATCGTTCTGCAATGTCATCTTCACATGGGAATGATGTTGGATGGCAATGGTTTAGGGATCCTAGACGAGATTGTCTTGGTTTCAGGGGGATCTTTCTATCCAATGAAATTCGTGGGTTTTCTTAGCCTTCATTGGTTGCTTGATGTTAATATACAACAGCACATACGCTATGAGGCTGAAGAGCTCATTATGCATTAAACTTTCTGACTGATTAAATCAATAGTTATTTTTTTAGTTTTAATTTCATTTTCCCCCAACTATTTTCGATGTTACAGCACCTTTGGTTGAGCCTGGCAATAAAACAAAAGAGCAAAATTACCTGCTATGGAGAATTGAGAATGAGGTTGCAGAAGGCTCAACTGAGATTCCCAAAGGTTGAGGCTATTAGACCAAAACGGTGGCCCGCTGAATGGTTTTCAGAGCATCAACAACATAGTGCTGTGAAAGGGTAGAGCACTAACTCGAAGGATAGGGTTCGCTTTTCTGAACTTGAGATAAATCCTGCTCGTGTTAGCCTCTTTTATGGCGGTGCAGGTATTCCATGTGGTTAAAACTTGTATCTTTTTATACATTTAGCTTTATAAGGAAGAAATAAATCGTTTTTTTCTTCTTTTAAAAAAGTATAGCTAATAAAAGGAGGGTGTCAAACTCGTGTACTGATCTGACTACATGCATCAACACGACAACAGTCATTTCAATATTGGTTTTTGCCCTAACGTTCATGTAATTCTTTCTAACCGGTGATTTTCAGGTAAATGATTCATGCTATATTGATTGTCTTCTACCTATGTTCCTTTCTTGTCTTTCTTTGACTGGTCCTAACAGCGCAACCAGTTAAATGCTCTGATTCTAACAGCGCAATCTGTCAGTCGGTGTTATTTTTCAAAATCTTTTTCCATCCATTTTTTCTTGAAAAAGTGCCATATAAAAAAAAATATTGGGACAAAGCTAATTCAGTGACCCAAAGGAACTGAGATTTAAGCCTTACAGCTCAAAGGGGTCTTGACTGATTAATTCTCAAATTTTTATGGCTGGATCGAATGGTGTTTGAATGAACAGTTGATCTAACTCTACTCCTCCTCCTCCCTCTCTTGTTTACTCTGTTTTTTCAAAGAAAGATGTCATGGATTTCACATTAGTAAGCTTAATTAATAATGTTGCTGATTCAATCAGCTAAACAAATTAAACTATAACCACAGAGGCAAAAACAAATACGAGAAATTAAGAAGATGCAAGTGAATTAAATAGTTGGCATGCCTAATCGGGGAGTCGAGGGATAGAATCCCCACATCCTGATGGCATTTTCTATTTGTTAGTGATTCAATTACTCAAAACTTAAAAGCATGCTCATGGAAATTATATTAGATATTTCTGTTATCTTCTGGAACACTGACCAAAGCTCTTTTCAACTAAACTCGGATCCAAAAGCAGCAGCTCATGTCTTCATCATACAATAATTCATTGGTTTCTCTTCCTTTACTGTGCCCCCCAACTAACCAAACCAGCTTATAAAAAACAAAATCCTTTCTTAAGTATTATAATACTTGGAGCTAAAGAATCACTTTATACTTTACCTGGTTTCACTACTTTTACTTGATTCCTGGGTTTGTCTTTTCACTTTGTTTCTTTCTTGTATAATTGATCGATACTTTGTGCAACTTTTGTGTTTTTTTCTTTTTCATGATTCTTATGGCCATCAATCAACATTCCCTAGTTTCTTTGGTTACATTTGATTAGAAGATTTTAAGAGAAAGAGTTGTTGACCTCACCAAGAAAACAACATGTGATCCGACATTTGATGGTGGAGAGAAGGGAATTATGGATGGAATGCCTGCAAAGCTCGAGACTTTTGTTCGTCTTTCCTTTTAACACACTCCCCACAATCAAGATCTTTATTTTTTTCTATCCTTTTTATTTTTTTCTCATCATTCAAGAACTCGAAAACAGTTTGTTATATATAGGTTAATTAGCTGTTATGTTTTGAAACAAGCATAGAAAAACACATCTAACTACTATATCTTAGAAGCAGTTTCTAGTCTATGTTCAAGGTACCATGCATCATGTGTATTGTCATGAGCAAGCTGTTAGCCTATGCAAGTCCAATAATAATGCTGATCTATATATATATATATATGCACACGAGGCGTTTGCTGAATAATTGATAAACCCTTCTCCATTTCAACTTAGATCGATTGTATACAACAGCAAGATTCAAGGGTTCGTAACTCATGTTTGTGCTGACTTTAAAACTCTAAAAGGAACAATTTCTGTATTGTTTTGCTGTTGTGTTTGTTTGTAGTTTTTTTTTTTTTTTTTTGCCAAAATATGTAGAAATAGCGACAATGTCTGTCCTTGGAAGGGAAATCAAGAAAGGCTGTACGGTCCCGTCAATTGAGAGAATAACAGGCACGAGAATATGCACTTTGTGTCATTTTTAAAGTCTGAATGGTAATGAATGTTGTGCTTTGTCCCAAAAACAATTCAAGGGAGTTTACACACATATTCTTACAAATATCATGTTGTCTAATCCTTAAGATTTGGCTCGGGTGTAATTAAATTTCCTTCTTAATTCGATATAGGAGTTCTTGCGAAACAATTCAAGCCCAAGGGGTCTTTTTTCTCTTGAATAATGAACTTGATTCTGCAGGGACACAAAAAGTACAAGCAAAGGATAGCTATAGATACCTCGAAAATCAGAATGCTAATTTTTTTTACTGATGGTTTAACGGGTTAATTTTTAGGTTTGTGTTGAATTATTTCATGATCATTAAAAATATATATAGTTGTTAATTTTAAGATTGATAAAATTAGTTAAGATATACAAATTGACTCAAACACCCATATTATTAATAAAAAAAATGCAAATTTTCTTTCATTGGTTCAACAATTGACATGCAGAACCTCTCTGTTTTCGATCGAATGGGTTCCTTCCATTTGCCGGGTGTCCTACCAGGACAAACGAAAGTAGGAATTGCAACAGTTTTAGTTGTTGTTTTAGGTTTTAGTTTCGGAGCAGGTTAGGTTGACATCGCTTGTTTATTAAAATATTTTTAAAAAAAATAAATTAAAATAATATTTTTATTTTTTAAAATTTATTTTTAACATTAACCCTCGTTTAAAAACATAAAAAAAATCATTTTTTTCGCATATGCTTCTGTACTGCAAAAATAAACAGTGCATTGGTAGTTTTAGTGACGGCATTTATAAGAGATAATAGGTGGAGGGGCTAGCAATCCACTAGCTTCTGTACTCGTGTGTTGAAAACCCAACACGATGATGGTGCTCTCCAAACTCCAAAGACAAAACAAATTCCGCCTACTAGATCAGGAAACCTTTTGGCATTACATAAAACAATCTTTTCAACTTTCCATAAATTCGAATCAAGAAGATAGCAAAGCCCCCACCTTCTCTGGTTTTGTTCCAACATCCCTCTGCAAGGGGATGCATGACGGGTCACCTTCGAAATCAAATGGTCATCACAACTTCAGAACAAAAAAAAAGAGTCAAAACTAGGATGTTCATGGAAAAAGGATACCGTGAATAGTGCACAAAGTTGTGGAGAGCCCTTGACCACCTCGCATAAACGCGCACGCCGACTACAAGTGAATATTGTTGATCCGAGTGAGGTTCAGACTTTTACAAGCAAACAAAGACTTCCATTCGTTTGTTTCATCAGTCACATTTTACAACTTTGAGAATTTACAGAAGAATTAACAAATTGAAACTTTATCCAGTGGAAAATATTAGTTACACAGAAAAGCTTATGATCTAAGATCCAGCTTTTGGATATAGATGCATGTCATCAAGACACAGGCTTGCATGATTAGAATTTCACTACAGGTATGGCATGTTCAAAGAGCTAGTTTTTTGTTGCTGTATCACCGGATCTCAATTCCCTTTCAAGCTCATCAAACTCCCAGTCACCAATCTCCTCCACTGAGTAGTCTCGAGCATCTTTCCCAAACTCTGACTCTAACTTTGCAAGTTCTGCGGCAGGGTCAAGCACCTCATCTGCCTCCACTGCAGGTTCCGTGGGATGCTTATCTATATTGGATTTAAGGGTAGTCACATTCTGTGATGAGGTATGGGATGGACTTCCCAGTGCCTTATCAGATGAATTATCAGCCTTAGGGGTTGGAGCCTCCAGTTCTAGATTTGGTCTCTCAATTGACTCGAATTCCACTCTCAACTTTTCAATATCATCAAATAGCTCTTTAACCGAGGTATCATCTTTCCTGGATAGAGGAGGTCAGGAATGACATTTTTCAGGCAATGTATACCACAGTGGAATAACATTATAGCATGTAAATAACTGATGAAGAATTCAAGGACAGAACCAAAATCCCACCTAGAACTTGCCCCCTTTTGAGCATAAAACTGCTCTCTTATGTTGTCCACCACACTGAAAGTGGTTATAATCTGGAACAGGACAGCCAAACTAAGATATCAATCTATGCTTGCAATGCTTTCACCAGCTATGTACGTGCAGGAACACAATAAGGCATGCCTCAACAGGTGCAGCTATTTAGCACCTTTATGCAACTTTTTAAGTTCAACAAATTGCAAGGCACGTATAAAACAAATGGAGAGATTCAAATTCAAAAGGTACAGAGAAGAAAATAGAAAGAGTAAAAACTTGGAAAATAGTGAGAAAGAAACTTGAAACCAGCAAGACAAGAAATAATGGAAGTGCCAAAATATTCTTCAAAGGAAACTGTATTAGAGTTTTCTGCTCAACTCTTACTGAAAGAGAGGTTTTTACAAGAAGTTATGTTGATAGCACAAAATTAAACAGTTGATGTGGATAGCCATTTGATTCTGATCTTAAATTATAAGCATGAGCCAACAAGAATTATTTATGCAAACCCACCTCATTCATGACTCTTTCATCCAAAAGTTGGCAAAATTACTAATACTTACGATTGAAGTAACCCCATGTTAGGAAAATCATCTACCAAAAGGGGATTTAACAGCAATATAGCATTTTACACATGGTAAAGCAGAATACTGTGAATAAATCAGTCATGTGCATATTTGACATGAGAAGCATTAAGGAAGCACTTCCATACCTTTGCTTCACAATCCAAATATTCCTTCTCAAGATTTTTCCTTGGGTTTAATTCTTTAGAATCTTCATTCCCCACACTAGATGCTATCTCTAACCTGCATTGTCAAAAATATATGAACAAATGGGATAACAAACAATCAGAAACCTGTTAGTGAAGCAAATTACATTACCCTCCACTTAAATTCTTTAGGCTTTCCACAAATTTCTCTATACAGATGATAGAAGGCTCCAACTCTTTCTGCATAAAACACACAAGTTCAATCACAACACAGAAGAGCATGTCTCTCTCTCTCTCTGTGTGCGAGAGAGAGAGAGAGAGAGAGAGAGAGAGAGAGAGTCAAGAGAGAGTCACAGCCACAAGTTCAGTTAGCCATAAGTTAAGTTTGTGGACATTCTTCAAAAAGAATATAAATTTACCTTGTATTCAGAGAGAAGATGAATAGCCAACTTCACAAAATAGTCCTCGTGTCTCTCCAGTTCATCACTTGAAAGTGAAATAAGTAACAAGTAGCAATTATGTAGGAAATAGGTAAGAAGATGGATAATACAATTTCAATATTAGAAATTACAAGACCAACGTACAGAAAAACAACTAGTCATAGGAAATGCAAACCACAATGATGTACATACTTGACCTGCTTCTCCTTAGCTTCACTGTAAGATCGCTGGAGAACCCAGGTATCTTCCAGAAAATTGAGCCATGTAGTGAGAATATCTGCTTCTACTTTGCATGCAGCAATTGATTTTGACACCTCATCTTCCTATATACTCGTAGAAAAAGATGTATCACATGGTTGAATATTGAGCACAAAGACGATAAATTATGCAATTATTTTTGCACCTAATTAGGTAGAAAGAAACCAGAAGAGAAAATCCAAACCTTTGTTTTCAAATGCTCAACAATCTGGCTGTTAGCTTCAACAAACTGATCCCTCTCTTCTCTGGCATTGCGAAGGTGCGCATTTGCAGCAGCTAAGGAGATATTCACCTATAAGGTGAGGACAGTCTTTGAATGCTTGTGATCAATAAAGGGCAAATGAATGGGGAACAAGAAAAGAAAGCGTGAACTAAAAAGATTCAGATAATCAGTTGTAAATATAATCTCATACTTCCAGCTCAAAAATCCAAACTTGAGTTCAAAATTATGAAAATACATGTTTTATAAAAGCAAAAGGAATGAGATAGAGAAGTTAAACCTTTTTCAATTCAGCTTCAAGTTCATCTCTTTGTTTTTCAAGTACTGATATCTCAGCTACTATTTCCTGGAAGGGAATCAAAGAAAAAAATCAAAATTTCCATCAAATCAAATACATTAGCTGCATGTTAGAAGCATGCTAGCATTCCTACTTTCTACACATATCCCAAAGCTTCAGAGAACACAGATCATGGATAAATTTACACCCACTATAACCACAAGTTTCACATGGTGTTTGCTTTAGATGAGTTACTAACTGATACGTAACCATGCAATGCTAAAAACAATATGAACTAACAAACAAGAACTCTTGATAAGCCAATTAAACTGAGCAGTCAATAATCTCACAATATATATGGACAAGAAGCAGGCAATCCTAAAAATAAAATCTCTACATATAGAGTGAAAATATAAATCACAACCATGCAGACCATCACAACATAAGATAGCACTATCAAAAGAAGGCTTGACATGGCTATTCATACAAGCATACAAATGTTTGTAGCATTACATAAAACAAGGAAAAACTAAAGCAGCTTTTAAGATAACCCATGATGTGATGGCAATAATCTGCATTCCAAACCCCAAAAGAATGAGAAAATAATCACTTTCCCTTTACCTTGAGATCTAATAATAACTAAGTAGAACAAAGGCATTGTTACTGAAGCACATTACCTTCTCCTTTTCATTTGCTTCATCAGCTTTGGCAACACGAACTTTCAGTGCCTCTTCTTTTTGCAATCTGTGAATTATGTGGGAATGGGATGGGGGTTAAAAACCACCATAAATTCTAAAAGCAATGATGGGTTCAATGATATCTACTCTCAAACACTGGAAGTCAAACAAGTGGTTCCCAAGAGAATCCCTAGTAAGTCTTGTTTCTTGGTCTTGAGGTGTTACAATTTGACAATCACCTTTGCTTTTTACCAGAGAACTTCCCAAGCACCAAGAAGACAACATATTTTAAGAGAACCAAGGTGACTTGTTTTCCAAAGATGTCATCATACCTTGAGCAAGAATAACGACTGCTCAGTAGCTTTTGGAGAAGGGTGAAGTTCAGCCACCTCAATAGAACTTGTGAAGTAGTTTGGTATGCAGTGAAATGGAAAGCAAGGAGTCCACAAGTTTTAAGAGTATAAGGGCACCGCCATTTTGGCTGCATAAATAATACTTCAGATTGACTTCATACCTGTGATCTAAGATACGTTTTTCAGCTTTTGATGTAGAGCTAGCAAGAGATTCCGATAAGACCTTCAACTTGTCAACCTGCTCAT
>Ga0325411_1000991_pt1 | contig 30897 bp, 14 predicted proteins | sample PopdelMetagenome_13_FD_206181 | JGI IMG/M metagenome (GOLD analysis project Ga0325411, IMG submission 206181) | Populus deltoides microbial communities from Bellville, Georgia, United States - Xylem-PdIQD-R4 | ecosystem: Host-associated > Plants > Phyllosphere > Stem > Wood/Secondary xylem...
TTTTGTTTTTGAGTTTATTTTCTTAAAAATATTTCTATAAATTCTTATTATTTTCATTTTAACTATTTTTATCTAGACAATAATTAAGGGCGTTATATGTATTAGAATATGTCCTATAAAATCGCCAAATTTTTAAATAATTCTTACAATTTTACAGTACTTCGCACGATTTTTGTGATTCACCTTAGAACTTTTGCATGCACATATTAATGCACGGTTTATGGTGTTTTTTTCACGGTCAGTTTTAAAATTTTGTTGGAAAGTTCTTGGAACGCAAAAATATTTATATATGTTAAATGATATGGACTTGATAATTCATTAAAAAATATGAATCACTCAATTGTGTGGCCCTGCTCTTGACAGGAAGATCCGTAAGAAAATCATTGGAAACTTACCAGTACGAGTTCTTGACCTCAAGAAACCGGAAAAAATTCGAAGTCATTGGAATAAATAGAAACAAAAGGGCTTTGGAAGTTGGTTACTAAGATACTAGAAGAAGAAGAAATATTGGGCTTGGCTGGATCTTGTGCCTCTTTAGCCAACACTTACCACACGGTTTGTTTCGTCTAGATTCGTGTAATTCTTGTTGAAATTTGATGTTTTCTGATTTCTAAGTAGAATTTATACATGTTCCACCTTGAAATTGCTAAGTGGTAGATTTAATTGCCGAATTTCTTGATCTTACCTTCTGTTTCATGTTTGACCACAGGAGCAGGCCTTATACAAAATAGCGTGGAGACAATTGCTGAGCCAAGCGAGCTAGTTGAGGCTAGAAGGGATCGGTACTAATTTATTGCTTTAGGGATTTTCATGGCTTCCACCAGCGTGCAAGGAATAACCTCATCTTCATCTTCTCCTCCTCCACTATATATGTATGATGTGTTCCTTAGTTTTAGAGGCAAAGACACCCGGAAAAACTTTACTAGTCATCTATATTCTAATCTGAAACAGAGAGGCATCGATGTGTACATGGATGACAGGGAGCTCGAGAGAGGAAAGACCATCGAACCTGCTCTCTGGAAGGCCATCGAAGAATCAAGGTTTTCTGTCATTATATTTTCAAGAGATTACGCTTCTTCACCATGGTGCTTGGATGAACTTGTCAAGATTGTTCAGTGCATGAAAGAGATGGGGCACACTGTTCTGCCAGTTTTTTATGATGTGGATCCCTCAGAGGTAGCCGAGCAGAAAGGGCAATATGAGAAAGCCTTCGTTGAGCATGAACAAAATTTCAAGGAAAACTTGGAGAAGGTCCGGAACTGGAAAGATTGTCTCTCTACGGTGACCAATCTATCTGGCTGGGACATACGGAATAGGTAAATCATCTATCTACTTATTCTTATTCTCAAATCCTCCCTGTATTGTTTCAATGATGATCATAGCTTTTTTTTTTCAATGTTTTTCAATTTAAACGGGTGATTAAATATCGAAATAATCACGATACAACAAGAATATTAAAACTAATTCTTGAGTAAATAATTATTAGTATATATTTTTGATCCATTAAATATCAAAACTAGTTTTTCTTTAATTTTGACTTCTAAAATAAAAGAGGAGCACGTCTCAAATTTCAATTGTTACAGTTTTTAAGAAATAAAAACAAAAATTAAAAACAATTCTTAGATTTCTTGCTAATTTTTCATTTATTTACCAATGAAAATCGTTTGTTTGTTTTGTTTTTTAATCTTTTTTGAATGTTTTGTTCACACTAGAAAAATTATTTTTCAATTTATTATTTTTTTCTCACAAATCAATTAGCAAATGCTTTAGTGTTCTTTGAGTTTTGTTAATCAAAAGATGGTATAATAATATTTAATGAAATGATAAAATTATGGATTTGTTGATGAAACACATGGTAGTAAATGTATATTTCTTCATATTCATGATTTTTTAATTTAATTTTTTTACGAAATTTTGATCTTATGTGTTCAAGCATTTCTAATCTTTACATAATTTTTTTTTATTTTCTTATGTTTTTCTTTATATTTTGAAAATAAAAAATATTATATAGAAAAATAAAAATGTAAAAAAAGTTTAAAAACAAATCTAGCATGAACAAATAAAAAGTTAGCTTAAAAAATTAAAAATTGTGAAGAAATAACAACAAATTCATCATAAGAAATAAAAAGTTGACTACAGTTTTTGAATATATTGAATTAAATTTTTTTTTATCATCAATTAAAAAATTCCAACTATTTATAAATAAAAGAGACAAATTTATTTATAACTTATATATTTTTTGTGAATATTTTTATTTTTATTTTTATTTTTTTTAATTTGGAATTAAAATTTGATAGGTGTAAAATTAATGTAAAATTAATTAGCTTGTTTGGACAGAGGAATTTCTATTGTTACAAAGATACTTTTAGTATGATTAGTCTGATTTGAATACTTTTTTCTGATTCTATTTTAAATTTATAGGGGTAGTTAGGTATTTTTAAATTTTTAAATGGTGTAATTACATAGTTGCCCTAAAAAGCAAAAAAAAATATTAGGTTGGGTCTTGGGGTTTTTTGAAATTTTGTTTTTTACAACAAAATAAAATGACTAGAGCCTTTAAAATAAAAAATTCCTTACATTGCTTTTAAGGGCTAATTCATCCTTTTTTTTTTGTTTTTTTTTTTGTAATAATAACGTTGTTTTAGAGACAATTTGATATATATATATATATATTACAAAAAAAGTGGTTGACGTGTTTATAGAACATGCAAGCAAGTTGTCCTGTTTTATTTAAGTGGAATGTGCAATTGCTTACGGGGCCCATAAAAGGCCTTCATTGTTGTTTTCTATTTTTTTCATGGCATGGCCTCCATCCCTAAGTGACATATCCGTATCACTGTTATTAAACCCGGCCTGGTTTGGTGGGTCGACCCGGTGGCTGGACTGGTTCGGGTTTAATAAAAGACCGGCTGTCGCAACAGCCCGGCCAAACCCGGGCGACCCGGTGGGTCGACCAGGGACCCAGGCGAACCCGGACGAGACCCGGTTTTTTTTTTTTTTTTCAAATATGGGATTTGAAACACATTAGTATATATACTCTATGTTTCCAAGAAAAAAGTCATGTTTTTTCAATGTGGGATAAAAAATCTTTTGGTTTAAATACTTCAACTTAAAAGGATAACATAGTATTTTTTCAATGTGGGATTTGAAGCCCTTTCATATATATACACTATGTTCCCATGAAAAAAACCATGTTTTTTCAATGTGGGATAAAAAAACCTTTTGGTTTAAATACTTCAACTTAAAAGGATAACATAGTATCTTTTCAATGTGAGATATAAAGCCTTTTCATATATATACTCCATGTTCCCATAAAAAAAGTTATGTTTTTTCAATGTGGGATTTGAAACTTATTAGTATATATACTCTATGTTTCCAAGGAAAAAGTTATGTTTTTTCAATGTGGGATAAAAAACTTTTTTAGTTTAAATACTTTAACTTAAAAGCTTAACATAATATCTTTTTAATGTGGGATAAAAAACTTTTTAAAATATTTTTTTTAAACTTCATAATATGTATAATCTATATTTACATGGATTTTTTCATATGAAATATTAAAACTTTATTTTTTTTAATTTTTCCGGGTTAATCCGAGTTGACCCGGGTTGACCCCTGAAACCCGGGACCCGGCCCCTTGACCGGGTCAACCCCCGGACCGGGTTTAATAACTATGATCCGTAGTAATTCTTATCGGTTTGACGTCAAATAACTTTTTTCTTTTCTCACTTCTCAAATTTTATACTCGACCTTCTAAAATTTTATAATAACCTTTTAATTTGTTTTTTTTATATTTAATTTATATTCTTTCAATTGATATTTTTTTTATTTGAATTATTTTATAAAATTAAAATTTATTTTTAATTTTATATCTTTTGATTTTTTAATCTATTAGATTTAATTTTTATTCTTTTGATTAAAGTAAGATTATTTTTTAAATTTTTTTATTTTGCAATTTCATTTTTCATTTTTTATTGTTATGCTTTTTTACTTTGGCAAGTTTTTAAAATTAACGTTGAATTAGATTTTTTGGTTGAACCTGGATCTAAGACTTAATAAGTTTAGAATTTAAGACATTAACCTAGGTTTAGAAGATTTGTCTAAGTTTTTTTTTAAGTTCGTGTTTTTTTTTTCCAGTCTCATCTTTTTAACATTTAATTTAATTAAAGATTGAGCTCTATTAATTTTTATATATACTTTCTATAGGATTTTTAAATAATTTAAAAATAATCAAGGTTATTTCAGGTCTTTTTATTTCTTATTTTTTGTTAAACCTGGCTTTTTTTTTAATCTTTTTCATAATTGAATAATATTTTTTATTTTAGCTTTTAATATTTGATTGATTGAAATTAAACTCTTTATTTTATTTAGATATAGGTTCCATGGAGTTTTCAAGGTCTTATGCTTTGTATTGCGAGTTTCACAAGTTAACCATACTTAGTCCAGATCAATTTATTGGGTTGTCATCTCAATTATTTTTTAAATAAATATATCATTATCCTAATATTTTAAAAGTATTTTTCTAACTTGTATTGAATTTTTTGCTTTCAAATATTATTATATTTTTTAAAGATTAGAAAAAAGAAAAACCCAGTACATAATGAGAGCCAAAAATCTAGTTAAAGAACAACACATTGAAGTGAAGTTTTCAACAAGTGGCAACTTATCATTATATATATATATATATATATATATATATATATATATATATATATATATATATATATATATATATATATTCTGTCGTCCGTACCTTAAAAACTGAACCATACATGGTAAAAGCTACATGAATTTTTTCCCATGAAAAAAATTACTTCTCAAAATACTATGTAGGCGGGAAAAAAACTTTTCAAACAAGCACGGTTTCATCAATTGCATAGGTCTCACTTACGACAAGTTGACACATGCAGGACTCACATGTCAAAAAAATCTTCCTTTCTTTTTTTGTTGGGTTGGTCCCTCAATTTTTAAAATTAGTTAACTTTAGCTCCATTATTACGATCATTTCATCTATTATTTTGCACACAAAAAATATATGAATTATAGCTAATATTTATTTCAAATGCTATCACTAAAAACGAGTTAATTTTTGCCTAAAATATTGTTATTTTTTTCCCAACTTAAATAAAATAAGTTATATTAATGAAATGATCACTATATTGAATTTAATATTAAGATTGTATAAAAATTGAAAGATAAAAAAAAGGATTAAATAGAGAAGAAAGACAAAGAAATGGGTTGTGAAAATTTGAGCTGTCACTATAACATTTAACAAATTTACCAATGAACATATTCTATTGGCGTAAGATTACCATTCCATCGGTAACAATTGTACTGACTAAATCACCGATAGAATACATCCATTGGAATACCGTTCATCGGTAATTCTATGTTCTGTCGCTAATTCTGTTGGTAATAAAAAAAATAAAAACTGATAGTTTTATATTTGAAAATTGCGCGCCAAAAAAAATTCACGCTGGAAATATACCGACGGAATAATTCCATTGATATGTGTCCATCGGTGATAGTGGCATAAGCAGTAATATTTTCAAACTCTCTGGATAATATAGATGGATGTATTTCGTCTGTATTACCATCAATATATCACTGACGAAATAAAGATATTAGTGATTGTGGCATATATAGTAAATATTTTTCAATTCTCTGTAAAATACTGACGGATGTATTCCGTCTGTCAATCCGTCGATGATAATTTGAAAATATTTTTAAAAAATAAAATTGTGTAGAATAAATAATATAAAATTGTAAAATTGTATAGAATAATAGTAAAAAAAAACCAATTAAGCAAATAAAATTGTATAAAATATAAAAATATATAAAAATTAAATTAAATAATATTCATCCAAATATTCATTAAAATTTTAAAAGTATTTTCAAAAAAATACAAAGTAAACTAGAACAATAGAGGAGCTAGAGAAGAAGGCTAGTCGTTCCCAAGACCATACGGCCAAAAAAAGGGTGCACACGTACCACCCATCTGTGATCTCATGTCCATGATGATCTGACGAAGATGTTCATAATCCGTTGAGAGTTGCTGATATTGTTGTTTTGAAGCCACGATCTCCTCAAACTGAGTGCTCGATACTAATTGGGAGCTCCCAATAGTTGAGACACCACGGGCTGACCGCAAGTTCTCGACCGTAGTGTTGGAGAGTTCGTACACCCAATTTTTATCGGGTCCACCATACAATCCTGCCTTCATCCACAAATTCAAATCAAAACCCGAGGTGGGTCGAAGGATCGTCTCCTTATCTCTCCCTTAACCGGCTATTATATGCCTCCTAAAAATTAAAAAGGAAGTCTTCAAATTCAATTCAAGAAAATAATAACTTATAAAATAAAATGGTTTAGCAAACATACCATTAAGTGTTGAGCGCGGTTATCAACGAACTGTTACACCCTATTTTGACGGTATTGACTCTGCACGTGTGTCTCTACAAAGAGCTCCATTGGGCTCAGTTCACGTTCAAGAGACGTAGCCTATAAGAAAAAAAAATATCACAAGTTAAATATTTTTATAAATAACAACAAATTAATTAATCCTAGATCTCATTAAAATTAACCTTACTATCCGCTTTGCATGCGCAATGAACAGAATGGAGCTGCCGGTGTGCGTGGTAACCAAACTGAGAACTTGCTGGTTTTGGTTTTGGTTCTGGTTCTCGGCACCGAACTGTGAGCATCATGTGAACTGCTCAAACATCACGTGTTGGATATATTGCGCCCATATATCCTCTGGGATGTATAGCGGCCTGAAATCTCTCCAAACCACCATGTCATTTCAGCCTTGTAGGTCGTTATCTCTGGTGTATTTTTTTTGCAACCTACATACACGAATGAATTTTATATTAGTTAATGACAAATTATATTTTAATATATAATTTTTTTTAAAAAAATATTGTATCGTATTTGATATTACCTAGTTGTTGCGTGATTCTCCCACACCCTCCTCACAACATTGTCACTCGCACTATCTCACTAGAATTTGAACTATGTATAAATAATTTAATATAAATAAATCAATAATTACAATATAACATACAAATAGTTAAAATTTATTAAAAACACTAACCTTAAATCGTTTAAACCATGAATCGATATAAGGTTTCCATTCAGGATTTCTAGAAACCTGACTCCATTGAAACAATGGAATCTCCATCAATGATTTAAACTTCAATGTTATTACTCGAGCAGCCTCAATATTTGTGAACCTGAAAATCAATAAAATCAATGAAATATTAATTTGGAAGTTCTCAAATTATGTTAAAAAAGAAAAGGAAAAAGAAAACTCAAATCAATACAAACTTACATTGAAAGGTCGTCCTTCTATTGTGCCTCATACTTGCAGGTGAATTGACCATGCTGTGAAGACACACCACCTCTATATTGTGGAACCGTGCTGGAAGAGGCAGCATCGCAAGTCGGCACATGTGCCTTTTCTTGATCGGCACCTAAGGACAAGTCATCATCGCTACTAGAAGAACTAGCTGCAACCATACGTTCATGACATGCTGTTGATTTCATTCTACACCTACACAAATTGAGCGAATAATTACATAATCAAATTTGATTATTTTAAAAAAAAAATTGGCAGCAACTCCTCTATACTGGAGACTACCCAAATTTTTTCAATCCTGCAAATATTGACAATATATGTACCACAAACCAATTGATTTTATTTTATTTATACCAGAAATTTCATATTTTTCAATTTCATCTCATTTTCAAAATAATAATAAAATATTTCTAACCGTAAAATAAAATAAAAATCTTATATATAACCTAACATCTATATATTCAATTAATTCTATAAAATAATAAAATATAATTCTATATATTCAACTATCATTTATATCAATTTAACAATAACAAAAATTCATGGAAACAATCAAACACTCTATTATGCAATAATAGAGTAAAATTGAGATAAAACAACTAAATTTAATCCTAAAATATTCAATTAATATTTACAAGATGAATTCAAGAATAACAATTAAAATTTAACAAGATAATCAATTATTATGGCAATAAAAACAATAAAATAGGCAACAAATTAAAAAAAAAAAACTATAGACTTTAGGAATGAAAAATGCTTACCTTAATAATGTGCTTATTTTTAAACTTTATCTACATACAATACAAAAAAACAAAACAAAAATATATTGTTAATAAAACAAAGAAAAGATGAAAAAAATAAAGTCTTTACGTATATTGAATCACAAAACATACATTTTAATTTGTTGAAGATGAAAATAAAACCACAAATAGAGATCAAATGAACTACAAAAGAGAGATTTAGAGATTGAAAGCTGAATAAACAAAAGAAACAAATGAGAGAAAGAAATGATCCGAAGGGGTGGTTGTTGTAATTTATACTGCAATTTTACCGACGGAAAATAAAATAATATTATTTTTAATTATTCTGTCGGTGACATTACTTTGAATTTTTCAATTTCGCCCTAAAGTTTTTAAAAAACCCTCTAGAATTTTCACATTTCGTCGGTAATTCCCTTGCTAATATCAAATAGTACACATGGTCAGAGATGCATTAGTTACCCGCGCTTTGGAATTCCCAGTCCGTTGGTAATTCCATCGGTGAGTCAGAGGCCTCACCGACATGAGAAGTGAACAGTTCGCATCGCCTCTGTAAAATACCAACAGATGCATTCTGTCTGTAGAGTCGTCGGTGAGTGTAGCATATGCAATAAGTATTTTGCAATTTTCTGTAAAATACCGACGGACAAAGTCTGTTTATAGATCCGTCGGTGACGGTGGCATATGCAATAAATATTTTACAACTCTCTGTAAAATATCGACGGACTAATGCATGTCTGTAACTCCATCGGTGATTGTGGCAGTGAATGATAGATTATGTTTGTATTGCATATTTGTCCTCCCTGCAAACACTTAAATTATAACTATCTGCACAACAGAATAACAACAGTGAACATAAGAATTACAAATAGTATATTTTGTGGTACAAAATTTCATCCATCATATTACAATATAAAAAATTATTTCACACTTTAGTTTTCTGATATATATATATATATATATATATATATATATATATATATATATATATATAGGCCTTAACAATATAACAGATTATGTTTGTACGAGATAAATGTTGAGATCTCCTCAATAATATAGGCCTCACATATCGAAGCCTCAACATGCACCTTGTTTTTAACCTTCTTCTTAAAATTAAACAAGTACCTGTATGGAATTAAACAAACATTTTCAATTAAGAAAAATAATGAAAATACTTTATGAATTACATTGCATATGTAATATCTAACTTCTTGAATGAATACATTTATCGATACTAGACTAGTCCTCCACCTTTTGCCTCACACGGTAAATGTATGGGTAGATGCTCCATGGACTAAAAAATAATTGAGGGAATATCATCTAAAGTTTGCATATTGTCTCGACGATATTCATTTCAAGCCGCTCAATGTGATTTGTTTGCAACTTGTTGGAGCATATATCTCTAAAGAAATGACTAATTTCCGTGAGTGCATCCTATATCTTCTTTAGCAACAAATCACGATAAGATAATGGAATGAGTGTTTGCATGAACACATGGCAGTCATGGTTCTTCATTCCATACATTCTGTATTCCTCCAGATTAACCAACCTCGATATGTTTGATGCATGTCCATCGAGAAAACACAGACTCTTAAGCTATTTGTACACTAGTAGTTGTGCATTTTTCTCTAACATGAAGCTTGCTATGGGTTTTGCCACCCGTGACCCATCAAAAACCAACTTCATATTTTTTTGGTTACAGAACAATGTTATATCGATTCTAGCCTTGATGTTGTCCTTTATCTTCCTCTTCACATCCATGATGGTGTTGAAAATGTTCTCAAACACGTTCTTTTCTATTTGCATGACGTCAAGATTATGACAAAGGAGATTGGTCTTCCAATAAGGAAGCTCCTAGAAAATACGTCGCTTTACCCAGTTGTGGGTCAAACTATAACCAAGGAACTTCTGCTTACCAGATTGGAAACCAAACACAATGTCACCGTACTTTGATACAATGTCATGCAGTTCTTCACTAGAAAGACATGGGGGTGCAACATCCTTTTCGACTCTACCAACAAAGAAATCCTTTTTGTTCTTTCTATACATGTGATTCGTTGGTAAGAAATGACGGTGACAGTAAAAAAAAGAAGCTTTACCTCTGTTTGTTAGCGTGAATGCTTTGTTGTTTTCCATGCAATATAGACATGCTAGTTTTCCATGCGTGCTCGAACCAGAAACCATTCCATAAGCTTGAAATCATTAATAGTCCATATCAAAGTTGTCCTCATAAGAAAGTTTTGTTTTCTTGATATATCATCAATCAACGATTGAAGACAAATATCTATATTTCTGCCTGGATTGTTCGGACCGGGTATCACCGTAGAAAAAACATGAACTCTAACCTCATACATATCCCTGGTGGCAAGTTGTAAATTGTAAGTATGGTCGGCCAACAAGAATAAGAAGCAGCAAATGACTCGAATAAGTTGAATATGTTTGAACACGACCCAAGATGCACGTTCCTTGATTCAGCTGAAAAGTGAGGATGCACACTGTTAAAGCATTTCCATGCTTCGTCATCAAAAGAATGCACCATCACTCCATCATCTGCATCATGTAATTAGTGCCATGTCATGTGCTTAGCAGTCCTTAGTGACATGAATAACCTTTGTAGTCTAGGTGTGATTGGGAAGTATCTAAGTTTTTTATTTGCCATAAGAGTCTTTCCCCTGCCAGTTCTGGGTTTGAAACGGGAATGCCCACATGTCATACACTTGGTCAGCTCAACATTTTCAAGGTAGTACAACATGCAGAAATTAAGGCACATGTTAATTTTTCTAGTACCCTAAATCGAGGGGTTTCATCATGGACTTAACAGCATAAAAGTTCTTTTTTAGCTTATTCTCTTCAAATAAAATACTTCTCGCCCATTCAATAATTTTATCATAACTGGCCTCACTCAACTCACAATCCGACTTGATGGTGAACACATGTGTAATAGTCGATGATTTACTATGATTCGTGTAGCCATTCTATAATGGTTCATTAGAATCTTTCAATATATCAAAAAACCTAGTCGCGTCTGTAGTAGGTTCTTCTTCTACAATTAGACATTGATTAACATTACCTTGATTCATTCCCATTGCATCCATAACCATCTTTCTGTAAGGATTACTGTTGTCATTTATAACTCCATGCATGTTGGTAGCACTAGAAGTTGACCCAACTTCTAGTTTTCTATGTGCATACTAACACAGATAATCTTCCATGAACCCCTTGTGTAAAAGATGCATCGTTACAGCATCTGGATGCATATACTTTTGTTACACTTCCGGCATGGACATCTAATACCGCCTCCACTAAAATTTCTCAGAATAGATGTTGCAAAATTACTAAAACCCTACACCCATTACAATAATCCATCCTCCTCAATCCTTGGGGTGAATCTCAATACATCCATGAAAGATCATCCATGACTTCTATCGCACGTGTGCGGCGTCGCGACGATCGTCTTCCACCGTCAATAGTATAGTATGTCTATCTGGTATCTGGCAAATATGGGGAGACAAAGAATTCTTGTCTCTTATTGGTGGAAAAAGAGAAATGGGAGTCGCCACCTAGTTTTTGATTACTAGGAACCCTAACTGGTCTTAGAGATCAGGTATAGAGACTGGTTACGTTAAGGGAAGGTATTAGCATCCCAAATATGCCTTACCTAAGGTAAGCTGCATTGTTTAATTGTCTAGAATATGCTAAGGTTTCATTGTATTTCTAATTGTTGGTCTATCTACGGTTTAAGAAAAGTCCTCCTCAGTGAGTAGGTCCTTATCTTATCGAGTAAAGTCTAACCGTTCTAATGTCTATAAAAGAACTACCTTTTTAATATCAGGAATACGTTTTATGTATAAATTCATAATCTCATACATTAAAAGAAAACAAAATATTTTATTTGGAATTTTTGAAATGTTGGCCTAGTTTTCGTGACTTTAATAAACTGGTTATTAAAGCTAAAATTCATACTAATACATATTTTGAATTTTCGTTGTATGAAAATATGATATGATTTTTTTTAGAGACTTGGTCGTATGCATGAAACAAAAAACATTTTTTAATGTTTTGACGAAAACCGGGTATTTTAATACTAGATTTGTATCTTTACAGTATAAAAATACAAACCGATATTAATTAAAATGTCATTAAGCATTTACGCGGGAAAATCACAAATTTCAAAATGATTTTTTTGATTTTTTTTATTGAGATAGGCCAGACCCGACCCAAAAGGAAACTGGGCTGAGATCTGCCTAACATGAAATCGGGCCAGAACCGGTCCAAAAGAAAACCTATTTATAGCTGGACTCAACCCAGCCGTGTGGGCTATGCTGATGTTCCAGTCCGAAAGAAAAAAAGGCTGGTTACTGTGCCGAGTACAACAATCAGTTAATTATATAATTAGCTAATCATAATTAGGTAGTTACTGTGTTGTGCACAGTAGCTACCTAATTATTTTTCATTTGCTGCATAACTGAGTTGCTCATGTTATGCATGCAAATGAAGATGAACAAAAAAAATGGTAAAGAGGAGGGGAGAAAGTTACTTGGAGTGGGGAAGCACAATCGTGGTTGTCAGTGGTGGTTGAAGGCGACGGTGGCAGCGACTGGGAGGAGCGGTGGCAGCTGCTGGAATTCTTTCCTTTCTCTGTGCAGAGACCGATTTCTTCCTCTCCTTTCCTGCTTTAGCTCTCCTTGAGTTCTCTTTCACTTTATTCTGTTGTTATGGTCTCTCTTCAACCTCTCTTTTGTCCCCTTTGTCTATTATTTTTTTCTCTCTAAAGTCATCCCCGGTTTTCCTCTTTTGCCCCCCGGTTCTCAAAACAATTCCCTCTCTGTTTTATGTTCGTATGTAAACCTCCCCTGTCTCCTTTCTCAAATCGTTCCTCCCTTCTCTATTTTTTTTCTTCTTCTTCCCTCTCTGTTTTGTTTGGTTTTCCCCTCTCTGTCTCACATTCATCCCCCTTTTTTCTTCGTCTCTCTTCCTCTATTTATAAGCAGGAAGATAGAGAGGCCACCATGCCCTGTCTCGTTAGGGTGCAGGGCGGGGTGGCGTGGGATGGCTTCTGCACAGCCACCCCAGCCGCTGTAGGGTATGGCATCCCTTCTCCTTTCTTCATCATGACAGCAGGTGAGTGTGGGTATGGGTTGTGTCGTGTATTTTTGGGCAAGTGAGGGCAGAGAGAGAGGGAAATAGTGGCGTTGCAGGGGAACATGATAGCCTCTTCTTCCCCTGTCTTCTGCGTGCCCAGGGGAAGAAGAAAACTTTCTCTTTTTCTTTAATAATAAATGAAACGTCCTTTTTTTTCAAAAAACGCCATTTCATTTAAAAGGAAATGGCGTAAAAATGCATCAATTTCGAATAAGTCCTTCCGTTTATGCGCGTTTTTTATTGTGTTTCTTGGTTTTGGATTTCTTGAATAAAGTCTCTAGTTGGTCATTAAACTTCGATATTTATGTAATTAAGCTCTTGATTTGACCAAATCAACTCTTAAAAATTATAATTTGACCCTAGAACTTTAATTTCTTCCAATTAAAGCCCAAATTGACTTTAAAATCAATTTTCTTGCAATCAAACCCTCCATAAATTCAATTAAAGCTTCAATAAAATTTAATTGAGTCCATAAACATCTGATTTTGGACTTTTCTTCCTCAAATCAAATTTTCTTCATCAACAGGGCTCTCACCAGTCAACAATATACTCTCAAATTTTAATCTTTGTATTTTTGAACCTATTCAACCAATTTTATCTATTTTCTGAGCGTTATGGCATCCTCTTTTTACTGCTATTATTTTTTTATATATTTTTAACTGGGGTCACATCACTATACGAAGATCCTGTTTTGAATCCCTCGGGAAGTCCATAGGTAAAATCATCGTCAAAACTTTCACGTCACTGCACTGCTTTTTTTTTCTCTTTAAAATTCTATATATTCTATCAGTAAGGTCATCAGTAGATACTGACGTCCCTATTCCATCGGTATATACCAATTGTTTTACCTACAAATGTATATCCGTCGGTAAATATCACTGTAAATTACTGACAGAAACAATCCATTGGTAATATCGTTGGTGATAGTCGAATTTTTGATAGTGTGTGTGAGATGTATATTTGATATCAGTGCATCTTAAGATGCGTGGATTAGATTTGTGCAACCGCTTAAATTATGTTAATCTGGGAAATTTTCTTTGTGCTATGCTAGTATGGGAAAAAACTTAAAAAATAATAAATTTAAAGTTGTTTTTTTAAAGTTAATTATGCAAGATAATTGAAATTTTTGTTAAAAATAACTTAGTGGTCGTAAAAAAATATGATAGAACTCCATTTGCTTTTTGGTCTGTGAAAACTTAATGGATATTTTATTCCCTAGCTTTTGTTCTCGTATGCATGCTTTTGCAGTAACTGTGTGATTCTATAGGCAATAAAACAGCTATTGTATGGATCATTCTTAGCATCAATAAAAAAATAGTTTCGTTTTCTTTTTATTCTTTCCTTTTCCTCTCTGTTCTTGAAGCTATCTATTATCAGGGGGGCCTATTTTTCTCAAAGGTTGGTGTAATAATTTCCGGCTAACAACTATACATTTTTGAGCTAAAATATGCTAATGTTTATTTTCCCATTATCACTATCTGATTTGATTTCTGCACACTGCATGATTAATGTTTTGCACCCTCCTATGCAGGAATGAGTCAGATTCAATTAAAATAATTGCTGAATACATATCGTACAAACTAAGCGTCACTCTGCCAACAATTAGCAAAAAATTAGTTGGAATAGATTCTCGTCTAGAGGTATTAAATGGTTATATAGGTGAAGAAGTAGGCAAAGCAATCTTCATAGGGATTTGTGGAATGGGTGGCATAGGTAAGACGACTGTTGCAAGGGTAGTATATGATAGGATTCGTTGGCAATTTGAAGGCAGCTGCTTCTTAGCAAATGTAAGAGAAGTTTTTGCCGAGAAAGATGGACCACGTCGTTTGCAGGAACAACTTCTTTCTGAAATCTTAATGGAACGTGCTTCAGCTTCTGTATGGGATTCTTCTAGAGGGATTGAGATGATAAAGCGGAGGTTACGACTTAAAAAGATTCTTCTTATCCTTGATGATGTAGATGACAAAGAACAACTAGAATTCTTGGCTGAGGAGCCTGGATGGTGTGGTCCAGGGAGCAGAATTATCGTAACTAGAAGAGATAAAAAAGTGGTTACTGGAAATAATAATTATAACATTTATGAGGCTGAGAAATTGAATGATGATGATGCTCTTATGTTGTTTAGCCAGAAAGCTTTCAAAAATGACCAGCCTGCTGTAGATTTCGTGGAACTATCCAAGCATGTTGTGGGTTATGCTAATGGCCTTCCACTAGCTCTTGAAGTTATAGGTTCGTTTTTGTATGAAAGAAGTATCCATGAATGGAGAGGTGCAATTAATAGAATGAATGAGATTCCTGACGGCAAAATTATTGACGTGCTTCGCATTAGTTTTGATGGTCTCCATGAATCAGATAAGAAAATATTTTTAGACATTGCATGTTTCTTGAAAGGGTTTAAAAAAGATCAATAACGAGGATACTTGAAAACCGTGGATTCCATGCAGGTATTGGATTACCAATTCTTATTGAGAGATCTCTCATAAGTGTCTCTCGGGATCAAGTCTGGATGGATAATTTATTACAGATAATGGGTAAGGAAATTGTTCGTTGCGAATCCCCTGAAGAGCTTGGAAGGCGCAGTAGACTGTGGACATACGAGGATGTCTGCCTTGCACTGATGGACAGCACAGTGAGTAGCTAATAGAGAACATTATCCATAAGATTTCATAAAGATTATTTTAATTTAAGCTCAATCTATACTTTTGGTTGACAGGGAAAAGAAAAAATAGAAGCCATTTTCTAAGACATGCCTGGAATAAAAGATGCACAATGGAACATGGAAGCCTTCTCTAAAATGAGCAGACTAAGATTGCTCAAAATCGACAACGTGCAGCTTTCTGAAGGACCTGAAGATCTTTCCAATAAGTTGCGATTTCTTGAATGGCATTCTTACCCTTCAAAATCATTGCCAGCTGGTTTACAGGTGGATGAGCTAGTTGAACTTCACATGGCTAACAGTAGTATTGAGCAATTATGGTATGGGTATAAGGTGAGATCAACTAATTTAAGGGCCTTTGTATTTCTTTTTATCGTTTTCCTATATATTTATGATAGTAGCATCCATATTTCTTCTCCCCTGCCTGATTGCAGAGTGCAGTTAATTTGACAATCATCAATCTCAGCAACTCACTATACCTGACCAAGACTCCAGATCTTACTGGAATTTCAAATCTCGAGAGTCTGATTCTTGAAGGTTGTACAGGTTTGTCTGAGGTCCATCCATCACTTGCACATCACAAGAAGCTTCAATATATGAATCTTGTGAACTGCAAAAGTATTAGGATTCTCTCAAACAATCTAGAAATGGAATCACTTAAAGTTTTCACTCTTGATGGCTGCTCAAAACTTGAAAAGTTTCCAGATATAGTAGGAAACATGAACAAATTGATGGTGCTTCGTTTGGATGAGACTGGTATTACAAAACTATCTTCATCAATTCATCATTTGATTGGCTTAGTTCTATTGAGCATGAACAGCTGCAAGAACCTTGAAAGCATTCCAAGTAGCATAGGTTGTTTGAAATCCCTTAAAAAACTTGATTTGTCTGGCTGCTCTGAACTTAAATATATACCAGAGAAGTTGGGGGAAGTTGAAAGTTTGGAGGAGTTTGATGTAAGTGGAACTTCAATAAGACAACTGCCAGCATCCATTTTTCTTTTAAAGAATCTTAAAGTATTATCTTTGGATGGATTCAAAAGAATAGTTGTGCCGCCTTCTTTGTCTGGTCTGTGTTCTTTAGAAGTACTGGGTTTACGCGCTTGCAATCTAAGAGAAGGGGCACTTCCTGAAGATATTGGCTGCTTATCTTCATTGAGGTCTTTAGATCTGAGCAAAAATAACTTTGTTAGCCTGCCTAAAGCCATAAATCAGCTTTCTGAACTGGAAATGCTTGTCTTGGAGGATTGCACGATGCTTGCATCTTTGCCTGAGGTTCCATCTAAAGTTCAAACAGTAAATTTGAATGGTTGTAGAAGCCTAAAAAAAATTCCAGATCCGATAAAGTTAAGCAGTTCCAAAAGATCAGAGTTCCTTTGTCTTAACTGCTGGGAATTGTATAAACATAATGGCCGAGAGAGCATGGGCTCAACCATGCTTGAAAGATACCTCCAGGTCTTCTCTTAATCAAACCCCAACCTTTTTCTTTCTCACTCTCCCTCTATCTATCTAACATTTTGGTTCTTTATGGTACAGGGTTTGTCTAATCCAAGACCTGGATTTGGTATCGCTGTTCCAGGAAATGAAATTCCAGGCTGGTTTAACCATCGTAGTAAAGGATCTTCAATTAGTGTGCAAGTGCCTAGTGGGAGGATGGGGTTTTTTGCGTGTGTTGCATTCAATGCAAATGATGAAAGTCCTTCTCTTTTTTGTCATTTCAAAGCCAATGGAAGAGAGAATTATCCTTCGCTGATGTGTATTAATTTTGAAGGCCATCTCCTTTCAGATCATATTTGGCTATTCTATCTATCTTTTGATTACCTTAAAGAGCTTCAAGAATGGCAGCATGAATCCTTTAGCAACATTGAGTTGTCGTTTCATTCTTACGAGCAAGGAGTGAAGGTGAACAATTGTGGTGTCTGTTTGTTATCTTCTCTATATATTATTGTCACAGGCGAAGAAGCAACTTCTTCATATAAAGATTCTTTAGCTTTTTCTTCGTCGTGCCATGAATGGATGGCCAATGTCTTCCCTGTCACCAATTTAAATTCAGATCTAGCCCTGGGATTCATTATTCCAATCGAGAAGGAACCAGAGAAAGTAATGGCAATTAGATCAAAACTCTTTGAGGCCATTGAAGAATCAGGGATGCCAATTATTATATTTTCTAGAGATTGTGCTTCTTTACCTTGGTGCCATGACGAACTTGTCAGGATTGCCGGATTCATGGATGAGATAAAATCGGACACTGTGTTTCCAGTTTCTCATTATGTCGACCAATCAAAGATGGATGATCAAACAGAGAGTTATACAATTGTCTTTTATAAGAATGAAGAAAATCTCAGGGGAAACGAGGAGAAGGTACGAAGATATTCATCTGGATCAAAAAGGTAATAATTACTTCGAAAAGTTGCTTTTAGAAGAATTGAATGTCAACAAATCTATAATCTTTCTAAATGGCGTGGGAAAACACCGTGCAAGTTCACAACGTGGTTAGAGTTTTTTTTTATTCAGTAACATTTTTTTTTCAATTTGAATGTGTTAATAAAGTTAAACAAACAAAATAATTGCATATATTCAACCTTCTAAAAATTATAACATATTGAACTCGGTTGAGTTTATATTCCAGTCATGAGTTTAATGAATTAAACAAGAACAACCACACAATGTTTTTTCTCATATTGCTTTTTTACAGATATTTTTTTAAGTATCTTTTTTTTAATATTTTTTAAATTTATGTTTCAATTAATATCCTTCATTATGATTTTTTTTTTTATAGATATTGTTTTTATAGTATTGTTCGTTTTTAATTTTTGAAAAACTTATTATGATTCATTAATAAATTTTTTATTTTTTTGTATCAAAAAACTTAATTTTAAAAAATAAAAAATATAAATTTTCAAATAACATTAACATGTGCAACAACCTTGCATAATATTTCTTTTTCTATTTTTATTTTATTTAATCAATTTAATATGTGTATTTATTTTTAATATCATTTGATTGAATAAAAATATTAATTTTAATAAACAAATTTAAAAAATATAAGCGGATAAATGTTCTATTTATTAACACATTCAAATTTTCTAATTTTATTTTTAGTTATTGTTAATATATTTTTATTATTATTTATTTACATAGTTGTCAATTTATTTGATTACATGTATGTATGGGCTTTTTAATTTATACTTTTAATTTTTTTATGTACAAAATGCACAACTATTTTGTAAGAGAAAAAAATATTTGGTCCATAAAAAAGCGACATCTTATTTTTTTTCACAAACAATTTGCAAAAAAAAAAAAATTGTCAGTAGACATAGGCCCAAACAAAATGGACCACTCGGGCTAGTCTGATTTACTAGACCTAACAACACTTAACTTTTATTTTTTCTTCTTTTAATTTTATTAAATTAATGCTTCTTTTATATTTTCTTTTATATTTTTTATTTATATTTAGATTAACATCTCTTCTCATTTTTTTATGTTGTTTAGAGATCCTTTTTAAAATTACGGTTATTTTTTAGTTATGCATTTAATGTTTTAAGAGGTTTTTCTGGTTTATCTATAATTTTTTTTAATCTTTTGTATAGATGAACTTTATTTTTTAAAATAAAAAGATTTTAATTTCAAATAATATTTATAATATGTGCAGCCATGAATATTATTTTTTTTCTTTTATTTTATTCAATCAATTTAATATATGTCTATTTTTATTATTGTTTGATTAAATAAAAAACTTGTTTTAATTAATAAATTTAGTAAATATAATTGTATAAATTTCTCATCTTGCGAAATTAAATATCTTAATCTACAACTATTTCTTGATTTTTCATATTTTATTTTTAGTTATCTTTTATAAATGTTTTTTTATTAACACACGTAGTTCTTGATTTATTTAATTATATTTATGCATAATATTTTTTTATTTTCACTTAAAAAAAATTAAATACAAAAACATATTGAAAAATTTTTTTGTTAAGATTTTTTTTAACCTGCGACGAATTTACGTAACGAATTTGCGTAACAAGAATTTACGTAACATCGATTGCATGTATAGTTTGACTATGCGGTGGGGATGAGAAAAGGAATGTTTAGTTTTCAAGTCCTTTTTTATCTAATCTATTTTTTTATATGACAATTTTACCTAACCGAATGATAGAATTTTTTTTTATTCAGTAACAATTTAATGTGGTTCGATCCTACAATATGCATTAATAATTAAAGTTTGAGAAAATTCCCATTGTGCCAAGCTATATATATACACACACAACACTTCTGACCTCTCCTTCTCATGACTCTCAGCGGCAGAGGAGCTCCAGCAACGCAGCAGCAGCAGATCCAGCTCCACCTCCACCAGCAGCGGATCCAGCATCTCCAACTGGTCAAGATGTGGCAGGGATGGCTCCAGAAGCGCGAGCACATGTCTGAGCAGCAGTGTGAGGAGCACCTCGAGCTGCAGGAGCAGCTGCTGGAGTGGCGGTGGCAGCAGCAGCAGCTGGAGCGGCCGCGGCGGCGGCGGCAGCAGCTGGGGCGGCGGCAGCAGTGGCAGCTGGAGCTGCGGCGGCGGCAGCAGCGGCGGCAGCAGCAGCGGCAGCTGCAGCTGCTCGAGCGGTACTGGCAGCTGGAGCAGCCGCACCAGCAGCTGTTGCTCGAGCAGCGGCAGCAGCAGCACGAGCAGCAGCCGCACCAGCAGCTGTTGCTCGAGTAGCGGCAGCGGCAGCAGCTGTTGCTCGAGCAGCAGCAGCAGCTGCCTTGGGTTTGGTTTGGAATCTAACTTGCTTTAGCTTGAAGATCTTCGTCAGTTTTTGCTCATGGTTTTGGTTTGGGGTAATTTGATTCACATTTTGCAATATTGGTTATCGGTATATTTTTATTTTGGCGTCTCGGTGTTTCTGCGACCGTAGATTCCAAGAGGTTTTTCCAGCTACTAATTCTATAAATATAATGAAAACAGAAATGAGAAACTCGTCAGTACTGTTTCTATTGATGTAGAACGAGGAAGAAGACGAGGGGGAGAATAGATGAAGGAGGAGAATAGTGTTAGAAGAATAGAAAGGTGACGAGTAAATACAAGGGGAGAGCAGTAGGAGTTGATATTCAGAACTCTTAATTAATACTAAAAATCTTGTTAATGTAAATGAAGGAAAAAAATGGATTTTTGGGTAATATTATTTATATTAATACTAAAAATCTTGAAAGATTATTATTAAATGTAGTATTTTAAGCAGTGAATAAAAATGATGATTATTATTATTTAATGTGATTATGCTTAATTAACTAGTGAAAGATTATTATTAAATCAGTATTTTAAGGTTATATTATTTTTCGCTTCTACTATTTTTTGTTATTTTTCCTAATGTTAGTATTTCTAATCTAAATAAAATATTTAATTTGTATATAACATGTTTTCAATAATTAAATGTTGTCTGTTTTTTTATTTTGCAAACAGATTTAATTTTGTTGTGGGATCAGTACTTGACCTTATATATTCTGAGTATTAATAAAATGTTTAATTTGTATATCCTTCTTAAATTTAGGATAATTCCATGTTTGCGGATGAAAGCCTGTGCTCTAGAAAATTTCAACCTGTATTTTGAAATAGCTAGCCTGTCCACTTTTTTAACTCTGTTTTTTGGTGTATATATGATATATTTAAATTAAAAACTATATTTTGTTTTTTTTTAATCAATTTCATTCAGAATTCTTTGAAATTAATTTTTAAGTATTTTAATATTTCATGTTATAATATTCATGCTAAAAAATATTTTTCAACAAAATCTTAATTTATTAATTTAATATTTGATTAAAATCCAATTACACTTATTAATGACCACGTTTTAAAACCATTTTCTCCCAACATCAGGCATTTTACATTCAAAATACATGAAAATTGATCTTAAGTGTGACCAAGCTGTATGCATGCATTCTAACCATTCTAAACAATTCTCTCATTTCTCTATTTTAAGAGGTGTTTGTTATTGTGGTAATATATAGTTAATTTTTAAAATATTTTTTATTTAAAATAAGATTTTTATCTTTTAAAATTTATTTTTAATACAGTATATCAAAACGATATAAAAATATAAAACAAAAAAATTAATTTGAAGTAAAATAAAAAAATAAATAATTCAATTTTAAAAAAATTAAAAAACAAACAAGCGCTCTAAATCGCGACAACCTATTAGATAAAATCATTAGGAAAGGCGACATCCTTAATGTGTTACTTTTACGTTAAGACCCCGTTTGTTTCATAAAAAATGGTTTTCTTAAAACCACTTTCAAATTTTTCAGTGTTTATTTGCCATTAGAAAAGTTTGTTAACAGAAAATACTTTTCAGTTAAAGAAAAACACTTTTCAGAAATTGTTAAAAATTTAGAAATATTATATTATTTGCTAATTATATCAAATTTGATACTCAAACTTTTGATTGGTGTATATTTTATTTTGAATCTTTTTTTTTTAATTCATATCTTAGAGTTTAATCTAATTTGATTTTTATATCAATTTTAATTTTGATTGTTATTTATTTTTTTTATTATATTTTTAATTAAAATTTTTGAGGCTGCGGGCTCCACAACCCTTTCTTGATGTCGAGTGAACATGTAAAGGGCCCAAGACATGTTGGATAAAAAGGAAGAGATTTGTGAAGGATGCATACAAAGCTTCAAGAAAATTAATGAAAAAAAAAACCGAGAAAAAGATGGCCAGGGAGACACGTGGTGCTATGAATTATTGAAATAGATACATTATTATTTTTTAAGTAATTTTTATTTGGAAATGGATTAAAATTTATTTTTAATACAGATTATTCAAGAACATTAAAATCGGTGCTTGTTTGGATAGAGAAGATTGAAGAAAATGAAAATCTGCACGTCAGGGATGGGAACTTCTACTGACAAAGCGATGGCCCAGATTTGACTAGTATGGCTCGATATTTGGATTAACTTATCATACCATCACGTGCTTCTCTGCCATCTTCTCACATGCAAATAGAGAAAGTATATTAACTTATCATACCATCATGGCCCAGTATTTTTAATTAATGTTCACTCATTATTTTTAAATTGAATCAAAAAGGGTGTTTGATTATTATTTTAAAATAAAAAAAGATAAAAACAACAAATAGAGAAAATATATCGCTATATAATTTATGTTTGAGATTTTATATATTTCTTTCTATCTTTTTAGTTAAATATATTTTTATTTTTTTAATTTTCAGGTACTATACAAACACAACATAAGCCTAAGAAATATCCATACTCTAATAAACAAACTAATTTAGTAACAATTTTTTTATATAAGCCTAAGAAATTGTCGCTTTGGTAGGCATGCTTTTAAATGGACTATGAATTTCGGAAGGTAATTTTTTTAGTAATTAATAAAATTCTATTCTTTTCTCTTAGATGCTTGGTACCCAGCAATTTTTTTTTATAAGCCTAAGAAATTGTCTTAAGGAGAAGGCAAGTGAAGATAGAGACGGAAGCATGGGAACTGGCAACGAAAGAATATAAGGAGCTTTTGAAGGATACGTTTGTGGGCATAAGTTGGCTCCTAATTTGCCATATATGAAGAGTTTGTTCCTTGGTTGGTTTGAGCCTTTTACAGATGCAATTGCGAAAGAGCAGGAGTTGATTAGAACGGGGAAGAGTAGGCAGGGTTATGCTCCGTATTTTGATCTGTTGCCAGCTCACAAGATGTCTGTTATTGCAATGCATCAACTCGCAGCAATGGTAATGACAGGTGGGGAACGTGGATGTGCAAGAGTTGTGACTGCTGCTTGTACGATTGGTGATGCAATTGAGCAGGAGGTAAGTAATTTTTAATGTTTTATTTGCTTATTTTTACCTGCGGTTTGATTTGTAGACAGAGGATAATGAGTGCCCATATAAAAATATTGAAAGATAAGAGAAAACATAAAGTTTCTTAAATTTACTTTTAGACAACCTTCATCTGAGGTGATGAACTAGGAAGAAAGATGAAGGTTACTATGTACAATTATGAGATAAAAATCAGCTATGGAGCTAGCGGTGCCTGGAAAATTAGATTTGAAGTTACGTTGCGTAAAGTTTTGTCGAATGTTGAATGGGGTTTTTCTGGATTTCTTTTTTATATATCTATAGTTTTTACTTTCAGTCCAAGTTCTTCTGCTGTTCATGGTTCCAGGGAAGACACTAAATGGAGGTACGAAAAACAATGTAGTGTAAGATCCTTTAGATTTTTTACAATTTTTTCATTATGTGTTAAACGTTTCATATCACGGGCCTTCTTAAGGTGAATATTCTATTACGCCTTTCTCTTTTGAGCTACAATTTCTTCAAAGCATGGACATGGTGGACTCATAAGAGTGACATTTCTGTTAGAGTAATTCAGATCAAACATAAAAGGAGGTTAGAATTCTCAATAATATGTTTATTATGAGTGCTTAAGTTAACCTAAATACAAAGAAATTATATATAGGTTAAGCTGAAAATACTATTCTACCCTTAATAAATAAAACTAGTAAATATTACTTAACATCTCCCCTCAAACTCACGATGCGGCATTTGCAAGCATCGAGAGTTTGCCAACTAGAAAACGAAAACGAGATATGAAATGCGATCTGCAATCTGCAAGGAAGAATGAACAAAAGGCAAAGTAATGGTGCCATGCTTGAGATGATAACGAGTAAGATGACAATCGATCTCAATGTGCTTAATTCGCTCATAAAAACTGAGTTGTGAGCAATCTGAATAGAACTCTAGTTGTCACAATTCATAGGAGTACGATGAGAAAAGAAAACTCTCATATCAGCAAGTAACCAACGTAACCAAACAATCTCTTTGGTAGTAGATGCCATGACAGAAGCTGAAGGAAAGTCAAAATACCAGATTTTACAGAAGCGGAAGACAAAATATCACTCCAAAAAAAAATTTGCAGAAACTTAACTCAAATACCAAATTGCAGAAATTGAAGAGAAGACGAAATACAAAAACAATTGCAGAGACAGAACAAAAATATCAAATTGCAGAAGCTGATACCAAATTGCAGAAACTGAAGAGAAGACGAAATACCAAAACAATGGCAGAGACAGACAGAAATACCAAATTGCAGAAGCTGAAGGACAGTCGAAATACCAGATTTTGCAGAAGCGAAAGACAAAATATCACTCCAAATTTTATTTTTTTTTTTTTGCAGAAACTGAACGCAAATACCAAATTGCAGAAACTGAAGAGAAGAAGAAATACCAAAACAATTGCAGAGATAGAACAGAAATACCAAATTGCAGAAGTTGAAGGAAAGTCGAAATACTAGATTTTGCAGAAGCAGAAGACAAAATATCACTCCAATTTTTTTTTTTTAGAAACTTAACTCAAATAACAAATTGCAGAAACTGAAGAGAAGACGAAATACCAAAACAATTGCAGAGACAGAACAGAAATATCAAATTGCAGAAGCTGATACCAAATTGCAGAAGCTGAAAAGAAGACGAAATACCAAAACAATTGCAGAGACAGAACAAAAATACCAAATTACAAAAGCTGAAGAATCTAAAATAAGTTTCAGATATTAATTCTTTAGCCGCAAGCACAAAACTTGATCTTCATCCTCCATCCTTTAATAGGTCAAACAACCCATATCTGATGTTTTCAAAAATGGATCTGAAGTTAAGCTTCAAAGGAATGCATTGAGCGTGCTGGAACATCCTACAAGGAATGAAGTGGATGATGATAATGATTTTGATACGAGCAGTGGCTCTAACATTGGTGAACATGATTTCTCCAAGGGCAGCGAGTTCTATAAAATTAACAAGCCAAGGATTCGATCAACTAGGCTCTGATACCATGTTAAAGTAATTCAGATCAAACATAAAAGGAGGCTAGAATTCTCAATAATATGTTTATTATGAGTGCTTAAGTTAACCTAAATACAAAGGAATTATATATAGGTTAAACTGAAAATACTATTCTACCCTTAATAAATAAAACTAGATAAATATTACTTAATAATTTCAACTTTCCTTTGTCAGAGCTCATCTCATGTTTGGACATTGTTTCACTATGGATTTATACTTTTGCATTTCCCTGTTGGGGATAGCAATTATCTTTATCATTTCAATTATGTGTGTTCTTGTTTGTTCCTTTGTTTAAGTTTTTTACTTAGTTTAGACTTTAAAGGCACGCGTGACACTTTGCTTTACTGTCTCTTCTGACTATGGGAGTTGCTTCCTCTTTTCTTTTCCTTTTTTTTTTTAAAAAAAAAAAAGGACTTTAGAATGCAGAGATATTTAGGTGTACCATTCTTAATCCATATTTTGGACCTCCTAACTCTTCAGTCTTGTTCTCTTTCTTTGAACTGAGGACTGAATCTGTAACAGTTTCTGTGATGAAACAGATTAGAATACACAATATCTTGGAGAAAACAAGGAAGAAAAAGGAAAAGGCTAATGATAGCAAGAATGGTGTAGAAGGTGAATCCCCTGCTGTCATGAAGGAACAAGAAAACCTAAGAAAAAAGGTTACTGATTTGATTAAAAAACAAAAGCTGCCAGCTGTGAGGAGATTGTGAAGGCGAAGGATGATTCAAAACCGTGGAATGCAGATGCTAGGGTAAGGTTTATGTGCTTGTAATCATTGATAAAGGCTAATTTTCTTGAACAAATGTATCGTGTATGAATTTGATTTCTGTCCTTGCACTTTGCAGGTTGGAAGCCGTCTAATTGAATTGCTGTTAACAACAGCTTATAGATAGCCTCCCTGTGATCAGTTAGCTGATACTCCATCTGAACCTCGACCTGCATTTTTACATACATTCAGAACTGTGTCATATGAAAATAAGTATGGAGTCATTCTTTAATTGACTCGATGAGCTCAATTTATCTTTTCTTCCTTGTAATTGCTTCTAACTGATGCACAATGGCCTTTTCTTAAACAGGAAGGGCTCGAAAAAAGTATGGTGTTATTCAATGTGACCCACTAGTCCTCAAAGGCCTAGAGAAAACTGTGAGTAACCCTGTCATATTTTGTTCTTCTAGTGATATCTAGTTTTCATATTTTATCATCCTTTATGGCATGAACTTGTGTCGGGGTGCCATATACTTTCAAAGCAGATAGGTTAGTTTCTAGATTTTAGAGCTGAAACAGATAAGATTTGCAGGCAATTTCCATGGTGCCTCTTAAGTTGCAGATGTTTGTCTTTCATTCTTTTTTCTTGCACAAGAAGTCATAAAAATGTTGTTTCTCCAAACAGGCTAGGCACATGGTGATTCCTTATATGCCAATGTTGGTGCCACCACTTAGATGCAGAGGGTATGTTAACTTGTTTTATATTTACAGTTTTGCCACGATTGTCTTGTTTTAATTTTATATTTTTTAGTTGGATATATTCCAAGTTCAGAAATATTAACATAGTGTTTTGGTTACTTCTGCTTGATGCCTGGAGCTGTTTTCAATTTTCATTTCTAGTTAAATGCTTAAAATGGTATAATAGATGAAGGGATGAATCTCTGATTATCTACACTTGACTTTTGTTTTTCTATTTGAAAACAGAGCAAGAAGAGGTAAAGAAACTTGCAAACCTCAAAGTCTAAAAATTTTAACATTATTATATAAAACTGAAAATTAAAAATATTTATATAAATAAATTTTTATTTTAAAAGTTTAAAATTTAAACTTAAAATTATATCTTTTAACTTTCATATTACTTCATTAATTTTATAAATTACTTATATTAATTATATAATTAATAACATAATTATATTAAAATATAATTAACTTTTCTAAATGACTTTTTACTATTGAAATGCATATAAATAAAAAAAACTATATTTATATTATTCAAAAAGCTATTTTATCAAAAAAAAATTTAACTTTTAAAAATAGCATGTCTTATTAGAGTTGCACTTATGCAGAATTATATAAGGGAGAGGATGGCAAAAGGGAAAGAGACAAAAAATAATTTAAATACTCATTAGCCAACGTCTCTTTGTGTACAGTTAACTTTTGTTTTTTTATTTGAAAACAGAACAAGAAGAAGAGAAGAAACTTGCTGTGACGTTTTGAAAATCAAAAAGATTGGGAAAGGCAACAAAGCTCTTGGAGGTTTAAAAGTGGGTATAATAAATAAGGGGTATTGTGGTAATTGAATAAAATATGGTAAGAATAAAAAGAAAAAAAAAAGAAGAAGAGATCTGAAAATTCAGGGCGAGTGCCGGCACGAGAGAAGGGAGAAACAAGAAGAAAAAGAGAAAAGAGAGAAAGATAAAGGAAGAAGAAGAAGATAAGTATAAAGGTACGATGTAGGCTTTGAAATGCATAAATGTGCCTTCTTTTAGCTTTAAATTTCAGTTTTGTTGAATATTAGGGTTTTGAGATTTTTTTTTGGGTTTAATTAATGAATTGATTTGAATGTTATGGGTTGATTATTATGAGTAATGATGAGTTGTTTAGTTGATTTTGGAAGATTTTAGGTAAAGATGATAATTTTGAGTTATGATTTGTTTAAATGCTGAATTTGAGTTAGAAATATTGATATAACAGTAGATGATCTATGAAAATTCTGGGTTTGAGGTTGAAGATGACGGAAATTAAGTTTGGTCCCTCAATTTGTGAAAATTGCAGTTTAGTCCTCAAACTTTGGAAAATTAAAGATTGGTCCCTGAAGCATAATTAGAGATTCTGGACAGAAATGAGGATGAATTATGGGCAAAATTCCAGTATAGTCATGAATTTATGACATTTTTAGTTTGGTCCTCCAATTTGACAAAAGTTACAATTTGACTCTAAAAATATGATAAAATTCCAGATCGGTCCCTATCTGTAATATTAGATTTTCAGATTGGTTTGATGAATAAATGAAGGTTATTTAGTGAATTATTATCAAGTCTTATTATTTGTTTTATTATGGATTAGATTTCGAGAAAGTTAGTTTAATTTTTGGGTTTTTGAAAAAAATAACTAGTTTAGTTTAAAAACATATGGGGTTATGGAATATACCCTTAGTTAAGTGTATTAAATAGGCTATATGTTCTTTCGAGTTATTTTTGCTTTTTATTGAGATAATCCTGATATTCTACTGGTGGAACATTAATAGAATTTTTTTCGGTATTTGCTTCTGAGTTCTGTTTGCTTTCGAGTTAGATGAGTGGATAATTTTTCATATGCATGAGAAATATTATAAATATTTGAGTTGTTAATATGAATTGGATCATGCTTCTTGATAATATATATGTTGATTATTATTCTTGTTACGATAAAGCATGATCAATTTTTGAATCTGAATTTTTGATATGAACCAATATATATTTTGAATTGACAGCTTCCCATTTGATTAATGTCATGAGTGGAGCCTTGAAATATGAATATGTCTGTTTGATTATGATTATGAACTTATTGTATATGCCAGTCAGAATACCCATGCTAACAGGGTAGTGTTAGTATTTATGCATATCATATATGAACCCTAGTTGGCTAGGGGAGTCACCAACCTGTGTGGACTGATCATCCCACAATACAAAGCCTTATGCTCATTGCATTTTGATTTTCTGACGAGCTTTACCTTATGATATTCTTGTTATGACTTATTTGAGAAACCTTCCTATAAGAACCTAGAGCCATAATTGTATATATATTCCTCATTCTTGTATTACCTTGAGTGTGTATATTGAACGTTATCTACTCAATGAGTTGTTGAACTCATCCTCTCATTATTTATCTTTTCAAGCTTATAGCTTGTTAGCGGGTCACTTTTGTTGGACCTTTAGGATCTGCTCTTTTGGTTGTTAATTGTACTTTCCTTTTTATATATCTAGGTAGTGCTCCACAACTATAAAATTGTATTAACTCTTGTATTAAAACAATTAAATTATATTATGAAGTTAGTTTTGTTGTTATTGTTGCGTTGAACTCTGATTTAGTTATTTAAACGATAAGTTGGTATGTAAGTTTGGGTTCGCATAGATATGAAACCTTGAAGAGGAACCTTGTCTATGTGTCGGTCATGGATTCGGGAATCAGGTCGTGCACTTGCAAACCTCAATGTCTAAAAATTTTAACATTATTATATAAAACAGAAAATTAAAATTATTCATATAACTAAATTTTTATTTTAAAAGTTTAAAATTTAACTTAAAACTATATCTTTTAATTTTCATATTACTTCATTAATTTTATCAATTACTCACATTAATTGTATAATTAATAATATAATTATATTAAAATTAGTTTAATATAAAATATATTAAAATATAATTAGCTTTTCTAAATGGCTTTTTACCGATGGAGAGCTAATTATAATGCTAATTGGTTTAATTTGTCAATTACTCACATTAATTGCTAAATGGTAGATTTAATTGCCGAATTTCTTGATCATACCTTCTGTTTCATGTTTGAGCACAGGAGCAGGCCATATACAAAATGGCGTGGAAAGCAATTGCTGAACCAAGCGAGCAAGTTGAGGCCAGAAGGGATCGGTACTAGTTTATCGCTATAGGGATTTTCATGGCTTCCACCAGCGTGCAAGGAATAACCTCATCTTCATCTTCTTCTCCTCCACTATATATGTATGATGTGTTCCTTAGTTTTAGAGGCAAAGACACCCGGAACAACTTTACTAGTCATCTATATTATAATCTGAAACAGAGAGGCATCGATGTATACATGGATGATAGGGAGCTCGAGAGAGGGAAGACCATAGAACCTGCTCTCTGGAAGGCCATCAAAGAATCAAGGTTTTCTGTCATTATATTTTCAAGAGATTACGCTTCTTCACAATGGTGCTTGGATGACCTTGTCAAGATTGTTCAGTGCATGAAAGAGATGAGCCACACTGTTCTGCCAGTTTTTTATGATGTGGATCCCTCAGAGGTAGCCGAGCAGAAAGGGCAATATGAGAAAGCCTTCGTTGAGCATGAACAAAATTTCAAGGAAAACTTGGAGAAGGTCCAGATCTGGAAAGATTGTCTCTCTACGGTGACCAATCTATCTGGCGGGGACGTACGGAAGAGGTAAATC
>Ga0325411_1000993_pt1 | contig 30860 bp, 19 predicted proteins | sample PopdelMetagenome_13_FD_206181 | JGI IMG/M metagenome (GOLD analysis project Ga0325411, IMG submission 206181) | Populus deltoides microbial communities from Bellville, Georgia, United States - Xylem-PdIQD-R4 | ecosystem: Host-associated > Plants > Phyllosphere > Stem > Wood/Secondary xylem...
TAAAAAAACACTTCGACCTAACCCGATCTGTTGTCATTCCCTAAATAGATTCAACTTCAATTTCACAACTCCTAGCATGCTTTGCTTGTAATTTAGAATATAAATCAGCCTGGGTAACCGTGTTTTATTTTCTTGTGTAAAAAATAATATTTGGGTTCTAAAATTAGATAAATAACATAAAAAATAAATCACGATAATCCTGTAATTATAATAACTAGGGTTGAGCTAACTCAGTATATCTCACCAAATTTATTACTCATATCATATTATTATTGGAATAACACAATAAAAAAATAAAAAGAATTATAAAGTTTTTTTTAAAAAAAAATCTTAACTTTTCAAACTTATCACCCAAATTATTAGATCCAAAATATCCAATCTGAAAAAATTATGAAATTTAATTTACAATTAATCATATGTTGAATGATGAAATTTTTTAAAAAATTCAATTATACAAAAGAGTTCTAAAAAATAGCAATTAAAAGAATAAAGATCAAAATTAAAATACTTCGACAAAAATAATGTTGTAATTAAAGAGTGAAATTAAAAAATAATAATATTTTTTTGCAAAATGATCAAAAAAAAATTATAAATCAAAACAATAAGGACCGAATTGAAAAACATAACACCATCAATTTGAATTAAAGGATGAAATTAAAAAACAATAAAACTTTTACAAAATGACTAAGGTAAAAAACTAGAAATCCAAAAAATAAAGACTAAATTAGAGAATCTAATATTTAATAAATTGAGATTGAAGGATGAAATAAAAAAAAATAAAACTTCTATAAAAAAGCAAAAAAATAAAAAATCAAAATAAAATGATATGACAACGCTTTCAAAGAAATGACAGGAGGGCATTTTTAGACATTGAGAGGTGCCTTTCACACGCTCTCGAATAGATCGCACACTCACGTATTATTTTAAAAAATAATAAAAAATTATTTTCAAAAAATAATAATAATTATTACACTCCCCCACAATGAAAGGAACTCTTGTTGAAGTCAGAATCCGACTTGAAAGTCACATCATCTCCACCCTCCTATACTTGAAGCCCGCAATTGAAGTTGAAGGCACAAAAATCAGTCTGAGATGGGGGGTCAATTTTACAGGAGCTTGAGGATGACTTGTGCTCTGCCACTCATGACCCAGCTACCTGTAAGGTGCACCGACCCATTCATAAAAACATGACCAAGATGTAGCTCCATACATCTACAAGTAGGCCGGCCTTAAACTCAAAGCAAAAATGGTTCGAGCAGTGGTTGAAAAGTCTCTGTCCAGATGATCAAAGATTATGCATTACTCCCTATCTCTCTTATCTATTGTGATTATAATATATTATAATCTCTTGGGAAACATAAATTTCCTCATTTGTATTTGATTTTAAGATTAAAATTAGTAATATATTTTTTTTTCAGGTAGGATTTGAAAGCTTCACAGGTATGTCTACCTGATGACAAAATCTCCACAGCAACCATCAACATGGGAACAAAAAAAAATGTTTGCTGTAACCGACACTCTTACCCCTTTCTTTGATGATACTTGTACAAGTGGCAACATGTTCAACATATATTAGTACAGCAACCTTAGCTTAAAGTCGAGCCAGTTGGAGATGATGTTTAAAATCAACATAAAATGGGTTCTTCCCAAATGTTAAGCCATGGCAGGTCAAGACTCAAGGTACAAAGATCATGTCATGTCAGAAACCACCAATTGTAAGAGCTTTGGGTGCATTTGAAGTCAACATTTCGACCAGAAACCAGTGGTGAATAGGAAGACTTTGTCTCTTAAGACACAAGCTACACTGCCAATACCTCAACATGGATATGGTATAAGTTCTCCATGACAGGCTTCAATTCTCAAAGAATATATATAGTTTCTTTTCTTGTTTTGTTCTGGTTTTACAGTCAGATGGTATAATCAAATTGCTATTTCAAAGAATGTTGAAGCAGCACCATCCCTTGAAGATTACTAGTTACAGTCCATTTCAGTCCTTAAATTTTTTATAATTGAAACTCCCATAACCAAATATTTGAAGCTTTGAGCAGCTGGAATTTCTATTTCAAAAGGAAGAATTCAGCTATGCTTAAGGTCAACCAATCAAGTATGACATTTACAACTTTTACATTTCTAAATCTGAATGAAATAAACCTGCCTGAACATATACCTACCTTACGTGTTTACAGAGCCCTTCCACATGGCTGTAGTTGCTTCTTATCAGCTAAAGCTTAATCTCAGGTATAGCACTGCACATAAGTAACAACCATGACGTAGAATCTGATTACTGATCAGCATCAGCCATTGCTTGGACTTGAGCTGCGTACTGCAAGTTCCATAGGACATCCTCGAAAGATGGACGAGTTGATGGTTCAGGAGATATGCATTTACTCGTGATGGAAACCAAAATTGATAATGACTCCTGTGAGCAAGTAGTTAAGACAATTGGATCCACAATTTTTCTTCGACCATCCTGGCTTCCAAAGGATGCCTGACATTTGTAACACCAGATCTCAGAGATATGTCATCAAAACAAATTAAAAACAAAATAAAGGTAAGAATTCATAGGACTTAAGCAAGAGTGACATTATGAAGAATGGAGGAAAACAAGATCCCTTTCCATGTTAAGAACCATCAATTGTATGTTTCTCACAATGCATAAAAACCTCAACACATTTTAAAGGGATAAAAATGGAAACTTGAAAGAAATGGGAAATGGAATGGCAGATTAGAACTAACCATTCAGCTGAATGGTAAAAATGGCAAGCAAAGCAATTTTAACCTTTAAATCGCACATGCGTGCACACACATATATAATAATGTTCCATAAATTAGAAAACTCAAGAACATATGAGATTTTGCAATACCATTTCATTTAGCAGAAATGCTTCTCCTTTCCCTGTTACTATAGGCCCAACGAGTGATTCAAGCAGTATGAACCCAAAGTTGTAGACATCATCCTCTAAGTTTATCTTGTGACTGCAGCAAAAGGATGGAACAAACTATTAAAGATACGGCAGCAGCAATTCAACAGTCAAGGAAATTTCAAACACTTCTTAGGCAGTGAATATTTCTTCCATGACCTAAACATGTCGTTTTACTCATTTATGCTGCCTAGATATGTCTTCAGTCAATTCTCACTTTTGAACTATCAGTCCGGAAATCAAAAGAGACAGCTGCTGCATGTAACTAATTGTTCCACTCAACTGCAATATATGGTGAGCAACAACATTGTGGTGGGTACATTTCATTGTCAAGGGAATAATAGCAACTTGGATAGTTACAGCAATTTACTAGTAGTAGCAATGGACCGGTGGCTGAGCAACAATCCTGGTTATTCAGAGGAGCAAATGCCAGTGAGTGCAGTTTGGATGTTCAGAGTGATAACGAGGCACAACTGACAGTAGTGGATGTTCAGAGGAACAAATGCCAGTGAGTGCAGTTTGGATATAGTCAGCATTAGTGGACTAATAACAGAACCCCGTCTCAGCTATAAAGATGACTACATGATTGAGGAGGTAAGTTAAGGTGAGCAGAATCAATGGCAACTGCAATCATAGTAGCAGAATCAATAGCTGAAACAGTGGTCGTAGGTGTTGGCATTCAGTGATGGTTTCAATTTAAGAAAGCATTATCAGCTGAAGACATTTCATTAAAAATTGTCAAGGAATCAACTTAACACAAGAAATAATGGGGGTGGTGAGATTCAAACTCATGATCATTTAGTCAACAAGTCAAAGAACCATCTCAACCTAAAAGTTAAGTTGTATTACAAATCTCCAAACTAAGATTTATATGAACAATTGAAGTTAATACTGAATCTCCAGAAAACAAACTTCAAGCTTTAAAATTTTTAACATGAACCACTTTTTGTGCATTATATCTAGAACTTAATGCTTAGCAAAGTAGAATACATACCTTGATTTCAGGACATCTCCCTTTGCCTACAAAACAGATGAAATGCATCAGAATACACTCAGAACATAGATACCATTGCAAGTTAAATAATTTAGCATGCGTAGCTGCCAAATGTACCTCAGGTTTTTCAATCTCATCTGTGATGATGGACATTCCATAGTCACTTAGCTTCGCAATCCGATGCTCATCAAGCAATATATTATATGTTTTCAGTCTATTGTTAAAAGCACCAGGAATCACCCCGGTATGTAGAAAATGCACAGCCTTGGCAACACCAATAAGAATTGCCAATCTTTCTGGCCACCCAAGGGCTTTCTCTGGGCACATTTCTGGACATAGATAAGCAGCATTAGTAGTTGTTAGAGACAAGAGGCGATTGATAAAGCTATTGTGGGTAAAATATGGTAATAGCAGCAGCTTTTTTGTAGCAAGTCCTATAGGGTCAACCTGCTTATAAATTGGAAAAACCATGTGTAGTGCAAACACACACGAAAGTTTATGTGCTATTAAAAGGATGTGATCTTATGCTCTTAACCCTGAAGAAAGCAATACTGACCTGAAAGATGAGTACGATAGTTTCCATTGGGCAAATATTCATAAACAAGGAAGACTTTGGTGCTACTAGAATCATTTTGCATGCCACTGTCAACGCAATGACCCAACAGACCAACCAAATGTGGATGGTGCAGCTTTGAAAGCAAATCCAGGCGAACCTTGAGATTTTGAATTGAATGCTTCTTCAACAAAGACAGTGATCGTATAGCAACACAGGTTCCGTTCTCCAATCTCCCTTTGTAAATCTGATAAGTACAAACAGATTAAATTGAACAGGCCCTTTGAGACGGACAAAAAAACTACTTCAACAAAAAAATGCAACAAATGTTGTTCTCGGTGATGAGTGAGAGTGCAAAAAAGGCTTAGAAATTACATCAAATATTGTTCTAGAAGTAGGAAATAGATTTTAACCATATGCAATTCATACTCATGGCTGTAATAGTTCAAAATAGGTTTTTCCACTAAATTTTCGAAGAATAGTTGGGTTCTCATGAAGTACCTTCCCAATTGAGCCTTCTCCCATAAATGACGATGAATCAAAGTTGTTTGTGGCTTCCTTTAACTCTTCCAAGGTAAATACACGGCATACTGGGGCTCCTTGTGTCCCTAGCTTGGCTGCTTCAGAAATGAATCCTGAAAGGAACAGGAAGGTTACGAATTAATTAATGCCGAGAGATTCCTTATGAGGAAAATAACATTATAGAAAATATTAGCACGCATTGCAATGGGACATACAAAAAAAGAAACGGTTACTTGACAATGCTGTATGACTTACTGGCATTTGCTAGGACTTCAGAAGAAACCCCAGTTGGTATGTTATCTTGTTCAACCTTGGAAATTATATTCTGCTTGAACGTCCTTCTAGAACGGTATCTTCTGCGCAAAAAGACAACCAACAATGCCAAAAGACTGATAACAAGAACAGCTCCACCAATGGCAGCAACTAATATTCCTACTGCTCTGCATCTTGATTGTTTCCCCTCCTCGTTAGCCACATTACAGTACGACTCCTGATGCTGGTTTTGGGAATCAACGGATAAGCAATTCCCTCCGAACTTAACGACTCTCTTATCTAGCATGCTTCCCAAGCAAGAGGGAAGTCCACCGATTAACTTGTTTGAAGAAAGATCGACAAACCCAAGTTTGCTGCCACAAAGAAGATGATTTGGAAGTGACCCACTCAGCATATTTGATGCTAAATTCAAGTAACTGATGTTCGGCAGAGAGAACATGGAAGAGGGAGGTGTTCCGCTGAGATGATTTAAAGACAAATCAAGGTGTTGAAGCTGATTCAGCTGACCAAATTGCCCAGGAATTTTTCCCGAGAAGGAGTTATTGCTTAGGAGAACTGTAATCAACTCTTTTGGCATTCCAGGTAGGTCAGAATCTAACTTGTTCTCTCTTAAATCCAACATATGTAGGCTACTTAAGGTGCTCAAATCAGGCAATTTACCAGTAAGATGATTGTGAGACAAGGCAATATCAGTTAGCGTTATGATTCTGCATATTGAAGAAGGAAACTGACCATTAAACCTGTTACTCTTCAAGCTCAGAATGGTGAGATTTGACAATGAATCCAGCCAATCAGGGACAGTTCCATTGAAGTAATTGCCATCTAAAGTTAGAGAATTAAGCTTAACCAGTCTTGATAGCTGGGGTGGAACTGAACCAAAAAAATAATTTGAGCACAAGTCCAAAACTTCAAGTGAATACAACCTGTGAATCTTATCAGGAAGTGGTCCCCAAATCCCCAAAGACACTAACCTAAGAACTTTCAAGCTAGTTAACCTTGTCAGTGTAGTAACAAAAGAATCAATTGAGAAACTTTCAGATAAAGTTTGATTAGGAATTGCAAATCCATTGAAGTCGTTACTAACCTTGACAAGCTTGTCTCCCATAATTTTGAGTTCAGTGACAGTATTTTCGAGGCAAACAATACCCAGATTTGGACTTGAAGACAAGTTACAAAGGTCTCCATTGTAGCCTTCCAAAATATCCAATTGGGGAGGATGCTCTAAATGCTTCCTTAGTTGCAGAAGAAGCTGTAGCTGATAAGTTTGTGCCTCATGAGTACTTGAAATAAAGAAACTCCATGAAAGATAGACAAAAGGAAGCCAGCTTGACCACCCCATTGAAGACAAATTTCAAGTACTAGACTCTAAATTTCACAGATTGTTGAATTCAAGACAAAAAAAAAAAAGGACCCTCATTAAAATAGAACTTCTATTGCAAGTCCAAGAAGAGAACTTCACTAAATTCTACACTTGAAAACAAGGTGAAATCTCAAGTAAATGTCAGGGAAAAGCAAGGAAATTCTCCCGGGAAAATCAAAAGGGAACGCTTCCCAAGAAAATGCTACTAAACCTTGAAAGCAAGAGGATCAAAACCCCATGAGCCAAAACAAAGGAACATGAAGAAACGAGCAAAGTTAATGAACAAAAAATGTCTCTGAACTCTGGAGTACAGACCAGAAAACACCCAGGAAGAAAAAAAGTAGAGACAAATGCAGAGGGAGTAGTAGTGAGAAACAAGATGAGACCTTGAAGAACTATAAAATTTGAGAGGTAAATGTTATTGTTATGATAAAAATATCTATGCAATAAGTGCCTGCGGTGTTATTAAATGAAAGTTGGACTGGATAATGCAAGAGGTAGTTGAAAAAGGTATGTACTGTAAGGAAAGAAACTGATAACAAGCATTTACTGTTGTGTTCAAGACATTAATGGGGTCGGTTTTCTCGTAGAGAAAGACAAGCCAAGTGGGATTTTGGTGTGTATTTGTAGGTTGTAGCAGAGAAGAGTATAAGGGAGAATGGAAGAAGAAAAATCAGTGGTTTGCTATGTTCTGTCTCTGTAATGTGTGCGCGTCTGTAGATTCTGTACTGTTGAGTGGTTAAACTGAATGCAGGGTTGTCTGTTTTTTGGCCCTTTTCTTTTGGAGAAATTTCTTCACTGTCTTAGGATTCTTTCGGTTATGGCAGCAATGCCATCACATGCTAGACCTTGTCTTCCGTTCCCTCTTTGTTTGAAATTGATTGGCTCTTGTTTCTTTTGACTCCTTTGACCTTTGATCTTTTCTTCTTATGTTTTTGTAAATTGGCAGTGATGACATGGAGAAGATGGCACTGGCATCGGCATCGGAAATGGTTTCACTTAGTGAATGAGGAAAAAAAACACAAAATCCTGCGAAATATTATGATATTTGATCCAATGCAGAATCAGATTTTACCAAAGAAAAACCATGTAAATAGTGAAAAACTAAAAATGCATTGCAGAGCTTTTTACCTATAAGAATATAAATGAAGTCTATCCTATCTCGTTAACTAAATTCTAAAATGCTCTATAATTTTTTACCCACCTGCAGCCCCAACGGGGGCTGAATGGGAAGGACGGTGGTGCTATTGTAACGCAAAAATTCAGCTAAAATCCCTTGAAAAGTCCTAACAAGTGGGACCATTAAGCACGGGCCAGCCTGTTTTTGAGTGCAAAGCCACGTTCTTTAAGAGAACCGTTGCCTTTAAAATAGAATCCCATGAAAATGCGAGCCCAAACTCAAAAAAATAAACATAAAAAAAACAAAAAACAAAGCTGTGTGCGGCCTTTTCTGTTCCTGCCTAGACATAGAGGCATGTTTGTTGGGGGGCAATAGCTGGATACTGAGATTTTTATATTAGGATTTGGCATCTGACTCAGTCAATCCCAATCTCACAAGGCCAAACCAAATAATAGAGCATTTTTTTCATGTCAAGATGAAACCCTAATGTGAGATAGAATTGGATCCACTCCCTCATCTTGATATGGTCATAATTATATTTTCTGACACCGAGTTCTGTAAGAAAAGATGACAACAATCTTGGATTTTGGGAGGTAGAAAATGTCAATTCAGGAATGTCCTGCCCGTGCATAAGAGAGAATGTCTTGTACACAACAAGCATTCAGAAACTTGATCAAGAGATACTGGCCTAACCGCCCAAGGACCATATCTCAAACATTTTGTTTTTTAACGGTTAAAAATCAATGTTAACGAGGCCACTTAGAGTACCTTATTGTTTTTGAATTTTTATAATATTTTAATGTTAAAAATAAATTTTAAAAAATAAAAAAATATTATTTTAATATATTTTTAAGTTAAAAAATACTTTAAAACATAATCTTTATCACTCTTCTGAACAGGCAGTAAAACACTCTCATAAACTAAACTCCACTGTTATGGATAGATGGATCATGGATGGTTGTTGTGTTTTAAGAAATAAACTCTTCATGAAAAAAGCCAGTGTATTGAACAAGACTTGGCTTTTGAAGTTTACTACGAGTTACCTGGTCTCACAAAAGAGAGCAAAAGGAATAAAGTGGAGAAAAAGTACTTGACTAGACGTTGGCGGAGTAATCATACATGCAACCTCCAAAGTTCATAAATTATTGAAGTCAGCAATGATTTAGCACACAAATCTTAAGGGTTATCGCGCATTATTATGCTTTATGTGATCGAAGATGATTCAATTTTCAGTGAAAATGATGTTAAAATGACAGATACACAGTTCCTTCCTTCACTTGATGCTTCTCTAGTTGCAACCAAAAGTAACATCCAGGCAATAGTGAAGTCACTGTAGCAAGCGCCAATTCTTTAAGAAGCTAACACAATGTTATGGCCTGGAATCTGCAAAAAGTAAAGAGAAAAATGCAGAGAACTCTAACTACCTCCCCATGTTCATAGTAATGAAATCATTGCCTCCTTTAGTTTCAGCACACCTAGAGGATGAGCTTTAGATTGATGATTGTTTTGCTCGATTAACATAGCATATGATAGAAATGTACAGTGGCAATCATGCAGTAATGATCAGTCGATGAGCAAAGTGACTTCTTAGATTCTATTCCAGCAAGGGAAAAGGTAGACAAGAACAGGGACTCCTATTTTCAGGCAATATACATGCTGTTGTTTTCCAGTGTAAGAAGAAAATTAGCATCTACTGCATGACAGACAACATTAATATGCTCAGGATACACTAAAGGAACCAAAATAAAGAGGAAAGAGGTGCTGGAAAATGTGTTAAAGGCGACAATGATATGAAGGGGACCAGATAAGCAGTCACTAAAGGGACCAAAAATAGTCAGTTGCCTTATTCTGTCCATCTATCAATTACAAGCCCATCTTCTCCACCCTCCCACCCCACAAGACCTGTCTCAATGATTTATCCTTGGACCATGACCTTTTTTGTCACTAAATTAAAAGCCCTCAAGCTCTATTAGGAGTTACTGCTCTTCTTTTTTAAAGCCAATGATAAGCAGTAACAGTGAATGCAAAAGTATCAGCAGTTTGAGACGTGTTCATGGTATCCCTGCTTGTATTTAGACACATCAATTCATGTTCTTGATCTTCTCCCTTAGACTCGGACTCACTTTCAAATCCTTCTTTATTATAATGCATGTAGAAGGACCCCATCCTTTGATCTCTATTCAAGTTTTCATTGATGATGGGACCGATTCCTTCTCTCCCCTCCTTTTTTCCTCCCCACTAGACACTGCTTGAACCAGATTTACCACAGTAATCTTACTAATATCCTGCCCACTGCTTAGGAGGTGTGAGTGTGAGTGTGTTACTAGTGATCTTTACAAGGCTTACTGGACTCAATTACACTGCTGAAATCTCTGGCCATCTTAACATGGTTAGAGAACCCTGTAGTTCTTATTTTTTAACACTCGAAATTCGAGACCTCTTTGCTAACTGTGGAGCAAGGATTGAGATGTATTGGTCCCCAAGACATTTCTTTCCTTTTAATGGTAGAAAGTAAGGACCATTTGAAAACCTGGACTTCAACTGGAACAACGAAGGGAGAACCACTCAATTCTCTTCTTCTACTTCCAGAGTTCAGTGGCTTCCAGCACCATCATATCAGTGGCATTTGTTGCGCCAACCTCATCTACATGTAGGCACCTGCTTCCTTAAACCTCTTAGAGCCAAAGCTATCCTTGTAAATGTTAGTAATATTGAATTTAGAACAAGAGAGGAACTGTTTTACTCTGGTTAGGCTAAATTCTTGATTTTTTGCCATCAAATTAACTGAAGAAACAGTAAAATTACACTATAAAGAAATGCAGTGATCAAATTAGTCTCAAATCAACCAAGCTCTACGAAATAGGTACACGACCGAAGACTTGACAGTCGAGTCGAACCAAAATGTTCTGCAAAGCACTTTGGATGCTTTGTGGGCTTAAGTTGAGGTGAGAATACCATTAAGCAACTAATATCAAATTCAGTACTCATAAACTAATGATGAATAAAGAAACTAAGCATGAACTCAAGCAAAGAAATTTATAACATTTCACATGTTCTTCAAGAACATGATGTCACTGTCATTCTCACAGAAATACATACCAGCAAAAATCATTGCTGGGACAGCACTAAGTTGTGGAAACTGACAGAAGAATGTAAACTCATCTGATCTCAGTGAATCCTTGAGACAAAACTATAAGAGTTCAATCCTTGATCAAATAATGTGTCGCTCTCATTTAACGAGTCCTTGAAATTCAATCTCGCCCTCGTATGCCTTGATCACTTCAGAGCAATCCTCCTCATGATAACCAAGGAACATCTTTTCAAAATCATTCTTACATATATTTAAAATCCAGTGACACTAACGTCCTTAAAAATCGGCACATTCAAAACTGAGTGTCTTGGACTGATTCTCTTCTCCAAAGCGGCTAGCAACATCTGATGGCCTCGGGCCAACCTTTTTTACGTAGAAATTCATTAATTTCCTAATCTTGTCGAGGTTCAAGTACAAAACTCAAAATGTTTAATATAGAAGTGTAAATGGGGTAGGATTGATTTATGTTTGGTTTGATATACAAGTTCAAAAATTTAATTGAGATGAAACTCGGGAAGAGTAAAATTCTTAGAGAAAATTCACAATATATATGAACATATTAATTGATTAATCCATTTAAGTCTATAATTATATTTATAAAACTTGATTTGGTGTAACGAGTTAATTTGATGATCTATTATTCAAAATTTAAATCAATGATCCATTAACTCGAAGCTAAGTGTAGGCTAGATTTGCTTTTGATTTTTATAGAAAGTTGACCTGATGTATTATTTATTTAACTCGATCAAACTTCAATATAACTCAATTGAGTAAACTCTAAATATTTTTAAAAAAAGTTTTGTTTAAAATAATATTATTGTAGTTATTTTATTTCATTTATTTATTTCAAATAACATCATCATCTTGAGATAATTATGAGTTGACCTGCTAACTTACTAGTCAACCTATTTGAGTCTTATCCGAATTAGACCTTTGAATACTTATGGCTATAACTCAAAATTTGAAATTGGTATCTCAGATGAAAGTTCCAATTTTTATTCTTTAAGCAAATTTTGGTTCGTTCTGAACTACAAAATTGAAAAATCCAGGGCACATGCTGCTATCCACCAAAGAAATCAGTCCGAAGTTAATTCAACACAACCTTTGCCTATGAGCACTTGAATCATTCTATTAGGGAAGTAAACAGACCTAACCATATTAATAACCAGCAGGAAAACCTCCTTTTCTAGGGTCGCTGACACCCACCAGCTCACCCCTACCTTTATTTTTCCTGCTAGTTTCTGCATCAACAAAAATGAATTGACAAATACTCCCACCAGCAAGGCTCTGTAGGACATGGCCCCTTTTACGAAGGAATGTTCTGACATTAGCAGGAACTTCATAGTGTTCACCATATGGTGTCGTCCAATTCTCATACTGCACCACGTTAGGTATCAGCTGCAAAGACAACATTGTAGGGAGAATGTTAGAAGCTTGGATTGCTGGCTGTTCAAATTAACTACTAAGTCTGTGAAAAATGGATGTTAATATGCCCTTGGTTGCAGGCTTGAACCCAATATCCAAATTCTAAAACTCATAGCAGAAATACATATGTTGAAGAAATCAAGAACAGTATAAAATGCTATTACCGGAGCTTAATTCCCATCATGAGGATATATATGTGTGTGTGTGTGTGTGTGTGTGTGGTCAAATTACTCATGAGTCATTGAGCTCAGAATACATTTACACAAATATAGATTAAACTGAACATAGGAACTTACCCAGAAGCCAAACAAACAGCTAGAAACTGGAAAGTGTAGAGCTTGTAAATCTTAATAAATACGGGGAAGACTAATAAAGCAGTTGGGAACAGAATAAAAAATATCAATGAAGTTAGCACCGTGGACATTAATAAAAACCTGATGATAAACTCTTGGAGCAAGCACAGAATGGAGTGGATCCATGCCCCTCAAATGATTTAAGATAACCTCTGTAGTCCCAGCAATGATCATGGCTCCTCCACTTGCACCTACCACGGCTTTCAGTTTCTCATCCTGAAGAAGCATAGGAAGACATGGAAAGATTAAACAGTAGTGCTAGTTATAGAGGCCAAACAAGCTTTGCAATATTAGTTATCTATGTTCAGAGGCCAATAATGTAGGGCATGCTATCCTAGCCCTTTGTGAGTTGTGACCCCACTCGAAAGAGCATATTATCTGTAGGAAGATACTGGGATTCTTTTATCGACTAGCACAAAATTGAGTAGAGGAACCATGATATGTTGAGTAGAAAAATCTCGAAGCATAATACCTTCAAAATGATAGTAGGCGTCATGGATGATAAAGGCCTCTTCCCTGGGCGGATGGAATTGGGAGGTGCTGGAGGTGGAACGTCTCCATTGTTCATGGGGATGGAGAACTCATCCATTTCATTGTTTAGGATTATTCCCGTACTCGGAGACAGTATATTCGAACCAAAATATGCGTTCACAGTATTGGTCATGGAGACAGCATTTCGTTCAATATCTACAACTGAAATATGACTGGTGCCGTGATCATGGATCTGGTTCCACCTGACAGAAAAAGAGTTCAGTGAAGATGATAGTTATAGATGCTGTAATAAATATGATGAATGGGAACATGTGGATTCTTTTGGCAACAATCAAATACACAGTTACTTTTGTTGTTCTGATATTGTGCTTCACAGGCTAGCTCTCTAAATAACAGCATAATACACATCCAGAAGTGCATGCTTGCACCAAAAGAGAAACTCCTTTACCTTATACACAGCTGAATGTAGAAGAGTTTGAAACAGATGCAAAATTAACAACTAAGCAGCAATGAGAAACCTAAAAACGTATTTGGAGTATCATTGCACAGGTTCACATTGATAATCATTTCTTTCATGAAATTTGAATCCAAATGATTTGGAAATGTCTTGCCGGCAAAAAGGACAGCTCCCAGTGAAATGATACAACGATATTATGACCATTGTGAACATAAATTCTAGCACATGAACATATGCACATCAATTTTTTTTTCCCCATACAGAGACTGCCACGAACATAAATCATATAGACAGGCTATCAAGTTCTCGACCAAAAGGAGAGAGCACGCAGTTTTGTGCTGGTAAGATGCAAATAAAATATATTTAGTGCTTACAGTTATAATCATGTAAATCATCCAGACTCTCATAAAAGAAGTAGCGTACCTGCCACCATAATGACGAGGATCAAAAGTCATATTGTCATATATGGTTTTCTTTAACGTTTCAGCAAATTTGGGAGACAGCATGTCGGATACGACTTCAGTGACATTGATAAAATCAGGGTCACCAAGATTCATTCTAACAGCGAATGCATGTTTTAGAGCTTCAATTTCTCGATGGATCCCAAGAGGGCCCGAAATGCCAGAAGGGGCTCCGTATTGGGCAAGAATGCTCAAAATCTGTGGCAGTGACAACTATTAATCGTAGTCTCTTTTTCTGCGAAGCATGAAGAAAGTAAGGACAAAGATACACACTTACGAGCATCATTGAAGCACCCCCAGAAGAAGGAGGGGGCATTCCAAGTATTTTGAAGCCTAGAATATCAGCAACGATTGGATCTCGCATTTTAACTTGATATCTCCGCAAATCCTCTCTTGTCAAGATCCCTCCAGCCTTCTGGATATCCTTAACCAATTTGGATCCTATTGATCCGTTATAGAAGGCCTCTATGCCATGCTTTGATATCTTTCTGAGTGTGTGTGCTAGTTTCTTGTTGTGGCAGATATTTCCTGGTTGCAAAAGTTTGCCATTGGATGTAAGCAAGTCTCGAAGCCCCTTGTCAGCCAGAATCCCTGATTCTGTTTTGACCATCTGCATATGAAGGTACGGTGAAATTTTGAATCCTTTGCAAGCAAGCTGCTCAGCTGGCCTTACAAGCCTTTTCCATGGAAGCCTTCCACACTTTCTCCAAGCTCTGTGAAGACCAGCAAGTTCCCCTGGAACTGCTATTGAGAGCGCACCTCTAGCTTTTTTAGTAGGCATTGCCAGCATACATATCCTGAAAAGAGAGAATCAATGTGAGTAGAGAGGGAGTACTGGTGGATTGATTCACTAGACAAGGTTTCCCTTGATAAGTCTACGTAACCATGCATTTCCCTCGTATTGTCTGAATAGAAAACGGTACCACCAGTGGAATTGTGGCACCTGAAGAGATCAGCTCTATGAAGGGCTATGGCATGTCTCATATGTAACACCAAGTGCATATAACTTTTCAAGTGAATGATCTCAGTAAAGTTCAACACCATAAAAAACATAATTATTGAAGCAAATCGGAGCACCTCGGAAGCTTTCATAGGGGCAGTTTCTCTCATATCAAAGGCTTGTGCCTCTCCCCTAGCAAGCAAGATCAACATAAAGGATCCTCCCCCCATACCACTTGACGCTAGTCCCACGACTCCCAAGCAAAGAGATGCGGCGACAGCAGCATCAACTGCATGGCCACCTTCACGAAGAGCATCCATCCCAATTCTGGAACATCTGCCATCATCAGTAGCAACAACACCATGGCTTGCCACAACATCATGTCTTTGATGGGTTGGGCCACCCAGATTGCCAAGACCCAAAGTAGGCAGCAGTGGTGAACTAAAGAGAAATGCAAGAGTCGTCCATAATAAGAGAAAAGCTGCCAACCAGAAATATTGTTTAGATCAGCAACAGAGAAACTAAAAACACATTTTTTTTTCTAACTTCGAATGAAAACAATAAGACAGGCAGCCTTCTTGCTTTAAGTTAACATCTTTGTGAGAGAGACAGGGGCGGAGGAAGAGGAGTTTGATGAGCCTCTTGGATCACAAATGTAAGTGACTTTTATCCATATCTAGATCAAGCAATCAAATCAAATCAGACTACATCTAAAATGCTTCGAATTTAGTGAAATAACTGGTGGGTGGGGGGGAATGTGCCTCGTCTAGTTCCAGTTTCTAGCAAAACTAACACTCTTTTGGTAAGAAACAAATTGAACTAACAGCCGCAGCCATCAATAATCCACCAAGACTAATAGCAAAACGAAAAAAACCGATCATACGACTCATCCAGATGCGCATGTTAGAGATGGAAGAGGTCACAAAATAAACGGCAGAGTAGGATTTACTTACATGCAGATGCCATTGAGTACAGAAAGCACAAGCGAAAGGAGATGTATTTCCACTCTCACCCAACTCACTTGGAAGCAGAGACTATCATGGGAAAATTAGGACTCTATATTCTCAATTTATTCATGAACTAATCTATATTATAACTTCCATTAAGGGAAAAGGACAGGTTAACCTTGGCATGCTAAACTAGGAAGCAAATAAATTTCACAGTAACAAATTTATTTGCTACAGAAACCTGTCAGATTCTGTCAATCTTCATTCTCCAAATACCAGCATATGCAAATCCAATCAAAATCTATCTGCCATAGTTATCTCAGAAAGAAAATTTAATGAAAACATTACTCCATAGAGCACACATTTATGATCTTTATTATCCATCTATCTGGCATATGATGCCAAGCCAACGCACAAACAATTAAATGGCATGCTTAACTTAGCCTGGGTTGTTGTTATCTGCAAACATTTCCCAGATTCCTTTTAAAGGAAGAAATTGGATAACTACATTCAACACTCAAAAACTCTGGCATAGAATGCCATGTCAATGCAAAAAAAAAAAAAATTGCAGCTTAGCCGAAGTTGTTATTATCTTCAAACATTTCCCAGATTACTTCTACACAGAAAACTCGAATGTGGAGAAAACAAATTAAAACAGTATATTTTGATGGTAATCCAATCAATAAAATCACAATTTAGTAAACTTGTTTTTTATTGTCCAATAAGATTACTATCAACCTATATTTGATGAAGTAATTAAAACTCCAATAATTCTACGTTTTAATAACCTTGTTTTTTTTTTTTTATTGTCCTTGGAATCACAATTTAAAATTTATTTTTTTTATTATATTTTTTATGACATTTCTTGAAGTATTAATTTGGTGTTATATTTTTAAAATTACAAATAAAAATAAAGTTTAATAACCTTTTTATATATATATAACATAGAGATTTAAATATTATCCCATGGAATTTTTTTTTCTTTCTTGTTATTGACTTGAGTAACTTTTGCCTTTAAGGTTATTTTTTAAAATAATTGTAAGACTTTAATATTATCTTTAAATATAAATAAAAAACTCGTAAAGATTTTTATTTAAAATCTTGATAAAAAAACATGTTGAGAAAAATAATAAAGGCTTTATATTTATCCAATCAATACAATCATCAATTATAAAGAAAATCAAGTAACACATTAAATGATAAAATAAAAAATTTTAAATAATTAAAATTTATTTTCATAATTAAAATTTTAAATAATTAAAATGGCATGTAAATGAGGGAACTAAAAAAGAACACTCACATCACATGAACAAGAAAAAAAAATTAAAAAAAAATCCCCTTTTCAGCTTCTTCTTCAGGCGCGAGTTCATGGAATGCACTACTGCAGTGAAAGTGCAGTTAAAAGAACGGTGTATGCAACTATGCATGCACATGTGGCAACCACCCATTTGGCTTTAGAGAAACTTGTTTCTGATAAAGACACTGAGTTAGTTGTCTTTTCGTAAGCTTTCAGTTTTGAGACAGAGTTCAACTGCATGCTGTCTTCTTTGACTCTCTTCGTTTGCTCTCTCTCCTATTTGGCCTGCTAAAGATGTTGGGCCAAATTTGTTATACGGTGCTAAAGATGTATTTTCCTATATGTGATTTCAAAAAAAAAAAAAGATTTGGATGTTAACTTTAACTAACAATAAATTGATGAAGGGGTGAAATTGTCTAATATCAATTAAGATTGAAACAAAATTGATAAAATTAAGAGATTAAGGACTCAATTGATAATGGAGGCATTGTTTGGGAGCAGAATGAGGCTTTCACATATTTCGAGGGTTAGGCACTCCAGAGAGGCCCTGCTTGAGCACATGCATGTAAATACTCATGGTATTCTTACAATCATACAGTATGGTTATTGGATTCACCTTGCGCTCCTATTTCTCAGCATTTGTTCTTGAGAAAAATTAGGAGTAAACATGATTTGACTTGTTTTCAGGATATATTATGCGGCTGACAAGGTGCAAACTCTTAGAAGTGTGGTACTCAAAAATTGACCCTCTTGTGCCAAATAAAAAACCAATTAAAATCCATGTAAGCCTAACTTGCATTAGATGATTACCAGGTGTAGTAGAAACAGATGTTATAAAGGCTTAGCATTCTGACCCATTAACAAGAACTTAATCTATATTCATACAACTAAAAGCAGTTCTTACATTTTATATATATATTGTGAATATTCTTAGATCAATGAGAAGCGATCAGCATGAGAAGAGTATCATTTGCATCAGCTAATAGCCAGGAAGGCAATTCATGTTCCTACGATTGTGACCCTTTCTTCAGCATCTTGTCATCAGCCGAAGAATTCAAATGGGAGATCACAAGATCAGCTGCTTTGCATCCAGAGGCTATTGCTTTGCCCACGGACAATCCACCTCTGTGGTTACCTGAAGATTTCATCATTCATCCAAGAATAAGAATTAGAATAGGAATAAGAATTCAATAGGAGCAATGAAACTTCTCACATGTGGTCAACATAACCCATTTGCCTTATCTCCTGCAAAATTGCAGAGATTGGGGATTCAAATGAAATGCTACCAGTTTAGAATAGCACCAGCTTGAGGGGGGATCTTAGAATTACATGACTGGAAGTTAAATCCCAAATTTCAATCAATAAGCACTTACCAGCGTAGAAAAATCCAGGAAGATTTTTCTCCATTCTCTCAATTCCTTCTAACACTAAATCATAGTTCTTTCCATACAAAGGAAATGCTTTACTCCAGTAGTAATGACTGCAATCAAGTACAGTTGAAGCTGTAAGAGTATGGATCACAGTAAACACAGTAACTCATTGCTCTTACTAAATTACAGCCAGCTTCAACTTGGGAAAGAAAATAGACTAACGTAATATAATTAGCAAATTATAAAAGGCTTAAGATTTAAAATACTTCACAAATTTCGGCTCTCCCTCCACCCCTAACAGCTGTCTAAGATCAGAAGTAACAATCGCTTTCAAATCATCCCTGAAAAATAAATTATTGGAAAAAGGTTTAGTTGCTCAAAATATCACCACAGTAATAATTAAAATCCAGAGTAGATAAGTGATCTTGTGTGTGAAACCAGAAAGTTGCTGACAGGAATTACAAAACGAAAAGTTTGGAGCTTTTTATACGTTGAAGCTTTTGCTAGTTCCTTGTTTCGGCTCCCACCAACAAAGGTGGTATAGAGATACAAGTCCTTGGGTGCACGATCTGGAAACATCATAGATGAGAAGAGTGTACCTGTGCAAAGCAAAATTCAAGCATGGTGAGTGCAAGAGAGTATATGTATAGCTAACACATAGTGAAAATTATCCAAGTTCCTCCACCGAGGTGAGCCTAGCAAAGTATTACCAAGAGTTTTTAAACCATTTTGTTGCTCCTTAGAAGGAACAAGAACTCCAAATCCTTCTAGAGGCCTCTTGACGTCCTCTTTCTTAAAGGTAGTAATTATGACTGAAAGTGGCATGTAACTCATCTGCATAATAACATGGAAAAGAATGATTCAAACCAAACTGCAAGGTTGTTAAAAAAACTTCATTAATTTTGGCTGGTCACTTCTTTACGAGGATGTCTCTTAGATGATAGCAGTCAATTTGTGCAAAATAATCTTTTCACAGAAACAAACTTATTTCAAGTCATCCAACTTGTGGTGCAGAATTTGCATCCAGGTAAGTATGATTTGTTCCAGGAACGATATGCATATATTTGGACAAAAAAAAATATAATAAGTTGGCATCTCAATTGGAATTTACCAGTTTTTTAGATTCTTGTGTGGTATGAAAGTATCTTCCTTTACTAGGAATAAGCAAATGAATTTGACAGAGAAAGACCAGAAGCTTAAATACAAAAAACATTTTCGGCAACAATGCATGTAACCATACTGTGCATTTCATGTTCTGCAGCTATTTGAACAATGATGCTTGCATTTGAAAACTACACCCCATGTGTAAGTAAATACATATGAAGATATGTAATCAATAAACAAAATTGTACCTGGGGAAGAAAGTCCAGCGAGAAGCGATTTCTGCCTTTATTAATATTAATTTCTTTAACATTGCACAATGGTGCCTAAAATACAAAAGTTCACTGTTAGAATGTGAAAAAATAAATTCTTCTAAAAACAGTAAATGGTATTAGGAGTTGCATATGTGAATGTTTATGCACGCCAGTGCATTTAAGAGATAAAGAGGGTAAGATGCCATCCAAATCTTAAAAGCAAAAGGTAAATGCAGATGCACAAAGAGTATTCTTACAATGGTCATAATGGTCAGTAGATATTCAAACAATAAAACAAAGGATCAAAGTTTGGGAGTTACGAGTTCAAGTTCTTGAGAAACTTGACTTTTTTCACTCCAACTGTCCAAGTCAGTCTTAAGAAGTGGGGCAAGTGTTCGGTAATCAGCGTCTCAGTGTACAATTGTACTGTCTTTTGTCTCTTTCTTTCCTTCTAGCTTGTTTATTTCTTAATCAACTAAGCAGCAGTTGAATTCTTTCTCAGCACCAGTCACATTTTAAAGATGTAGGATATGATTGACAGGATGACTCAGTTATGCAGTATCACAATGAGAAAAACTAAACTACACAAAACCACCAAAAAAAAAAAACTCAATTAAAAAAGAACTAACCGTCATGATGACAGCATCATAAGATGATGCTTGTGCATGCTTGCCACCCTTAGAAGCATGTGAAACTGACCAGTTCTCAAAATTTGTCTTGCCATCATAACTGTAAGACAATGATAAGACCTTTGATTCTAGTTTAACTCCATCTTTCCCAAGCTCTGTGCACAGCGTATCAGTGAGTGTCTGCAAAAATGCATAAACATGAAAATAAGGACCATTTATTTGGTCTGCAAGCAAAAAATTACGTGCAAAGGGTCAGATTTCAACAACACTATCAGTAAGGATACCACTCAAGTCTCTGCATATTGAGAGAATGAGAGAGCGCAAAGAGAATTTTGAGTAGAGCTCGAAGGAAAGGTAATATTAAAATAGATATGATGACCATAGATAAAATCTGAATGATAAGAGGAAAAATGAACCTAAGGTCTAGGACCTGGGACTTAACCATAGATTTCTGTTGCCAATTTTGCTTCTGCATGAAAATCAAAATATTCATAAGGATGTTTTCACCTGCAGTGCTGTACACAATGAAAAGCTGGTCGAACATCTATATCCTGAAGTTTTGGGTGTGGAATGATTTTATTCCTATCATTTCAGGCAATCTACTCCCCCAAATAAGAGGCTAATATTAGTGAATGCATCTTCATGACAGGAAATTCCATTATTAAGAATGTGTTTCAAAGCATGTTAGGTTCTATGGCCACTGGTTCAAAATATGCTAAGTGAATGACGTAGAACTACACGCCTATTAAGCTGCAAATATGAAAGGGGCTTGACTAAAGTAATCTGCAAGTGTATTTTGAAGGGCTCAATAGCAGCCTAGAAAACTTTTCCACAATTATTATTCAACGAAAGCAAGTAATGAAAGCAAAAGTGGTAGCATCAGATCTGACCAGCTAAGGGATGTTCCTACTTCCTACATGTAAAGGTTATAAATAGTTCAAACGTCTTCTTAGAAAAGAAAAGAAACAGTACCCGGAATAACTACCTGCATTCCACCTAGAAAAGAAAATGAACCATGTTGACGTTTCTTTTTTTCCGAAGAACCTTTTTTTTCTCCATTCTTCTCTTTTTTGGCAGATAGCTTGGCTTTAACTGCCCCAGCTATGATAGAACCAAAACTGGTCGAACAGAAAAGGTTTGCATTAATAAACAAGCAGATATCATGCAGCAAGCATTACTATATTAATAGAATGTCAATCATTGATCTGTAGTACTTCATCAGTGTCAGAGTCGTTCATCAAACTTTAACAATTTAGCCTAGAAGACTGCTTGCATCTATTTAAAAATGCAACAATAACATGGCTGCTCCTATTGATGAATGATGGGAGAGCTTGTAAGCAACCAAACTGCAGAGATTCAGAAAAAAAATACAACTAGATTTCAAGCATCACTAAAGCCAGACTAAAACTAAAGAGGATTTGCTGAACAAAAACCTTACCAACACAGAAGTGCAACATTACTACGAAGGCCAAACAAAAATATGGTTTACTGTATGAAAATTAAAATATTCAGCTTTATATTTTTCATCAGTAACCAAGCAGTTAGGGTCACTATGTGGATTGAAAACAAGTTTGCCACAGTTCTCAACAAGCATCATACTGAGCCAAATGAAAAGGGCACGTCTAATTTCAGAATGCTAAGAGAATAGAATATCAAGTTCAAATGTATTATGGCATCCAGTAAGAATCTTCCAGCGCTGTAAAAAGGCAGCAAAATATTGGTCTAGCCAATAACTTCACTAAATGTGGGATTTGCAAATGACAGAAACTGGAAGAGAATGAATCAACTGCAGTCCAATTCAAACTCAAACTATGCAAGGAAAAATGAACAACAGTACATAAAAAGAAGCATAGAATATACCGCTTCTCTAGATTCCACAGGTCTGGAAAATTGTGGCGTGCCTGTTTCAGGCAAAGACAATACTATCAATAAAAATCCAGAATGAAAGGAAAAGAGTTGGCGCCAAGAAGACCATATCATAACTATTAAAATAGATGCCATAGTTCTTAAGAGCAGTTCAATAAAACTTTTAGTTTCAGTATCCTAAAGCAGATTCCATTCTTCCTATCACAATCGAATATATTCAGATGCATAGCACCAGCAGAATACCAGACCAAAGAACATTTTCCAGTGGTGTCCTAATAAAAAGATCCCATAACTTATACAAGTGGTCCAAATATCTTGGCCCTTACTTACAGAAAGAGATTCAGGATCTCCAGCACTTGTGCCAGCAACAAAAGGATCGATAAGATAATCAACAACCTTAGAAGGAAGAAACAGAAAAGTAAGATCAATGATAATCAAACACTTCTATATAAAAATCTGGTCTCATTTCAAAATTTAGACAAAATATAAAAGATCCTCTGCTGGTTAATATGGCAGGTATAAATTTGTTGTATTGTAAAGAATACAATACCTCTTTCCCAAAATGTCGCTGAAAGAACTCACCAACACTGCGGGATAAAGGTGTGAGTGAGGTGAATATCAAAACCTCATGATGTAAATGAGATAAAGAACAAGTGTGCATGAGATGAACAACCTCGATAAGTTGAGTTTATCACCTTTCTTGTATATCAGCGTCAGACACTTTTGAGGACTCATTTTTCTTCCATAAGAATGGCTCCAAAATAATTTGCAACTGCAACCAGAAAAATGCATGCCCTTAAGAATGCACAAAAATAAAAATGAAAAGTTGCAGCTTGTTTATCAAGTTTGAACATCAAACTGAATCTTTGTGCAAAGAACCAATGGTTTTTTTTTTTGTTTGACAAGTGATCCTAGTTAACTTTTTAAATCAGACGATTTCATGTTAACAAAATCATGCATGTCAGAAATGGTAGGCAGACAAGGTAATCCTACTATCAATAATGAAACTACCAATCAATGCTTCATATTCCTAGAAAACAAGATGCAATAGCAAGATTCCCAGAGCCCGCCATTCAAATAAGAAACAGAGCAGCAAAAAGTGGTGGCTTTCAAGATTCCAGGAGCTTTCAGGTTGCTAACCAACAATCCTTCTATATGCAAAAATTAAGTTATGTGCCTACTGTTGATGAACAAAAAATATTGCATCATGACGAGAAAAACAGCGGTGGGATGCTTCTAATTTATTGGATGGTCCTCAGACTTGTCCCAGAAAGACAAACCTTTGATTGCGCCGAGAGAAAGTTGCTCTTGATCAGTGCAACTGGATTTGTTGGTATCTGGCACAAAACATGAGAAGAGCATACGCTAATAAGACAAACATAGCTGCAGATAGAAAAAGGATAGACAAAGTACAATAAGCATGTTCCTTTCGTCTAAGAAACAAGGGAAATAAACTTATTAGTTGGCAACAAAGACACCATAAGATAGATATACCAGTACAGGCATTCCATTCCTCACAATATACCGTTTGTTCTGTGCAATTGGCTGCAAAGGTAGACATCAATAAATTAAGCCAACAAAAAAGAATCCACCACGAACTCTCAAGATTCAACTAGAGCACACAGGAAATCATTTCATAATATGGAGCACTGATAAACTAAGCATTTGAAAAAAGAAAATGGCATTAGGCTAAGAGATAAAGTTAAGAACAATAAGCCTTACAAATTGTTGCTTCTCTCTAAGCCCAAGATCATCAAGTAAGCTTTTGACCTCCACTTCACTCTCAGTCTGCACAGTGTGGGAAAAAAAATTCACTTCACCAAAAACCAAAACAATCATTAACAAATGTTAATTAAGAAAGAATCCATGCAGCTTGCCAAAATAAACTCTCTGCCCCAAGAAATTTTTTTTCCAATTACGCGCACTTGTGATTCACAAAGCAAGAAGCAAAGATTAACATGGAAGATTGAAAAAAAAACTTAGACAAATAAATGGTAACCATGGTATTAGCTCCTTCATCCCAAACAAGATCATGATGGGAAACACTTCTTAATTTGCCTCCAGCTCTTCCTTCAGCTTCAAAGACTGTCACTTTCACCCCATTTGATTTCAGCTTGTATGCAGCAGCAAGCCCACTTAAACAAAAACAAAAAAAAATACAAAAGCGAGAGCACAATCACACACACACACAATTAAACTACAGAAAGAAAACCCAGAAACCAAAAGTCCAAAAACAAATGATACCTAACGCCTGCACCTATAACAGCTACATTTTTACTTTGCTTACTACCAAAATCGTCGTCTTTGCCAGCTGCAGTCATTTCAGAACTATCAGTCAGTCCTAAGGTGGCAGCGTCAACGGATAGTAGGTGGTGGAAATGCAAAGAAGATGAACCAGGTGATGGTAGTTTACTTTATGGGCTTTGCTTTCATGTTTTAGAAGAAGAGAGAAAATTACAAGTTCATTTGAGCCTCGCCCATCATTTTTACAGGCCCATTGGACACTCCAAGGTTCTTCTTGTTATCCCATCCACCTTTTTCTAATGATCTAATTAGTAAAACTTTGAAATAGATGAAAAATTATGGACTTTTAATTTAGAGATTTAAAATAAAATATTTAATATTTAAAGATTTAAACTAAATTTAATAAATTTCTACTTTCTAAAAAATATCATTTATATGAGATATTTATACTATGATGTATTCTCTAGAAATTATCTCTTAAATTCTTCACTAGGATGCAAAATTTGGATTTGAACATGGAGAGCAAACCTTCATACAAGTCAAACACTCTCTTTAATTAACTTATTATCAAAGAAGCAGCAATACATGTTTCTCTTATAATCAATCTTTATATGCTTTTTTTATTTCTTCTTTTTATAAAATAAAATTTTTGAGGTTAGCAAGACTGGAAATGCGAGTGAAAATATTATTTACTAAAATAGTATTTTTATGATTTTGCTCTTTCCAGCAAAAAAAAAAAAACTTAAAACTAGTGATTTGAGGTATTGAAGTCTTTTCACAATACCTATTAGTATTATCAAAATAATTGGGATAAATAACTCTTTTTTATTTTAAAAATACAGTAAGACTATCAAAATACTTTTATAATAAAAAAAAAAAAACAAACTTGTGTTAAGTGATATTTTTATATTTTCATAATGGTTTTTTTATTATTATCATATCAATCGAGAAGCAATTTAATATTTAATTAAATATATATATATATAAAGGTATTTTAATCATTATATATATAAAACAACAAAAAACATAATGAAACGATTATAGATTAAAAACAATAAAAAAACATAATGAAACAATTAAAATACCTTTAAAAATATTAAAGGGTTTTTTTTTATTTTTTCAAAATATTTTTTTATTATTATCATATTTTATCCTCCTCTAGTGTGACATGTCTTCTAGTAAATTCACAAAAATCAAACGTGAGTCTTCAAAGGTAAGATCTCTATTCTTCTGGTGTTTGAACTCATGATCATCTCGCAAAAATGATTATAATTAAGACGACCACTACACTAGGGAGGTTTTGTGATAATTACATCTTCGTTTTGGTAAAAGAGATATACAATTGCTGTTCATGTAAATAAGATGTACAAGTTATTTTGTTAATAAATTATATAATTAATTTAATTATAAAGATTTATTAATCATGTTTATTGCAAATCAAAGAAATCTTCACCACCTCACCCAATGGTGTGCTTGACACCAAGCACTGATTCTGGCTTGAGTTTGGATATTGCCAGTAAAAATGCTGCCATGCATGCCTCTTCTTCAACTTCGATTAATTTTATCATTCAATTTTTAAGCCATTATGAACCGATTGAGAATATCTCGTCATATGATCGATAGCCTAAGTTTAATTGGCAGCATTTCTGCTTAAATTCATAAAGCAATTTCTCTTAAATCATTAGTAATATGATATAATCCAATATGCTCGTAAGAGGGTGTACTTGACAATCAATTCTTGCTCAAGTAAAACTGCTCTCTTGAACCGTCTAGTTGTCCAGTGTTAAGCGCTTGGGATTAAAAGGTTTACTTTCCCTGTAATTTCAGGTTTGAGCCATGTGGTTGCTAATATAATAGCCACTGGAAGCTTACATTGTCATTAACTTCAGGGCCCATGGGAGTAGTCGAAGTGCGTGTAAACTAACCGAACACCCATGTTAATCAAAAAAAAAACTGCTTTCTTGAATCCACCCTTGTTTCATGATCCAAAGCCATGACCACACTACAATTAAAGAAAAAAAAATTAATGTTTGGAAATGCGGTAGCAATTATAATTCAAAGTATTTTTTGTGCGGAAATATATTAAAATAATATTTTTTATTTTAAAAAAATTATTTTTGATATTAACATTTTAAAACGATATGAAAATAAAAAAAATGAAATATTTAAAAAATATGATTTCAAATATGTTTTCAAACATCAAAGAAAAATGAGGAGGGGAGAACAAGAAGGAAGAAGAAGAAAATACAGAAGACTGTTGAATTAATTAGTAAATCGCTAATTATTGCTCCTTGTAATACTTCGTTTTCTTCGTCATCGAATTGATCATGTAATCCATCGCTTCTGCGTTTGTTAGATCGAACCGCGGTTGAGAAAGACGGTCCCCATCAATGATGGTAAAGCCCTATCACAAACTTTTTGGCTCGCCCTGGAGGCCAGGCTTCCCAGAGCTAGAGCTTGAGACATGTAATTATCAAACCTTTTTATTCTTGTAATACAAGGAAGCTTTAAAAAAGTATAACGTTGGCATGAGAATTAGGACATCTCAAGCTGCTTTTTTAGAAACAATTTGCAAGGTTAATTAAGCTTGCTTGAATTATTACTTGGGATTAAAGAAAAAAAAATGAAAAGCCACTCATGGATGACAACATATATCATTAAAGATGAAGATAGTACTTTTTTACATAGTTTTGAAACCCGGCCCGGCGGGTCGACCCGGGACCCGGCCGATCCGGGGCTGGAACTTTAGCCGAGTTGAAGAAAAAATAAGGGAAGGAAAGACCTGACGTGACCCAGTTGACCCGGCAAGACTAAGTCAAAAACTCGGTTGCAACCCGTTGATTTTTGTTTTTTTTTTAACTAAAACGACATCGTTTGGATTTAAAAAAAAAAAAAGAATTGACCCGAGCGACCCCGTCAAAATTCAGGAACCGAGCCGGGTCTAAAAAATTTGCTTTTTTAAATAGTTTTTTTCTGTCTCTATCTTCATCTTTCAATTAAACATATTTTTTTTTCTATCCTAAAATATTAACTAAACTTAATTTTAATGATTGTTCAAAGGGCATCCAAATTAAATATAAAGTGCTCTTAATCATCATGCATGATTTCGTAGGAGAGAAATCTTTGCCCAATGATTTTTGTTTGTTTTTTTTTTTCCTAGGTTTGGCGGGCTAAGGATTTAACTTACCGACCATCATTTGGAAATCTATGATGCCATGATAAACAAAGAAGCGTGTCTCTTAATACAAGCAATAATGTCCCTTTCACTGACTTCGAAGGTTGGTAACCAGTTCTTTGAAATAGGGTTATAGCTAGAGAAGGAGCACTTGTCCCTCCCAAGACCCTAAAACCCAAGAGGGACAAAATTAATCATATTTGCTTCGAGTTTTGGAACTTTGAGACACAAGCGAGCTCGATGATTGATTGAACGTCTTCAATGGAGGTTGGTTGGAGTACCTCGGAGACAAATCTCTCTCTCTCTCTCTTAGACCTCTTCTAGAGGGATTAATTTAAATAAAAATAAAAATTCGTGTTGTATTATACTTTAATTAAGACTAAACCTCTTCAATATAGTGTTTTTTTTTTTTTTTTGCTCTTGTAAATGCCTCTGTAATCTCTCGGTTGAATCTCGAAGAGGGGGGCATCGAATTAACCAGATGAGGAACAGGAGTGATTAGGGTATTATAAACTTCGAGCCAAAGCGATTTAAAAGTTTACAATGATTGGTTTGTTTCTTAGAGTACACTAGGGTTTGAAATTTGAATGAGATTGCCTGTTTTTTCTTGACCACTTAACGGAGTTTGATTTGCCTGGACATGTCAAGACTGGATTGTTTATTTGGAAATTGATCTCAGGTGGTTAAAAAAGGCATGTAAGTGGGCACTAGCAGCTCTCTCCACTGTCTCCGTCGAGGACGACCACATGAATTGATCACCAACCAGACCAGATTTGGGCTCAAATTGTGGGGTCCGAGTCTTGTGGGCTCTACTGAAACAGCCTTGATGAAATAATATATATAAAGTTGGTCACCCACAAGCTTCTGCAATGCACCAACTACGTGCTGCAGAGGTTAGTGGTTTTTTAAAAGTTTTTTTTTAAAACAATATATATATTAAAATAATTTTTTTAAAAAATTTATTTTTGGTATTAGAATATTAAAATGATCTAAAAAATTAAAAAAAATTTTAAAAAAAAACAATAATTTTTTAGAAGTGCATTGAACACACCCTATGTTTGATGACTAGTTTGAATTCCTTTTTTAGAATGCTTTTAAATTTTTTTTCTCTTAAAAAATATTGAATTGATTTTTTTTTGTGTTTTTTTAATAATTTTAATACATTGATATTTAAAAAAAATATCATTTCAATACATTTTTAATTGAAAAGTATTTTTGCAAAGAACTCAGCATTGTAATACAAAAAACACACTATGCGATGCATTTATTGCGTTACAAACAAAGTTTAGATGTGTGTTTGGTATTATGATGGTTTTTACGATTACGGTTTAAAAAGGCAAGTTTAAAAAAAGTTATAAATTGTAGTATATCGACCCACGCTTTGTAGCGGGTCAATATCAAATTTCTTTTAAAATGTAAAAAAAATATTAAGAGTATGGAAAATGTTTTAATAATGTTATTAGACCTAATCAAGTGGGTTAATTTTTAAACTTCCACTCAACTCTTTGTCAGACTCAAGGAACGTGGGTCTGGCAACCATATCAAGCCCAATTTACTTGGATCTGACATATTTGTTAAACCCAAGCAAACATGGATCCGATGCAGCTTTTTAAATTTAAAAATAATAAAACAATATCAAAATGCCAAAATGTCCCCCATAATTATAGAAAATTACACAAAAAATAGTGTGAAAGAACAAAAATACTGAAATACCCCCACAATCAGGGCTTTAATTTTTTCAACCAAAGAGCAAAATATTAATTTAACTTTCTGTTAAAAGACAACATTAGCTCAATCTCAAGCCTTCGGAGCTTGGAAAATCCATTGTGCAAGTCTACAGTAAACCGTGTCTTGGTCCATAGTATACTTGCACAAGGTTGCCAGACCCAAGCCGCTTGGGTCTAACAACCATGCCTGATTTGACAAACAACAAACAAAGAGAATAATTATGTACTTTAGTTGTCAGGAGAGAGAGAAAAAAGAAAAAACACAAACAATCGATCATCGACGACAATCCAACCATTATTTGTCTACACTCGTCACACCATGTGAAAGAGGACACAACTTCGCATCTAGTTAGACGGCGGATGACCAGATTTGGCCACCGGAAAGCGCATACACGTCTTCTTAATGGCGTGAGCATTGTCCATTCGTTGAGGCATGAGAAACACGCGCCAGCAGCTTTTCAATTAAAAAATAACAAATAAAACGTGAAAATACTAAAATGTTCTCATGGTCCTTTTAATTACACAAAATATCCATGTAAAAATACCAAAATACCCCAAAAGACAAAGCTTTTTTTTTTTTGTCTTTTTTGAGGCTAAAAGTGTTATTTTAATGTATATGAAAATTAGAAAAACCTGAAATATCTTGTCCAGCAGTCTATCCTTTTATAATATTTGGGGCAAAAAAGTATTTTTATTGTTACGCATATTGTGAAAAGCCAAAAAAGTTTTTGGTTAATAATTCTAAAATTTATTGACTCTTAGGGTAAAAAAATAGTTTTACTATGTTAAAAAATTGAAAAAGATAATACACCCCCAAACAATCTTTTAATAACCACCGAGTCAGATGAAAAGCCTCAAACACCCTTAAACCAAAGATTTAAATTTAAGTCATTATAGGGTAAAAAGATAATTTTATTATTGGATAATTTGTGTTTAGAGCTCCAATGAAATCCCCATGCTATTTAACTTTCTTTTTAATAACAGAAAATTGTTGGTCCAATTACATTAATTCTTGATTCGCTAATTAAACAAACAGCTAGAATTAATTAGTAAAAACTATATTGATCTGATAAGGTACAGCTTACTCAAAGCTAATTTGTAATTGTGAATCTCTCTAGCAACCAGCTTAATGAGTTGACTCTAGTCCAACCCTCCAGCTACTTCACCAGTACTATATATAATTCAGTACCCCAGATAATGGCCATCTGCACTCACACACCAAGTCTTGCACAATAGCAAGAAGGTAAGTTAGGTAGCTACGCCCTTCCGTACCTTCGCAGAAACTGAC
>Ga0325411_1000996_pt1 | contig 30814 bp, 16 predicted proteins | sample PopdelMetagenome_13_FD_206181 | JGI IMG/M metagenome (GOLD analysis project Ga0325411, IMG submission 206181) | Populus deltoides microbial communities from Bellville, Georgia, United States - Xylem-PdIQD-R4 | ecosystem: Host-associated > Plants > Phyllosphere > Stem > Wood/Secondary xylem...
ACCTGTTTGCTGGCAGAATTCAGCTGTCATCTTTGAAAAATCATATCTCTCTCATATGACATCATTTTTGGCTGAAATTTTGAGTGTTTATAGGACTGTTGGTCAGAAATCCAAAACAATTGAGTTTGCATAAATTGGACTTCTGTAGCTCTAGATATTCAAGTCGGAATGGACAAAGGTCAACGCTGAAAGATTGCGAGATTTGACTTTGAAAGCTGCGATTTCCTATTCCTTATTTTATTTTCTTGCCTTAGATGTCCAGAAAGGTATGGATGTTAGCTTTTTAATGCCACTAGAATCACTTCATTTCAACCTCTAGAGCTCACGCTCTACACAAAACATTGACTAAAGGTCAAATCTGCCAATTACCTCCAATTAACTTTTTTTTGCATCTTTCATCCAAAAGTGCCTTCAAAACATAAAACAAAAAATATCAAGGCATTTTATATATAAAACATAGGCAAAACACTAGTTAAATGGAGGTGAAAGTATTGAATAATATGGTTGCATCAAATACTCTCACACTTAGCTCTTGCTCGTCCTTGAGAAATGATAGGTAAAATCAAATTGAAGTTAAATTAAATCAAATCACTATGACTGATCTCTTGATCTCCTAATCTCCCATCAATATCCAAGAATATATGCATTATAAACAAGAACACAATCAAGAAGGATAAAGAGTATAAATTCTCATGAATTTATTTACATGCAAACTTCAAAACTCAATTAATCGTCGGGATTTAAATGAAATCTATGTCATGCCAAAGTGATAGGTCCTCTCATTGATATGCACTCCAACACTCGTGTGTTTAGGGCTTATGTGTTTAAATCTCTCACATTCAATCAATGAATATGTTTTATTATAAACTTGCTCTTCAATCTCATCTCCATTACTAACATATTACAAACAATTCATGAATCAAAAGGTCTTATTTTCTAGTTGTAATGGGGCTAAGGTTAAGGTGAGGTAAAAGAGAGTAAAAGAAAAGGTTCAAACCAAAGAAAGTAGAGCATTCTGAAAAATGATATTTCAAACAAGATATTCCATCAAAGAACATAAATTTTCCATCTTTAATCACCAATGCTTAACTTCTTTTGATTTCAAGCTTTTTCAACATAAATCTTAAGAACATAAAGGAACACTTTTTTTTTTCTTTTCTTTTTCTTTTTTTTCTTTTTTTTTTACCTTTGGTAACTTTGCCCATCTTTTCATCAAGCATCACTTCTTCTTTCTTTTCACATAATTTCCAACCATAATTCCATGAGATATCATAAGTATATGCTCTACTAATCCTTGGCCAGGGGAAAAGGAAAACATATAAAAAGTTAAGGCTTATACATGGATAAAGCAAAGAAAAGATAAACAAGCTCAAAAGGGGCTCACTAAGGATAATATGCTTTAGGTTGGCTTTTTGGCTCAAGTGGTTAAAATTCCTAATGCCTTTATCATCTTCATGTATATATGTAATATGAATGTAATCTCAACAAGATATGAAGCAAGTTCTAAAGATACATATCATTGAAAGAAGGCACAATAAAAGAATATAATGTTGAAGGCTCAAAAGCTTGCATTGGTATAACACTATAAAGTCAACATGGCATATTCTCAAAGTCAATTCCTAAACCAATTAAACCTTAAAACTTGCATGCACACTCCTTCATTTGATTTATATCTTCATCTATCTCAACTAATTCTCATACATAATACTCATATTCTCAAAAACCAATGGAAGTTCAAAAGATCAAACATAATTTTTTTTTTGAAAAATAACAAAGAAAACCAAAATTAGAAAACCAACATTCTCCCAATACCCCCACACTTAAAACACGACATTGTCCTCAATGTTGAAATAAAAGAAAAGGAATATAGGAGAATGACAAAAATAAAGTAAAATACGAAAAATAAAAGATAAGGGAAAGGAAAGCAAATCTGTTTTTTTTTCTTTTTGTGCTGGGTTGCCTCCCAGTAAGCGCTTTTGTTTTATGTCATTGGCTCGACATGTTGCATGCTCATTCTTCATAGATTGGTTCAGCTAACTCCACAGAAGCGGTGAGTTCTGTCGTCCAACCTTCATAGAAAGGTTTCAAGCGATGCCCATTGACCTTGAGTACTTTGTTGGTTTCTAAACTTGTAATTTCAACTGCACCATAAGAAAAAACATTAGAAACAACAAATGGTCCAATCCAACGAGAGCGTAACTTTCCAGGAAAAAGTTTCAAACGCGAATGATAAAGAAGGACTTTGTCTCCAACATTAAACTCTTTTCTTGTAATCATTCGGTCATGGAGACTCTTAGTCTTTTCTTTGTAAATCCTTGCATTCTCGTAAGCATCATTTCGAATCTCTTCCAACTCTTGCAATTGCAACTTTCTTGCAATCCCAGCAGCATCATAATCCATGTTATATTTTTTAATGGCCCAAAAAGCTTTGTGTTCAAGCTCCACCGATAGATGACATGCTTTTATATAAATCATCCTATAAGGTGACATTCCTATAGGTGATTTGTAAGCAGTCCGATAAGCCCAAAGTGCATCACCAAGTCGTCGACTCCAATCTCGCCAGTTAGGTTGCACTGTATTCTCCAAAATGGACTTGATTTCTCGATTTGAAATTTCAGCTTGGCCATTCGTTTAAGGATGGTATGCTGTGGAAGTCCGATGAGTCACATGATATTTGCATAACAATGCTTCTATTGAACGATTGCAAAAATGAGTGCCACAATCACTAATGATAGCTTTAGGGATTCCAAACCTGTCAAATATGTGAGTCCTGACAAAATCTAAAACAACCTTAGCATTGTTAGTTCGTGTGGCTTTTGCCTCAATCCATTTGGACACATAATCAACAACAAGAAGGATATAAAGATTGCCAAAAGAAGAAGGAAATAGACCCATAAAATCAATACCTCAAACATAAAAAATTTCACTTACAAGAATATTCATTAAAGGCATTTGATTCTTATGAGTGATATTACCTATTTTTTGGCATTTTTCACATGATTTGCAAAAATGATATGCATCTTTAAAAATAGAAGGCCAATAAAAACCACTTTCAAGTACCTTGTGGGCGGTTCTTTTTGCTCCAAAATACCCACCACAAGAATGAGAATGACAAAAGTAAGAATGAAATGAAATTCATCTTGTGGTACACATCTTCTAACTACTTGATCCACATAAAATTTCTATAGATAAGGAGTATCCTAAAAATAATATTTAGCATCAGCTCATAACTTGTCTTTTTGGGATGTAGACAAACCTGGAGAGAATTCTTTGGTGACTAAATAGTTCACCAAATTAGCATACCATGGTCTTGTAGAGGAATGTAACACATACAACTGCTCATCGGGGAATGTCTCTTGTATTGTTTCAGTTTGTATATCCTCAGTCCTCAGTCGGCTCAAGTGATCAGCCACATGATTTTCGGCACCTTTTTTGTCTTTGATCTCAAGATCAAATTCTTGTAAAAGCAAGATCCACCTAATTAATCTTGGTTTGGACTCCTTTTTCTTCAAAAGATACCTTAAAGCTGCATGATCATTAAAAACAATGACTTTTGTACCAAGTAGATATGACCTGAATTTTTCAAGAGCAAACACCACTGCAAAAAGTTCCTTTTCAGTTGTATGGTAATTGCATTGTGCTCCATCCAACATGCGGGAAGTATAGGCGATAACATGTAAATTCTTCCCTATTCTTTACCCAAGGACAACCCCTACCGTATAGTCACCTGCATCACACATTATCTCAAAAAGCTCATCCTAATTTGGTGGTTGGATGATAGGGGCAGATGTGACATGCCTCTTAAGCTCATCATGGGCATTTTTACATGCTTGATCAAACACAAAATCCACTTTTTTGGCTAATAGTTTGTACAAGGGTGCTGTAATCTTTGAGAAATCTTTGATAAAGCGTCGATAGAAACCTGCATGGCCAAGAAAAGAACGAATTTCCCTCACGCAGGAAGGGTAAGGCAATGATGAAATAACGTCTATTTTAGTTTTATCAACCTCTAATCCACGTGAAAACAAAACATGTCCAAGAACTATTCCTTGTTCTACCATAAAATAACAATTTTCGTAGTTTAAGACAAGGTTAGTTTCAATGCACCTTTTCAAGATCAAAGATAAATTTTCTAAACATTTATCAAAAGAATCACCACACACTGTGAAATCATCCATGAAAACCTCAATAATTCTTTCAACATAGTCAGAAAAAATACTCATCATGCATCTTTGAAAAGTTACAGGTGCATTACAGAGACCAAATGGCATTCTCCTATATGCATATGTACCAAATGGACATGTAAATGTAGTCTTTTCTTGATCCTCGGGATTAATAACAATCTGATTGTATCCATTATATCCATCAAGAAAACAATAAAAAGACTTACCTGCTAGGCGTTCAAGCATTTGATCTATGAATGGTATTGGAAAATGATCTTTGCGTGTAGCAAGATTTAGCTTTCTGTAATCAACACACATTCTTCATTCATTCGAGATGCGAGTAGGAATGAGCTCATCATTTTTGTTTTTCACCAACGTGATTCTGGTCTTTTTAGGCACCACATGGATTGGCGCCACCCATTTACTGTCCGTGATGGGATAAATGACTCCAGCATCTAACAATTTCAAAATTTCAGCTTTCACTACCTCCATCATAGGCGGGTTCAACCTCCTTTGCATTTCCCTTGTTGGTTTCGCATTGTCCTCCAATAGTAAGTGATGCATACACATTGAGGGACTAATTCCCTTGATGTCGGCTAAAGTCCATCCAATGGCCGTTTTGTGATCACACAACAACTTTACAAGTTTTTCCTCTTACGTATTTGTCAAACCTATTGCTATAATAACGGGAAGTGTATTATTATCGCCAATGAATACATACTTCAAATTATCGGGCAAAGGTTTCAATTCTAACTCGGGTGCTTGTAAAATAGATGGCAAAAGCTTTTTATGTGAAAGTACTAAATCAACAATGACATTACCATGAGGAACAGTTTGCAATGATTGCAAAGCCAATGCTGATTCGTGCACGTTTTGGGGAACACATATGTGCCTCTCCATCTCTTTTATCTCGGTAAAATTATAGCCATAGCTTAAAGCTACGCTTAATTTATCCTCACAATCAAAATCAAAAACTTGCTGCACACACTTGTCAACTTGGTCATATGATGTGATAGAATAAACATTGCTATAAGGATATTTCATTGCATCATGAAAATTAAATTCAATCTTTTCATCTCCTAATTCCATAAACAAAGTATCCTTACCACAATCTATCTTTGTATTGGCAGTTTTCATGAATGGTCTCCCAAACAATATAGGAGTGTTGTTTAATGAATCACAAGAATCATGTTCCATGTCAAAAATATAAAACTCGCATGGAATGATCAAACTATCAATATTGACTAGGACATCTTATATCACAACAAGTGGGTAAACAAAACTACGATCCGCAAGTTGTATTACAATGCTAGTTTTATTCAAAAGCTCAAGACTAAGAGAATCATAAACATGTTTGGGCATAACACTAATGGATGCACCTAAATCGCACAAGGCCCTTTTGAAACTAGCATTACCAATAACACATGGGATAGTAAATGCACCTGGGTCTTTTTGCTTCAAAGGCATATTCTTTTGAACAACAGCAGATACAACTTCACCCATACTTACCATTTCATTCAGTTTGAAAGCTCTCTTGGTAGTACACAACTCCTTCAAAAATTTGGCATACTTGGGAATTTGCTTAATAGCATCAAGCAAAGGAATGTTGAGTTCTACTTTCTTGAAAACCTATAAAATCTCTTTTTCTTTGTCCTTTTTCTTTGACCTAGAAGAACTCACAAGAAAGGGTGGAATTGTTTTAAAACTGGAAGTCATTGATTGAGGAGTTACCTTTGGAGTGTTGGTCTTTGTTTCAGTTTGTGGAGGAGGAGGATGTTCCTTCTTTGTACTCAATTAAGTTTCTATATCTTCTTCTTCCTCCATCTCAATTTGTTTCGACCTTTTCTCTTCAAGTTCTTTCCCACTTCACAGCATGATCGCACTAACATTCTCTTTTGGATTCAATGCTTGGGAGGGCAATTTTCCATTCATTTGTGCTTCCAATTTCCCCATACTTGAAGCTACTTGCCCCATTTGCTTCTCCAAGTTGTGAATACTTGACCTTGTTTCCTGTTGAAAAGACATGACATTTTGTTGCAAGGTCATAGTGTTAGAAGCCAAAGTTTTCATCATCTCACGAAGATCATCATTGGATGACGAACCATAACAATGGAGTTTATGAATGGAGGGGGTTGTCTTGCTTGATAATTCTGTTGGGGCTGAAATCCATAGAGATGGAATTGTCGGCCTTGATTGCCTTGTTGAGGCTGGTTCCCATACCATAGGCTAGGATGATCTCTCCATCCAGGATTGTACATGTGGGAAAAAGGATCATACTTACAGTAAGGTTGTCCATTAAATGCTCCATCAACTGCATTAGCTTGTTCAATGTAATCTTCTTGCATTGTTGGGCACATATCTGAAGCATGTCCTTATAAGGAGCATATGCTACAAACTTTCACTTGTTGTACATTGCCACAAGCCAAAGAACGCACAAGAGAAGTAAGATCATTAACTTTATTCTCAAGGTTAGAAATACTTACCTCATTTACTCGTTTACTTGCAAAGTCTCCACGAGTGCCAAACTGTTTTGAGTTGGCTGCCATGTTTGAGATCAATTGGCGTGCAGCCTCGAGTGTCTTATCTACCAATGCCCCTCCACTTGCAGCACCAATGATACTACGATTAGTAGGCATTAATCCTTCATAGAAATATTGAATGAGCAGCTGATCGGGTATTTGATGACGAGGTCATTGAATAAACAGTTGCTCAAATCTTTCCCAATACTCGGAAAGTGTCTCTCAATGAATTGTCGAATCCCACATATTTCTTTTCTTATGTTGTCAACTCGAGATGCTGGGAAATACTTCTTAAGAAAGATCTTCTTCATGCCATTCCATGTTCCAATTGAACCTGGGAGAATGGAGAAAAGCCATACATTTGCTGCCCCTTTTAAAGAGAAAGGGAAAGCTTTCAACTTAACCTATTCTTCGTCAACTCTATTCGGTTTCATGCCAACACAAACCATATGGAACTCCTTGAGATGAGTATGAGGATCTTCTCCTGCAAGACCATTAAATGTTGGTAGCAAATGTATAAAACCATATTTGAACTCAAAGTTTACATTATTGTCGATGTTTATGCACAATGGCTGATTTTTCACGTTAGGAGCAGCAAGCTCCTTAAGTGTTTGTTGTCGTGCAACAACCATGGTGTTGAGGCGAGCTTCCTTTCGTAACCTACATAAAGTTTTTTCTATTTCGAGATCCAACTGCACTTGACTTTGATTAGTAGAACGGGTTACTGGCATAAATCATCAAGAAAACTCAAAAGAAACTAACCACATAAGAGATCGAAAACAATGCAAATTGTACGAAAATCCTACGCTAGAAAACTAAAACTACCTAAAAACCCTAGAAAAAAGTTAAATTTGGCCTTGATAGGGTGGGGCTAGTGGTTTACCACAAGTCCGGTTCAGAACGTCATTTTTCTTTAGAAAACAAAAGGCCGATACCTAATTCTACCAAAAAATCTGTTTCAAACAGTACCGCTGTAAGTGAACAGTACCGCCATAAGTAAAAATTCTGTTTCTTTTTTTTTGAATCACAGCAAATAAAAATAATAGTACAAGCATAAGAATCAACTAAAATTACCTCCCCGGCAACGACGCCAAAATCTATTGTGATGTCGCGGTCGCACAAATTAATTACCCTATCTTAAAACACACAAAATAGTATAGAGCAAATAAGGGGTCGATCCCACGAGAAAGTTTCAAGTTAGATTTTTATGTTGTACGTTATGTAATTGGGGGGATTTGGTTTGTGATTATCTAAACTATAGCAGCAATTAAACTAGCAAACAAAATCAATTAAAATTGAAACTTATCAAGAAAACAAAACTTGGTCGCAAGCACACATCCACCTACGGAAATTAGAACCGATCCTTGAAACGAAAATTGCAGTTTATGTTCTGAAATTTTATCTTTTCTTAACGTTGATTACTTAACGGATCTGTCGTATAACTAATCCTAACCAACAAACAATCAAAGTGTCTGCACTAATGATTCAATTTAATGATAGCTTTAAGAACTAGATAATTTCATCAAGATTAACATACAAGTTGTCCGCAGCTTGTGTCACTTTGTTTAAATGTTCTCCCTAAGTTCAATAACGTAGTTCCACCACAATTATCAAGCTCAGTTGCTTCACAAGTTCATATATCACAACTCTGGTTTTGATATTAAACTTAGCAATAGATTATTCACAACAATAACTTAGAGTCCGCTATAGCAATCATCAACAACAATCATAGGAAAACAATCATACTCATTCATAACATAAACTGAAAATAAAAGGAAGAATAAATCTCATGGTTCTTGAAATCCGAAGGTTTTTGCGTTCTTACAACCAAGAAAAGAGCTTAGCCTTGCATAACTATTGAACAACTACTTCTAAAGATTGAAGAGAGCATGATTTTAGGGTTTGTAGAGGAGAGAATTTGTGTTTATTCTCTGCTGGCTGCTACCTCTCTCTTCTCTCCTTCCCTTCTCTCTTTCTTTTTCTATGCTATGAAACCCTAGTTCCTATTTTACAAAATAGTCCTCCCTTAAGTTGACAGTTTACATTTAAGTACTTCAATAACTATTTTCCTAAAAAAAAAGAAATAGCCTTGCATTAAATCTTCAAGCTTTGATTTAGAGGAGCTGAATTGTTGAAATAAAAACTTGGATGCCAGTTTAGATGCTCGAAACGTAATTTGGACATGTTCCTTCACGAAACCTGTTTGCTGGCAGAATTCAGCTGTCATCTTTGAAAAATCATATCTCTCTCATATGACATCATTTTTGGCTGAAATTTTGAGTGTTTATAGGACTGTTGGTCAGAAATCCAAAACAATTGAGTTTTTATAAATTGGACTTCTATAGCTCCAGATATTCAAGTCGGAATGGACAAACGTCAACGCTGGCAGATTGCGACATTTGACTTTGAAAGCTGCGATTTCCAATTCCTTATTTTATTTTCTTGATTTAGATGTCCAGAAATGTATGGATGTTAGCTTTTTAATGCCACTGGAATCACTTCATTTTGACCTTTAGAGCTCACGCTCTGCACAAAACATCGACTAAAGGTCAAATCTGCTAATTACCTCCAATTTACTCCTTTTTGCATCTTTCATCCAAAAGTGCCTTCAAAACATAAAACAAAGAATATCAAGGTATTTTATATATAAAACATAGGTAAAAAAACTAGTTAAATGTGGGTGAAACTATTGAATAATATGGTTGCATCAGCTCCATAACCCTTTATCTTTAGACTTCTCTAAATATTTGCTTTGAGAATGTTCTTCATGATAAAAAAAAAAAAAAAAGCAACTCTTGGGTGTACTCAAAGAACGATAATGTTCTATCCTACTCTTTTGCACACCATTATGATCTTTCTCTTCATGAAACGTTATTTTCATTCACTAGGTGGCTAAATGGTGGAGCTCATGGTAGAGCCATTTCTTGAGGAAGAGGTAAGGATTTGAGTTACTCTTGTATAACTAAATAACCTCTAGAGCATTCTCACTTATTAGGCTAGTTGTTGAATATATGAAGAAACTGATGGTACACCTATGGTAGAGAGGTTTGTAACCCTTCTATTTTTGAAGTTTTTGGATTATTTACTATGAAAATAGCTAAAACATTAGCAAAAAATAAGGTAGATGAATCGACTTTTACTTAATACACTATTAATAAGGCTTATAGAAAACCTTATTAGATTTTGGCCTTTGAATAAAAAATAATATGGTTATGAAGATAAAAAAAAAAAGTATTGCAATGAAAGATTACTAACACCTATAAAATAAGTCCCCTATAAAGCCTTAAGAATCCTTTGATGTCTAAATCAGTTAAGTAGTATAAGGGATATAGTTTTAAAGGTTGTGTATTATGTTGCAAGGAGAATTGAGTAAAATGATAGATGTAGGTGTTGTGTGAGAGAGAAAAAGAATGTCTCTCTATGTGTGTCCAGAATTGAATGAATTTCATGAGGGCTTTTATACCTATGAAATGCACCAACTTATATAGGAAAACATTATTTGACCAATTTAAGAAAAATTATTTAAGATACTGATGGTTGGTAGTTACACTATTGATTGGGAAATGATGTGTCATATAGGTCATGCTCTAGCATAAACATGTCTTTAACTCTACTTTTTTGCCTAATTATGGTAAGGTTGTGTTAGTGTTTAATACTAAATACCAATAATATAGAGGATAGGTAAAGAAGACTAGATTCGAGCATCCACGCTTGAGTGAGAGGAAGTTTTATTTGAGCCTACTTTAATGGAGGTACTACGAATTTGCATGAGAGGTTAATGTAATGGGCTAGTTAGGCTAATTGAACCACTTTAGAAGTTCCAGCAGATGGGCCAACTAGGCCACCTTAAAGGTTGCACTAACTAGGCTAACTAGGCCACTATAAAGTCATGCTAATCAGGTTATTTGGACACTTAAACCTAATTAAAGGTCAAATCCTATCCAACCATGGTGTGCCTGGATGGAATTAGGGCCCATCGAGTTTTAGGCTTGATAGGTTTTACAAGCCTTGCCTCGTGTTTTGTGTTGAGGCTTGGTGATGGATGGGGCAAACCCTAGGACCATTTTTGGACCCAATCTTGGGCGAAATCCTAGATTCATTTTTTATGTGCTCAACTTAGGCTTAAAAGTAGAGGTGTTAAGCTTATGCCTTTCATTTATTATATACTTTTAAATACAAGAGTAATTTAGAATGTCTTCGACAAGGTTTGCATAGGAAAAGATCATGTTATATTGTTAAAAACTAGATTGGTGGCCCATACTATGTTGCTGACCGAACCAATTTTTTTCCAACATTAAAAAAAAAGATGCTTAAATGAAACTAGTGGTTTTAAAGAAGTAAAAAAAACTTGAGGCTTGGGCTATTAACTTGACTAGGTTTAATAAGAACAATTAGTTTAATAACATTATCACATGGGTACGGCGTCGCGACGATCGTCCACCACTCTCAAGTAAAATGTAATGGGTCGATCTGGCAAATGTGGAGAGACAAGGAATTCTTGTCTCCTATCAGTGGAAAATTTGAATGGGAGTCGCCACCTAATATTCTGATCACTAGGAACCCTAACTGGTCTCAGAGATCAGGTACGGAGACTGGTTGCGTAAAGGGAAGGTATTAGTACCCCAACTATGCCCTACCTAAGGTAAGCTGATTGTTTTATTGTCTAATAAAATTTAAGATCTTGTTGTGGTTTCTAATTGTTGGTCTGTCTAAAGTTCAAGACAAGCCCTCCTTAATAAGGAGGTTCTTATCTTAATGGGGTAAAACATAACCGTTCTAGCGTTCGAAAAAAGAATTTAATATCTAAAATACGTATTACGTGTAATGTCGTACCCCGGATACTAAAAGACAAATAAAATAAAATTTTTGTTGTTTTTTAAATTTTGGCCAATGTTCTCTTGACTTTAATAAATTGGTTATTAAAGTCAAAATGCATGTTAAAATATTATTTTTTGGTGTATGAAAAAAACACAATATGATTTTTTTAGCTTTGAGACACTTTGTCGTATGCACAAAAATATTTTTTTCTTTTTTTTTTCAAATTTTTTTGGTATTTTCAAAGTTTTGACAAAAATCAGGTATTTTAATACTGGATTTGTATTTTTATGACATAAAATACAAACTGATATTAAGCAAAATTTAATAGAAAAATACATTGAAAAATTACAATTTCTCAAAAGCATTTTTGAGAAAAAAAACAATTTTGAATTGGGCTGGGCCGCGTCTGCCGGGCCATGTAAACAGTGGGTCTCTCCACTGTTCACATGCAACGTGAACAGTGGCAAGACCCAAAGAAGAAGATGAGAAAGGGAAAGGGAAGAAGGCTTACATGCGGTGGCTCATAGTGCTTCTAGCGACTGTGGCGGTGGCAACAGCGCTGCTAGTGGTGGCTGAGGGGTACGGTGACGCGCGGTGTTGGCTTCCTCTTCTTCGTTGTGCAGAGGCGAGAGCCTCTGTTTTTTCTTTTCTTTTCTTCTTCTACTCGACGAGCTGCTGCTGCTGGTGGCGATGGAGAGAAGGCGCAACAGTGGCGCTGCTGGGTTGAAGGTGGTCGGTGGTGGTCCTTTTTCTTCTCCTTCTTCCTCCTCTGTTTTTCTCTGCTTTTTTTTTCTCTTTTCTTCCTCTATTTTTCTCTTTTTTTTTCTTTCGGTCTTCAGCTACTTCCCTCCTCTATTTTTCCTTTCAGTCTTTTTCTCCTCTTCTCATGCTCCCTCTCTCGTTTCTGCTCCCCATCTGCCTCTGTATTTATAGGTAGAGAAGGGTGGTGAAAATGGGTAGAGACATGGCTGGGGCGGCCATTGTGCTGCCGCCTCATGATTGCCCGAGGAGGCACGTCTCCTCTGTTTCTCCAACACGTGGGAGGCCACAGGTCAGCTAAGCAAATGGGTGTCTGTTGCGATGTCGCGGTCGCACAAATTAATTCCCTAGCTTCAAACACAACACACAAGATAGTATAGAGCAAGCAAGAAGGGGTTGATCCCACGAGGAAGTTCAAGTCATATTTTTATGCTAGATGATATGCAATTTGGGGGGGTTTGGACGTTGTCTAGGCTAAAGCAAAAGAAAACAGAAAACTATCAAATGAAATTTAATAAAATCATAAAATTATCAAGAGAACAAACCTTGGTCACAAGCACACATCCACTTACAGAAATCAGAACTGATCATGGAAACAAAACATCAATTTATATTCCGAATATTTATCTCTTCTTAACATTGGTTAGTTAACGGATCCGCCATATAACTAGCCCTAACCATCAAACAACCACAGTGTCCGCATTAGTAATTTAATTCAATGGCAGCCTTAAGAACTAGATAAGTTGATTAATCAAGAAAACATAACTGTCCGCAGTCTTTGTTTGATTTGATTGAATGTTCTCCCTAAGATTAATAACGTAGATCCACCACAATTATTAAACTCAGTTGCTTCACAAGTTCATATACCACAACTTCAGTTTTGATATCAAACTTAGCAATAGATTGTCTACAATAATAACTTAGAGTCCGCTATAGCAATTAAAATAAACAATCATAGGAAAATAAGCATAGGAGAACAAACATATTCATCATATAAACTGAAAAGAAAAGGTAAAATAAATCTCACAGTTCTTGAAATCTAAAGGTTTCCGTGTCCTTGCAACCAAGAAAAAATGTTTAGCCTTGCATGTTTGTTGAACAACTAATCAAAAATAAGGAAGAATGCATAATTTAGGGTTTCTTAGAGAAAAGGGACGTTTTTCTCTTCTTGGCTGGCTGCCCCCCTTCTCTTCTCTCATTCTTTTTATATCTTAGGAAACCCTAGGTCTCTATTTTACAAAACAGTCCTCCATTAAGTAGACTGTTTACATTTAAGTACTTCAATAACTATTTTTCTAAAAAAGAAGAAATAGCCTTGCATGAAATCTTCAAGCTTTGACTTAGAGGAGCTAAATTGCTGAAATAAAAACTTGGATATCGGTTTAGATACTTTGGAACGTAATTTGGACTCGTTTCTTCACGAAACCTGTTTGCTGGTAGAATTCAGATATCATCTTTGAAAAATCATATCTCTCTCATATGACATCGTTTTTTGTTGAAATTTGGAGCGTTTATAGAACTTTGAGTCATGAATCCAAAACAATTGAGTTTTCATCCATTGGACTTCTGTAGCTCCAGATATTCAAGTTGGAATGGCCGAAGGTCAACACTGGCAGATTGCAAGATTTGACTTTGAAGGATGCGATTTCCATACTCTTCCCTTAGATGTCCAAAAAGGTATGGATGTTAGCTTTTTAATGCCACTAGAATCACTTCATTTCAACTTCTAGAGCTCACGCTCTGCACAAAACATTGACTAAAGGTCAAATCTACCAATGATCTCCAATTTACTCCTTTTTGCATCTTTCATCCAAAAGTGCCTTCAAAACATAAAACAAAGAATATCAAGGTATTTTATATATATAACATAGGCAAAACACTAGTTAAATGTGAGTGAAACTATTGAATAATATGGTTGCATCAGTGTCCTTGGTCGGCGTCTTTTTGAGCTAAAATGAGGAAGAAAAGGCGGTGAAAACAAGGGAACAAAAAGCTCCCTTCCCCTGTTTTCTGCACGTCCAAGGGAAGAAAAGGACGTACGGTGTCATTCAAAATGGCACTGTTTTGGGTCTTTATTTTTTTTTAATGAACTATGCATGAAACGACGCCGTTTTGGGCAAAACGCGTCGTTTCATTTAAATGAAAATGGCGCCAAACTTATGTCAAAATCCAAATCAGTCTTCAATTTGTAATTTGTTCAATCAAGTTCTCAATTGCAATTTTGATTTTAAAAATCAATTCAATTGCATCCCTGCAAAATTCAATCGTCGGCCTTGAAGTTGGCCGCCTTTTCCAAATTGGTCCTTAGTCTCGAATTAGTGCAATTTGACCCTCAATTGAGCAATAAACTTCTAATTTCTTCAATTTGACCCCTGATCCGGTTTTCATTATAGCCCCTCTATTTACGCATCTTTTCCAGTTTGGTCATTGGTTTTGGATTTCTTCAATTAAGTCCCTAATTGGCCACCAAACTTCAATATTTATGCAATTAAGCCCCTGATTTGACCAAATTAACTTCAAAAATTATAATTCAATCCCAAAACTTTAATTTCTTCTAATTAAAGCCCAAATTAACTCCAAAATAAATTTTTCTTACTATCAAACCCTTTATAAATTCAATTAAACCTTCAATAAAATTTAATTGAGTCTATAAACGTCTGATTTTGGACTTTTCTTCCTCAAATTAAATTTTCTTCGTTAACAGGGCTCTCATCAGTCAATAAAATACCGTTAAATTTCAATCTTTGTATTTTTGAACCTCCTCAACCAATTTTTGACAATTTTTGGCATCCTCTTTTCACTGTTATATTTTTTGATAATATTTTTTTGATTTTTTTATATTTTTTTTGAAGAGAGAAAAAATGTGAATTGGGGAATAACCCAAAAATAGGTTATGAAAAACATAATAAAAAACAAGAATGACATTAAAAACTTTGAACTAAACAAAACTTTAGCAATGATAAATTGCAAAAAGTAAACGATTATCAATATTATGGAAAGTTATCCCCTAATATTCTTGAAGGGTCTTCATAGAAAGAAAAAATTAAATCAGAACGTGATAATCCTATAGAAAGTAAAATAAAAAAATATTTGAAACTCAATTATTAGCAAATCAAACGTTTAAGGGAGGAATTGTTAAGAAAAGAATTTTATTTATTTTTTAAAAATAACTCAAGTTAGCCTATGAAATCTGTATCCTAGTTGTGAGACTAGGATAACCCTGTAAAAAATCCAAATTAAATGAAGCTATAAGGGTCAATTCTCAAACCAATCCATTAACAAAGGGCGAAACTAGAAAAAAAATATTTAAAAAAAAACAACGGGAACAAAATAATTAAGTTCACCCCGGTTAACTTGCTAAGCCTGAAACCTGAGACATGAGATTGTGATAACCCTATACAAGAAAAGTGAAAATGATCACGAAACTCAATCTTTAAACCAACAAAATGGTGAAGGATAAAATTGATAAAAAAAAATCAATTTAAAAAAAAACCTAAGAATATACCAAAGGCATCCTAAGTTAGTCTTCTAAACCCATGATCTGGGTCATGAGGTAGAGATTACCTCATAGAAGGCAAACCTGAAAAATTTACAAAGCCAAATCTCTAATTGACCAAATGTTGAGGGATGAAATTAAAAAAAAAATCAATTAAAAAAAGATATAAAACAAAACAATTAGAAATAAAAAAAACATTGAGGACCAAAATCTCAAAAAAATAAAAATAAAACCAAATGTTGAAAAAAAATGTATTAAGAAAAAAATCCAAAACAAAAAATTTTCAATCAAAAGAATATGGATTAAATTTGATATAAAAATTAAATGAAATCAATTATTAAGGGATGAAATTGAAAAAAAAATTAATTGAAATAATTTAAAAGCAAGAATTAACAATTGAAAGAATGAGAACTAAATTAAAAAAAAAATGAAGGACATTTTTCAACTCTAGTAGACCAACACGAATCCCAAGAAAAAAGAAAGAGAAAAGAGGGAGGAGAAGGAAAAGAAATGAAAAATAAGTCTTCATGCATTTCCAACATGTACACACTGCCTCATTGGGAAGCTCTTACTAAGAGGAATCCAACACCATGGCAGAAAGTCGTGTTCCTCCACTGTACCTTGTTACACGCACAACAAGAGTGTGATAGACATCTTACTCGCGCTGGAATGTGTAAAACATGCGCCAACTAAGTTACCATGCATGTTTATTCTAATTCACTTTATTTGTTTCAATTTTAATTTTAGTTTCTTAACTCTTAATTATTTTATATAAATATAATTTTATTTTATTTCACCAAATCAAACATCAACTAAAACACCAAAACTTTCATTAGACATCACGACAACCTAATAACCACTTCTAGCTACCTTAACTACATCCATTTTGCTTGCATTAGCAGGCTGCACGATCTCCAATTTCCTGATATGGAAACCTTAAAAATAAAAAAGGAAATCACTTTTTTTCCTCTTTGCCTTATGCTTTTCATTGTCCATTTTTATTAGTGACACGTGGTGTCATGTCCAAAACGCTTTGTTAAAGTGACAGGTAGAACCTCTATCATTTTGTTAAATGACGAGGATGTCCTTGCCTAACAAAATGAGCATGGAATTTCTACAGGGGTGTGAAAGGAAAACAACATGGTAGGAGGTATACTTTATACATGACTAAGAAGTTATTAGATTAAAATTAATAATTGTTTAGTCGAATGTTACTTAATTAAACATTTTGAGTTCAATATACCAAGTCAATACGAGGAATGTGTTCTTAAGATCATCATGGAAAGTTTTAGTCTTAATTATTATGTATATTAGCAAGTTAAATAAAAAAGTGTCTATATAAAATTAGATCAATAATTAATAAAAGGCTCAACCATTCATCATTATTGGTCATTTATTATATAAACAATAAAGCTATCATGTATATTTTCAAATAAAAATATAAAAAATAATTTGTCATGTACATAAAGGAAAAAAATATATAGTTGAAAAAAAAAGAGATTTTTTGAATAATTAAAAGAGTTGGATCTTTTCTCCATTATTAGGGTTTAAATAAGATTAAAAGAAACAATTTAGAAATTAATATTTTAAAACATCTTATTAAAAAACTCTATAACCTCTTCTTATAAGTTTTTGCATCATAAAATTTAGCCATGCTTGTTAATTTGGTTTACTGAAAGACAAGTCACTAGTAGAATAATTAATATATTTATATAAAAAAAACTATATTCATCCGGGATAATATAATTTAATATTTAAATTCAAATAACCAATGATATATAATAGAGTATCATCAAGCTTTAGCTAATAATACTATTTCGTATACTTTATGTCTAAATAAAAGCATGTAAAGTAAAACATAATTTATTAACAAACACTAATAGAGCTAAGAAATCAACTGTTCATTTTACGGTGCATTTATTCACACAAAATTGTATTGTGGATTTGTATAATGCTTCTTTTTTTTTTCATTTTTAGTTACATAAGTTTTTTTTATCCTCACACATTGATTTTATTTAAGATTTGCCTTGATGTTTTATTTTAATGGGCTTGATGTTGGGTTCTCGTGAAGTCATAAAAGATCTCACAAATGGGATGGGGCTCGATTTCACAAAAAAAATATTTGGTTTTTGTTTTTCAAATGATTGAAAATAAATGGAAAAAAAATATATAGCCATTTTTTTCCTTGAATGGAAGAAGAGAAAAAATCAGGCATGAAGATCGAGGAGAGGAGAGAGAGGAAAAAACAAGAAGAATGGGTCGTCAAATAACATGAAGTATATCTGCTTTATTAAATCATTTTAGTTCTCAACACTACAGTCATTGATTCTTTGAATAAAATTTGAAACTCTTTTCAAATCTCATTCCACATTAACAATGGATTTCACAATCAATACTATTTGAGAAAAAATTAAACATTTTCTCTAATTCACCTAAGATAATGAATCATCTCTTACTTGCTCAAATACCTTCATATAGTTTATTTTATACCCAATATTAGTCTATTTGTTACCCTTGATTAGAACAACATGTCGTTAGGATCCAAGCATAACACTCTTTATATAAGATAACTTAATGATTTCAAATCTAAGGATCTCTTGCACAACTATCACATGAGCTTTTCTATAAACATAGATGATCTCTCTATATAGAATTCTCTTACAGGTCAGTTCAATGTATATATTATTTAAGAAGCACCTATCTATTAATTTCAAGTATCCCTCTTATCATAGTTTACGAGAGCAGTTGCTTCATTTCATAAAAAAAAAAATAATAATAAGCATACTATGCATCAGTCTCAACAACTCTAGTTAATATACAGTCATAATAGAATATTGACCAAGAATATTTCGGAATAATGCTTTGATGCAATAGAAATCTCATTATTATAACAACTTTATAATTTTATATGCAAAGCATTTTTGTTCCATAAACTTTATCTTTACTCTAGGTTCATTAATCAAATATAATTGAATATTAATAATAAAGAAAGCTTTTATTCATAATAAATATGTTTTACGTGAATAAAATCAGTATTACATGTAACCAACCGATTGATCATTACATGGTATATTCACTAACATAAGCCATATTAGAGCTTCATCACCACCATATGATGCTGTACAAGAAAGCTCATGTCAAGATGATTCTAATGGCATCAAGAAAGACTGTCATCAGAGCTCGGAAAAGGTTGCACATGCCTTCCCCAACATGTCAGCTTTCCTCTTCATTTAATTTAATCTCTTATTCTCTAATAACTTGTTAATTTAATCCTGAATTTCATCCCTACCATAGCCCAATGAAGGCTCAACCAAGGAGGGAAGAATGGAAGGGAAAGAAAAGAGACAAATGACCCAACCATGTTAGTTCATCGTGCATGGTTAATGTCCATAATCTAAGTCATGACTTGGGGGTTAATTTGGGTTTACCCGGGTCAATCCAATATGCATAGTCTCAATATTTTTTTTAAAAAATGATATCTTTAATTATTATTTTAAACGAAACTATATTTTTATTGGTCTTATAAGTTGCATTTAAACTTGTCAAGTCTACGAGATTAAGTCAAGCCAACTCCTACATGATTTAATTTGAAGTTTGGGCTAGGCAAAGGGTTAGGCTAGAGGTTTTACGGTTGACCCATGAAATCTAATCTAATAAAACTATCAAAAAGATTTCTCATGGCCTAGACATTTTTTAAAAAGTTTAAAAAAACATGGTTAGATTTTTTTTTTAGTCAGACCAAATCAACATGGTATTTGGTATGTTATGAATTTAAATTTATTTTTTCAATATAGCAATATACTCGCAAGAACACTACTGATATTTCAAACCCATACAAACAGTGGAGAGCTAGAAGAGTTTAAAACTTCACATCCGAAATAATAACTACATGTACAAGAAGTTTTGTGATCTCAGATGTTTAGGTATATAATAAATAAAATCTGATAATAAATGTTTTACATGAACATTTGTGACTTTGGAGTCCTTGTTTAATGATAGATTCTTATTATTTTTAATGGAGATATTGCCATTTGTATAAAGATAAAGATCATACATTTGTTTATTGCCAAGTGGGCAGATTATTCGCCAATTTAATTAAGAGCATAATTGGAGACTATTATATTTTTTATTCCCCACGCAAAACATGATTAGTCAATATTTGGTAGGGGGTGAGCTGGTCCTTCTTACGGACAATGACAGCCTTCTGTTACTTTAGCACCCACTCCGAAACCTTAAAAAAGCCACTTTGGGACATTGGGGGACACAATGGCCATTCCTTAAAAATAAAGGACAGGTTTCCACTTCCCCAGGAGGTTTATTTATATATTTCTTCCTTCTCTCAAAAAAAAATAATAATACGATTATAAAATAAAATTACCGAAATAGGAACTACGGTCTACGTATCCGTATACCACACGCGTCAACGATCTATACGTTAGACGGCTCTATTTATTTTTTAAAAGTCTCTCAGCTTCTAACTGGACCACGTGACCCAAAAAACAGAAAAAACCACTAGCTGTTTTATGCACAAGACCAGTGGTTTTTTTAGGTTTTAAGAATGTGAACTTCCTAAACTACACTTTCCTTATATAGCTTCTTTGATGATGTACCCTCCTCGCCCAAGAACGACGTCTCTGAAACCTCACTTTGTCTCCATTAACACCCTCTCTTCCTTCAAGTAAGCTTTTTTCTCTTTCTCTCTCCCTCTCTTCTTTTCCCTTCTCCTTTCTTCAAAGCTTTTTTTTTTTTCTTAATTTTTTCTTCTTTTTTCTAACAAAACACACATATAATACAAAAATATGATGGATCACCTTCTCTTCCTTGTGTTTTGTTGTTGATTATTGTCTTATGGCTTTACTATTAGGATTCTTTGGAAGAGAAAAAAAAAATGGGGAGGGGGAAGATAGTGATAAGAAGGATTGATAATTCGACAAGCAGGCAAGTGACCTTCTCAAAGAGGAGGGGTGGGTTGTTGAAGAAAGCCAAGGAGCTGGCGATCCTTTGCGACGCAGAAGTTGGAGTCATGATCTTCTCTAGCACCGGCAAGCTCTATGATTTCTCTAGCACCAGGTCAATTTTTAAGATCTATTTGATATATTCTTGTAGTTTCCTCTTCCACTTTTATCAATATCATCATCATCTCTTCAATACTATTTACATCATGATCTTATATATCTATATGTATATTAATGTTGTTTTTATTTTTTTTTTCGCTGTAATGCAATGCTATTATCTTTGATTTGTGTGCTTGATCAAGTCAGCTTCTTATGGTTGTGATTTTATGAAATTGTTTGACGTATTGATCCAAAAGTTTTGTTGGTAACTATCATCATGCAACTTGTGATGTGTGCAATAATAGGGCCTATTTTGTTTTTTGTTTTTGTTTTTTTTCTATTTTCAATTAGGAGAGTTTAGAAATGTAAGTGTTCGAGCAGAAGAGATGTTAATGCTGCTTAAATAGAGCACCACACAGCAGCTAGCACTAGAAATTTGGAAATATTTCTAGTTGGAAGTTTCATCCAAGATATAATTAACGATCACCTTCGTATATATCAAGTGTTTTAGAGTCGGCATTAATTGCTGTATTTTCCCTGGAGACAGATCAACACACCTCTTCCCGTGGCAAAAAAACTAAAAACTCACCGTGTTGTTGCATTTTTAGGACGCTCGATCTTAAGTTCAAATCCGAGTTCTAATTATGAGGAATCTGCGTCTTCTTAATTTTAGGTTTTTCTTCTGGGGATTTGCTAAGCTTTCACAAGTTCTATTCATGGATGTGCATGATCATATATAAATATATCAAGCAGAAAACTCTCTTTGCTCACAAATGTAGTAAGAATTTATAGCCCTAAATTGGTTTCCTAGCAATCACATCAGTTTTTTCGATATTAACAATTAATTAGTTAAACTAGCGACTCCTACATTTTCCAACTAACCATACATTAATTCTCCATTTGTTGATCGAGCAAATTAATACCTGTCTAACTAAGCTTTTCTCATATATAGTAAAAAGAGCTCATATATATAGATACAGAATAGACTTAAATGAAGTTAGCTCCCTCGTTGAGGAGACAAATAACTGGGGCTGATTATTACAGGTGGGTGTTGGTTCGGGCACTAAGCGTAAACGTTGGAGAGATTTGGATTAGGTTTATGTATGTTCTAGAGTTTGGTTGGACTACATGTATAGCTAGTCAGTCTTCTTAGAGAACCAACACTCATCATGGTTTAGAATTGAAGTAGTTGTGAAATAACGTTAGATCAGATGGACTTGTGATCCAAATGATGAGGAAATTTCGCCAGACCTCATACAAATTAAAGATTCTATTTTACAGAATAAAAGCAGAATTAAGAACACCATATACATTACGCTGGTTCATTTAGGATTCACGTAACTGTACGTAATAATCTGGATATACAAAAGTGATGTGGTCTCGAATGAAATGCTGCTATGTAGAGGTTAGCTTTCGATCGATGGTGCAAATATATATATAGTTCTAGCAGATCGAGTTGACAATTTAATTAGCTGGAATAAATGGTGACTAAATTGCATGGTTGGTTAGCTGTTGTAAGTGAAAGCTAGAGATTCGCCTTGAGTTAATAAGGGGCCGGCATATGAAATATGAAATATGAAATATCCCAAATAATTATTAATTAGAACGATTAAAAGATGATATATAAATAATTATACACGGTTTAAACTTTTAATTAATAAATTCAAACAGTATCACACACATTTCTAAAAAGATTTCGCAGCCTCACCGAGACAGAGATGTAGTTAATATATAACGGTAAGAAAGGTACGTTGCCTAAAAGATTTGAGTAGCTAAGGAACGCACGCGGTCAGGTGGTATTTATTGTAATATCTAACTAATTAATTGAGAATAAAGGAATTCTTTATACACACAAACGCTATATATATATATATATATATATATATTCCTAATAATCTAGCTAGCGTGCGTCAAACTTAGTTTTAGAAGCGAGGTTATTAGCTGTACGAAAAACATTAAAATAAATTTTAAAAAATAAAAAAATTAGTTTAATATATTTCTAAGTAAATAACATTTTAAAAAAACAACCGCTATTAAAATTTTAAATTCTATCTATATATACGGTCCAACTTCTAAGTTATATAAAGTTTTCAAAAAGTTTAGTAACTCTGTGTATTATATGGTTCATAACTTTCTAATTAAGAGGATAAATCCATTTATATATCTTTATATTTTTCGATCATTTTAAATTATACACTCTTTAATATATAAATATTTTAAAACTAAAAATATTTTTGTACTTTATTTTTGCATAGCCTTTTTTAATTGTAAATTTGAAATGCAATGCTTTTTAGTGTTTTACATTGTTTTTAACCTAAAACAATGTAAAACTCTTTACTAACCTCCTTCCTTTTTTTTTTAATTAAAGAGTTCATTAGAAATAATGATTAAACTAAAATTATAATTGATTTTATTAAAAAAATTAAGATGTGATTAAGGAATATTTGAAATACGTTCATATGGATAAATTGACAAATTGTTTATACGCTCTTCTTGTATTCTAGCTAGGAAAATAAAAGTGTGATGATAAGTTAGCATATGCATGCATGCTCTATATAACTTGCAACTTATTAATTACATGGATTTAAAAGAATCACACGCAATTAATGCAATAATATCAACTACTTTGCATGGATATACGTATTTTATAACAGAATTAAAATACACAACGTACCAACTTCATTGCATCATCATCAAATTACCTTCCAAAAGTAAAAGTAAAAGAGTATAATTATTAATAAAATTAGCTAAGATTTATACAAACTCATCCAAACATTCATGTTAATTAAAAAAAAATACAGATATATTATGTAAGAGTCAAATTGAGTTGACTATAAACTCCAGGCACAACCTCTCTGCCTAAGAGAAATATTTTGTTGATCAAACTCATCGAGCTTAATTCTAGGCCAAGAGTTAGGTAGGACCCCAACAAGGTAGAGGCAACATCTCTCGAAGAGAGACACTTTTTGTAGATAAAATCCAACAAGCGTATGGATAAAAAAGTTCAGGTTCAATGCAAAAAGAGCTCCTCTATAGAAACCTAGTTCTTGACGTGCAGGGGCGGAGCCACAAAACAGCCAAATTAGAAACAAAAATTTAGAGGTGGCAAAAGTTAAAACTTACTAATTTTAGGGCTGAAATTTATAATTATTCAAGGGAGAGGCAGGGAAAAAAATAATTTTTACAACCTCCTGCATCCGTCTCTATTGATTGATGTGGTTGGGAAAGAAAAATAACAAAATTTATTACAAGTTAAAACTTTTAAAAGATTAAAAAAAATAATTACAAATAATCTAAAATATTTAATCTTTATTCATTCAAGTCTTGTTTCAAGGCAATTTTGGAGTAACTTTATGGTAAATGGAACCATCCAATAAAAAACATTAAAGCTGTAAAGACCAATGCATCAATTGTAGTAGAATACAATTGTAATTCACTAGTTATTTTAAATGCTCTCCAAATCTGAAAAAAAAAATCAGAGGTTATTTGTATTTCTTGAAAACCTCCACCCACATCACCATTCAATATTTCTTGGCCCACTATTAGCTAAACTACTTGGGTGCTAGGCCCAATATAAGTAAGATCGCTTAGCCATGCTTCATAATTGGAAAAACAAGCACAGTGAAAATGCATGCCACTCAGCAAAAGAAAAATGATAGAAAGTGGTCCAAATTAGCACTAGAGACTTTTTAGGAGATCTCTTCCAAATCACTATCAAAAGGCTATTATAAATTTTATATAAAAAAATAAAAAATTCTAGTAATTAATATTGTGTTAGAAAAATAAAATAGAAACATCAGAAAAGTCTAATAACATTGAAATTGAGAAATAAAAACTGAAAAATTATTTTTAAAAATAAAATACAATTCATAAACTAAACAAGAAGAAATAAAAATAAATAAGAAAAAATATTTATTTTCTTAAAAGAAGCTCTTACATCATTTTTCTTAGTTTGGAGAGAACCTATCATTGAGTTTAAATTGTTTTTAGAGCAAAACCTCCTCAACCAAAACTCATCATACATTGTGAAAACATCTAATATAACATCTTTTAAACAAAGCCTTCTTAGTCTGAAACCATTCAACTCCACCATGAACACGCTCTTCTATGCAAACTCTAACCATAATAATTAAACCGCACACAACAAAAATCACTATAAATGATTGTGATACTAACAGATACAACAGACAGCAAAGAATAATAAAATTTGTTAAAACTTTCATAGACTAACAGAATTTAAGTCAAAATTAACTCACAAAAATAAAATAAAAAAAAACATTATGAGACACTCAAAGTATTTTTAATTTTTATTTATCCAAGTTTTATTTATCAAAAAGTTATCACAACCTTTTATATTGAAGAACTAGAAAACCTTAATATTACTTAAACAAGAAATTAAAAATAATTTCATTTTAATAGAAAAAATAAATTTCTAAACTGAAAAAACTGACATCAGTTAAGTAAAAGTTTCAAGTCAACATAATCCATTCATCTTTCGTGAAAACACATGGTGTGCCAGAGACTCTCAATATCTCATGCTAACTAGGAGTCAAAGAGGAGACATGGTTAAGTTTATAATTAAACTCTAGAAGCACCCTCTCTTTCCTAGAAATGCTTTGAACTAATTCGAGCCAACATCAATCTCCGTTCTCAATTTTGATAATCTTTTTCCATGTTTTTTTTTTTTATCGAAAACATTCATAATAAATGTCAATATTGGTTTGTCAAATCTCCAAATCTTGAGTTTTTCATCTCCAAATACCTCATGTAAAACTTATTTAATTTATAATCAATGTGTTTGTCAGAAGTTTCAGATAGCAGAAGTCAAATATCAGGTTTAGATACTGAAAATATATATATATAGTAGACAGCTGCTCATTCTCCTTTAGTAAATAATATTAACACAGCATCAACAACTAGGATATCGACAAGAGCTTGCTTGCTGTGATTTGGTCATCTTCTACTCCAGTCTAATTTAATTCTGTTTATATATCCAACCTCAAGTTTCTTCATCCACTCTTGGTTAGCTCTTGGACTTAATTGAAGGACTCCTACAGATCCGAGATGACATGCTTTAGTTGCTCCAATGTATCAATAATAGGATCTAACAAACAAGATGAGATTACAGATAACTACGTTTATCTTGGTTTTGGGGGTGGGCGGGTGGCTGTAATCCATGTATTTGCTCTACTTGAAACTGTCGAGATCTGGAAAGTGTATTAGAGAGGTTGACCACAATGTTATTGTAAGATGTCAATCACCCTAATGAAGACACGTCAAGGGGAAGCAATATACAGAACTCAGATAATATCGTTTTCACAACATATGGCTACAAAATTGTCAGGAAGGGATAAGTACTCTAAATGAAGCTCCAGATATGCAGCATTTAAGAACAAAGCTTCATCTTACTAATTTGTATAAAGCTCACGAATAACCTTTAGCAGTATTCAAATATTGCTATTTTACTATGGAAGCAGCAAAATTCCACGACCTTGTGCATCCGCAGAGAGGAGTCAAAGCTGTTCATTATTAAGTAGTTTGGAAGGTGTCCCTTCTTTCTGTGAATGGAGAGAGTCAACAATTCAAGAAGTTGAAAACTGGGGAGTCTATCTGCTGTTATGAGTGCAAGAACATCATGGGAGTCTATCTGCTGTTAATGAGTGTAAGAACATCATAGTTGCGCATTTTCAGATGTCAGTTACTTGCCATTTTCCAACAGATATTTTCTTCTTTCATCTCTCCTTAGAATTGCCTTGGTCTAGCCCTAAACCTCACATAGGCCTTATAAATTCTATTGAACCAACAATCCACATAATTTAAACTCCTAAGGATGCTGCCACAGCTTTTCTAAGTACTGAAGACAAGACCATAAAATTATGGATTTTCACCTAATTAATTTCCAAAATATTAGAATTCATGTTATAAATTTCCAAACATAGCAAGTCTACGCTTTCTGCACAATCATACAATAAATGATTGCAAGTAGTTTGTTATACACATTTCATCGGTACACAATTCTTGACAGTGTCAAACGAAGAAAAATAATGAAGAGGGAAGAGAGTACAATAGGAAGTGAGCTTCCCTTTTCCACCCCATAAAAGAATGAATAGTTAAAACTGACATGAGATCTATCAACATCAAACCCTGCATCAAATTAAACAAGGATTGGAAACTTATCTTGAGATGGTGCTCCAATTGCTATCCACTTGCAGACTAGATTTTCTTTATGGATATTCCACTGGAAGCTCAAACTCCTATAGCCAGGACAACTCAAATGACTTCATCCACACATGAATGATATAGTTTAAATGTGTCCATTCTGCTTCGTCGAGAAATTATCCTTGCGGTGATTCCATACATTTTGTTCTTAAATGTTATTAGAAAGCATTCACATAGAACACGGCACCCATCCCTGATGCAATATAAATCTGCTCTTGCAGCATGAAATCAGTCATTGAACGATACAACAAATCAAAAGAGGTGCATCATCTAATGGGCAACCCAACCTCAGAACTCAAGGTATTTCAGTACCCAGTGAATTTAGATTTTACGACTTCTAACAAAATTTGATTTGCCTTATTTTTGCCACATTTATACATAAAACTTGGGTATGCATTAAAAAGAATATGTAGATTTTGATTGACTACTTTTACTTCAGAGAAACAGCTTACACATCTCTAGTTTTTCAACGTTGCATTTTCATCAAAGATAGCTTCAAATACAATCATCATGTTGAACTTTGCTTTTGCTACTTTAAACAATGCTATTACCAACAGGAGCAACAAATACAGATCTTTTCTTCTCTTTTCTTTTTTGTTTACAATAAAAGATACTGTATTTAACAATTTTGTATTTCAGCTAAAAGTCTGCACCTATTGTGCGAGCTATACTTACAAACATAGCATTATGACATCCAAGGGTTGAGATATTTTGTTTCACAAAAGGAGTTAATAAAGTAAGAAAATCTTAATGTTTCTGGTAATTTATCTGCAGTATATGTGAACTAACATGGGCAATCTAATTATCTAACTAAAGAAAGTATCAGGCATAATGAGGCTATAAAGAATGGAACTGAAGATACAGTTGTACAGACTACAGATAAGATGTGCCACATCTAGTACATGGCCTTTGATATGATTGCAAAGAGGCAAAGAGCCATTTGAACATGAAAGTAAAAAATTGTCGCAAATTACAAAACCAGTATAGTTCCCAGTTCTAATATTGCTGAAGGAAATAACATATCAATTTTTTGAGTCCAAAATGACTTAGGGATGACGAACAGAAACCAATTATATTTCTCAACTGGATTCTGATATTTTAGCACATAATAAATACAAAAAAAAAATAGAAAAAAAAATAGAAAATGACAATGGGAATGCCTGGTGTTCGCTGCATGAATGTACTGTCTACTATAGATATCCTCCAAGTTAAAAGCAACAGGAAAATGAAATGCCAAAATCGTGCAGCAAAATCAACTAATATTGAAGTTCAGTTCATACCAATGAAGAGTACTTCATTAAGCTTCAAACTATTGACAGGAAATCAGCCTTGTATTATCTGTTATAAATTAGCAGGATAAACACACATTATATGACAGCATTCATGTATTCAGGCTTAGGCAAAGCATGAAACAACTGATTAAATAAATATAACCACCTGAATAGATAAATATGTATTATGTCAAAAATTATCATAAAGCATATGAACTCAACACAGCCAAGCCTTAATTGATTGATTCAAGTTATAAGGTGTAGCTACATATCTTACACTGGACCTCTGCTAACTGCAACTGTCCTTTATCCAGGATTGGGACCATTTCTGTCCTTTATCCAGGATTGGGACCATATGCGTGAAGATAGAACTCATAAGACATTTTATCAGTAGCAAGAACAATAAATGTCATCTTGAAGCACATTTGCGTGAAGATAGTAAACAAAAAAAACACTTCCTAGTTTTATAGAGAAATATTGGGGGAGAGCTACATTGATATCAGAAGGGGATGGTCATCAGACGCGGAAAAGAAAAAACATGGTGTAATAAATCATAACCATTACATGGAGATCAGAGAGTGGCTTCTCAGCCTTGAAACAGATAGATGTTTTTTTTATCTATTTCTCTTCAGATGTGTTTTCGTAACAATAGAATCCAATTACTCTTCATTTTGGTGTATGCATGTTGACCACAAAAGTTAGCAATTCCACTAAATTGCGCATTATATTTGCTAGTTCTGGCATAGGGAGGCGGCAATGTTGAGACAGCAACTGCAAAACTTGCAAGAAAATCATCGGTATGATCCATTCCCTTTGACCAATGTTGTTTTATATAAGATATATGAACATAAAGAGTGATATCAGAGTAATTGCAACAGACTAAATATGAAAAACTGAAACTTCTAATGGAGCATGCTATTATTTAAGGTTTGTGGAGAATTCTTGAATTCTTACTTCTCAATCTTATTTCAGAATATATTCCTCATTATATACAACATCTACAAATCTATATTAGGAAGGCTATTAACTACATATAAATAGGTGTTATTATTTGGACCTGATTTATGGGAAAGAAAATCTGGCTTTCTATATTCATTTCCCATAAATCAGGTTCAGATCAGATTCAAATCTGCCTTAATTTCTTCAGAATCTTCAACACTCCCCCTCAAGCTGGATGGAAGAGATTCTTCATTCCTAGCTTGTCTAAGATACCTTTAAATGAAGGATTCTACACACCTTTAGTAAGTATATCAGCAAGTTGTTCCCCAGTAAGCACATAAGGTATGCAAATCAGTCCACTCTATTTTTTCTTTGATGAAGTGTTTGTCCACTTCCACATGTTTAGTTCTATCATGTTGTACTGAATTGTGTGCTATTCCAATGGCAGACTTATTATCACAATACAATCTCATTGGTTCTTCCCATTTGATTCTTAAATCTTCTAGGATAATCTTTATCCATAGTAACTCACAAATTCCAAGTGCCATTGATCTGAATTCTGTTTCTGCACATGATCTTGAAACAACATTCTGTTTTTTACTTCTCCATGTCACAAGATTTCTTCCCAACAGAGTACAATAACCTGATGTTGACCTTCTATCTGTTAAGTCACCGGCATGATCGGCATCTGTGTAGCATTCAAGTTTCAGATTCTCATGTTTTTTATACAAGATTCCTTTTCCAGGGGTAGACTTAAGTATCTAAGAAGTCTATAAACTGCTTGTAGGTGTGAATCTTTCGGGTTATGCATGAATTGGCTCATCACACTCACTGCATAGGCAATGTCTGGACGAGTGTGGGCTAAGTAGATCAGCTTACCAACTAGCCTTTGGTATTGTCCCTTGTTAGTTGTGACTCCTTCCTCATCATTGTCAAGTCTGTGCTTTAGGTCAATAGGTGTCTCACATGGTTTACAGTCTACCATTTTTGTCTCCTTTAGAAGGTCCAGAATATACTTCTGTTGAGAGATAAAAATCCCTTTTGTTGAATGTGCTACTTCTATACAAAGAAAATATTCCAGCTTCCCCAGCTCTTTGATTTCAAATTCTACAGAAAGTCTTCTTCTCAATATATCCCTTTCTACAAGATCATCACCTATTATTATAATATCATCAACATAAACAATTAGAATAGCAACTCTCCCTGAAATGGAGTGTTTTATGAACAAAGTATGATCTCCTTGACTTTGTTGATATCCCATTGACACCATGGCTTGTGTGAACCTTTCGAACCAAGCTCTAGGTGACTGTTTTAGTCCATAGAGAGCCTTCTTTAGTCTGCAGACCTGGTTGGGAAGTAGAGAGTGACTGAACCTTGGTGGTGGATCCATAAACACCTCTTCTTCCAACTCCCCATGTAAGAAAGCATTCTTTACATCATATTGCTGCCTACACCATCCAAGATTAGCAGATAGAGAAAACAAAATTCGAATGGTGTTCATCTTAGCAACTGGAGCAAATGTTTCTTGATAGTCTATCCCAAAAGTTTGTGTATACCCTTTTGCAACTAGCCTGGC
>Ga0325411_1000999_pt1 | contig 30781 bp, 22 predicted proteins | sample PopdelMetagenome_13_FD_206181 | JGI IMG/M metagenome (GOLD analysis project Ga0325411, IMG submission 206181) | Populus deltoides microbial communities from Bellville, Georgia, United States - Xylem-PdIQD-R4 | ecosystem: Host-associated > Plants > Phyllosphere > Stem > Wood/Secondary xylem...
GAACCCTGAACCCTGAACCCTGAACCCTGAACCCTGAACCCTGAACCCTGAACCCTGAACCCTGAACCCTGAACCCTGAACCCTGAACCCTGAACCCTGAACCCTGAACCCTGAACCCTGAACCCTTAACCCTTAACCCTAAACCCTAACCCCGAAACCCCGAAACCCCGAAACCCCGAAACCCCGAAACCCCGAAACCCCTAAACCCCGAAACCCCGAAACCCCGAAACCCTAAACCCCGAACCCTAAACCCCGAACCCTAAACCCTAAACCCTAAACCCGAAACCCGAAACCCCGAAACCCTAAACCCCGAAACCCTCAACCCTAAACCCCGAACCCCAAACCCGAACCCCTAACCCGAACCCCTAACCCCGAACCCCTAACCCCGAACCCACAACCCCGAACCCACAACCCCGAAATCCTAAACCCGAAACCCTATACCCTAAACCCTAAACCCGAAACCCGAAACCTAAAACCCGAAACTCGAACCCCTAACCCCGAGCCCTCGAACCCCCAATACCCCAAACTTCAAACCCCAAACCCCAAACTCCAAACCCGAAACCCGAAACCCCAACCCCCAAACCCCAAAACCCGAAACCCCAAACCCGAAACCCCAAACCCGAAACCCGAACCCCAAATTATCACTGGTAAGGTTTTCTTCTTATTGTTCTCCTTTTTTCCATGAAAATCGCATTAAAATCGTATTGGGCATTCAAGATAAAGTAAGCCGATGACATGTGAGCATTAATTGACTCGCCAAACTTGGATGGTGGTATCAATGTCTTTATCCTTGAATTGTAACATTTATCCTTGAATTGTAACGTCAACCAAAAAATATTTTTTGCGAGGTTCTACTTTCTTCTTAGCTATAAACACATGGACTAAACAATTAATTCATTTTATTATATTCAAAATAGTGAAAAGACTAAAAAACCCTATATACTAGAATTAAAAAAAAATTGTGTTTTTTGTTAAATTACTAATTTCATTGTGTATTTAAAAAATTATTTTTTAAGTTAAATTAATAATTTTATTGTATTTAAAACTATTTTACTCTCAATCAATCTTATAATAACTAGTAAGCCATGTTAAAAGATAAAAAGAAAATACCCCAAAACTAAAACATGTTGTTAATTTATGTTAGAAGGATAAAATAATAATTATAGAGAATTATTTGCATTTCGTATTATTTTATTTTTATTTCTCTAGCCATTACAATAAGCCAGTCTAACTAATTCCATTTCATTAAGTATTTTTTTACAAGATTTACTGTTTTTAATTAGAAGTTTTTTTATTATAATATTAGCATCATTAAATCATTCTACGCAACAAAAAAAATTGTATCTATATTTCGCTTTATCTCTTCCCTAAAATATTACTTCATAACTACCTCCCCGACAACTAAACAATACTTTATCATAAAAATAAAACAAATCCCATAAAACATAATCTTGGAAACTTAACTTGTTTGGTAAATGAATTTCCACTTCAGGTCGTCATTCAAGATTCAAATAAAGAAAGAATACCCTTAAATTTAAGATTAAAAAAATCTCGAAGTAATGATTTCTTGATCGAAATGAATGGAGCTGTGCACTATGATAATCCTTTCCTACAACTTTAAGATTTCCCTCAGGCCTGAGGTTTGTGACCCAACAAAAAATGGGATATTTTTAAGTTATTGTCTAAACTAAATTATTTTGCATGGAATATTACTGATGGATCCATGACATCACAAACGAAAGAAAGCACCGAACCAAACTACATAACAATTGACCCCACCCCAGATAAGCCAACAACTGAGAAATCATCAATCAGTAGTCATTCATTCAAGTCATTGCTAAAAGTAAGCCAGTCTGCCCAATTATTGCAAAACAAGGTGGAAAGCTACTCTAACACAGGGACAAACAAACAAACACAGAAGAAGAAGAAGAAGAAGAAGAAGAAGAAGAAGAAGAAGAAGAAATGGAGTGGTGGGTATCCATGCCAAAGATTGAACTCCACGCCCACCTCAATGGTTCCATAAGAGACTCCACACTTTTGTATGCTCCCATACATACCTTCCCCCTCCTGCTATAGTTATTTCTTTCTTAATGTGTTTTTGGGTTCTAAGTATTATATTATGTTTTGTGTTAGTTTATGCGAAGTTTTTTTTTGGACGTTTCATTACTAAGTGACTAAAAGAGGAAAGAAGAAAAGAAGTTGACTTCAAATTTAAAGATTTTATTTTTAATGTCTCTTTCTTGAATTTTTAAGTTCGATAGTGGAGTTTTGGTTATTTATTATCAATTTATTGATGGATTTATGTATTTTTGCTTATGTAGAGAGCTTGCTAGAGTTTTGGGTGAAAAGGGTGTCATTGTTTTCTCAGATATGGAGCATGTTATCATGAAAAGTATGTTCTTTTTCATGTTTTATGGTTGTAAATGTGTTTGGTTGCTGAGAAAGTATGTGAAAGAAGAGTAGTTTAAGAATTTTGATCACTTGTGATTACATGGTTTTATCAATAAGTTGGATTATCCTTCTTCTCATGCCAATAAAAACCTTTTGATGCAAATGTCTAATTTTTCTGTAGAGATTTTTCTCTATTTCTTTTTCATTTTTAATTTCCCTTTCAGCTCTTGATAATGTGTGACATTAGGAACTTTCAGTTTTCTTTTACTCAGATGACCGATCTTTGGGCGAAGTATTCAAATTGTTTGACCTCATATACATTCTCACTACTGATCACAAGACCGTGACTAGAATCACAAAAGAAGTATGACAACTTAATATTTTTTAATTTTTTATTTTATTTTAAATCTCAAAATTTTCTGCATTAATATTTTTAAATTTTCCTAACAAGGTGGTAGAAGATTTCGCTTCTGAGAATGTTGTGTATTTAGAGTTAAGAACAACTCCTAAGGTACTTACATGAATTAATGAGGTTTCAGCTTGTTATATTGGTTTATTTTGTAAGGTCAAATGTACCGCATTTATTTTTATTGATGAAGAAATTTGTGGTTTCCTGTTATCCAGAAAAATGATTCTATAGGAATGAGCAAGCACTCTTATATGGAAGCCGTGGTAGAAGGTTTAAGGGCTGTCAGTGCAGTAGATATAGATTTTATTCCTTATAAATTCAAAACTCAAGATTCCTTGAATTCTATTGCCATGAATGACGCATGTGATGGAACTAAAAAGAAAAGGATGTATGTTAGACTTCTTCTAAGCATTGATCGTCGCGAGACGACTGAAGCTGCAATTGAAACTGTAAGGATGTTTATGAGCTTCTAAAAATTATGAATTGGGTAAGGCTTCTAACTGTCATTCCCCCTTTTGTTTCTTATTTACAGGTTAAGCTTGCACTAGAAATGAGGGATTTAGGGGTTGTTGGCATTGACCTTTCTGGAAATCCTGTTGTGGGTGAATGGTACTTCCATACTGATAAAATTTCTTTATTAGCAAATAAAATGTTGATTTAAAGGGATGGCAATCTTAAATCCTCTTTTCATCCAACTCAGGAATACATTCTTGCCAGCACTAAAATTTGCCCAGGAACAGAGTCTCTTTATAACTCTGCACTGCGGAGAGGTTTGTTTGCATTTCTAATGCTTGATGTTGTTTCTATGATTGAATTTTCTTTTATTAATGAGCCTTACTGGTTATTTATGGCTTAGTGCTTGTAGGTACTTAATATGCTTGATGTTGTTTCTATGATTGAATTTTCTTTTATTAACGAGCCTTACTAGTTGTTTATGGCTTAGTGCTTGTAGGTACTTAATTGCCAGGAGGTCCAACCAATGCTAGATTTTCTCCCCTAGAGGATTGGCCATGCGATCTTCTTTGAAGAGGAAGAATGGAGACAATTAAAAACATCTAAAATACCGGTTGGATATCCATAAACATTTTTTTTCTAATGGACTAAAGCTTCTTATTACTGACCTGTTTTCTTCTATTATCTGTAACTAAGTGCTTTTAACACTACTGTTGGCCAAAATGATTTAAATGTCAAACTCCTTTGCTATTAAGCTTAAACAAATCTTTTGCAGGTCGAGATATGTTTGACATCCAACATCAAGACTGAATCAATCTCTTCAATAGATATTCACCATTTTGGTTAGTCTTCTACTTCTATTTTTTTCTATTTGAATTGGCATCTGACTATTAAATTGGTGTGCTCACTTGACTACCTCTCTAAGCAAGCCCGTGAAAGTTTTATTTGGGCACTATTAACCCAATGATATGGATTATTGTTTCAGCATCTCCTGCCTAAATTTTACACATTCTACTCTGTAATGCAGTTGATTTGTATAATGCCAAACATCCTCTAGTTTTGTGTACTGATGATGCTGGAGTTTTTTCCACTAGTCTTTCCAACGAGTATAAACTTGCTTCAACTGCATTTGGTAAGTATAAAGAACGTTATGGTGCCCGTGACAAGAAATAGTTCAAGTAGCTAGCTAAACATTACTGATTGTATGCTTCTATCAAATATCAAGGTCTTGGAAAGAGGGAAATGTTTGAGCTTGCCAGGAATGGAATTGAATTTATATTTGCTGGTGATGAAGTCAAGCAAGATTTAGTAGAGACTTTTGATTCAGCAGCAAAGAAACTACATCTATGATCAGGCATCTAATGGAGCAGACGATAGTATGTCATAACCATTTTAGTGAAATTGTTAATGAGGTTTGCGCTACATAACACTCTATTTATCGCTCAAGACCTGTTGATCACATTGATATTGGACTTTTCAGATATCTTCCCAGTTCATCTTGTTCAGTAGTCAGGCCTTCACCATATATGGTGCAATATTTGATTTTTAGATTGGAAGGGATTATTTGTTTTTGCGTTTCAAAAGCGTTTTTGAAAAGGTTTGAATTTTTTTATTTTTTTTTTATTTTAAATTAATATTTTTTTTAGTTTTTTAAGATTATTTTAATGTGCTGATATCAAAAATAATTTTTTTTTAAATATATATATATATATATATATATTATTTTGATGCATTTCCGAGTGAAAAACACTTTAAAAAATATCTACTACTACACTTCCAAATACCCCTGAAATAGGCGTATCCATGAATGTTGATCATGTACCTATTTGAATTTATAACTCAAGATTTCTTAGCATTCAACTATAAAACCATGACCACTTGGAATCAGATTAGCAAATCCCAGAATTGGTTTAGTTTGATAGTTTCTGCTAAAAATGTTTCATGCATCATCTGTTTTTAAACATTCAAACTGCTATGATTCATTCTGCATCTATCTCGATGATGTTTTGACTAAAACTGCCCACCTATAAACTTAGGTTTAGACAAAGAAGTCTGTATATAGCCTTTTTAATTGCCATTTCCGTGTTTTTCTCAAATTGTTCAAGCTTGTGGTTCTCATATTAAAGGAAGAATGGATGTGGCTGTTGCATAATTTTCATGATTAAAGGTATTTGGAATCATTTATGTTCCAAATGTATTTGAAATTATGGTGCAAATGTGTTTGAAAATGTTTTAGATTTTATGTTTTAATTTTTGACATCAACACAATTAAAAAACACTAAAAAAAATTATTAGGTTAATTGTGTGGACTTGTTGAAGATGCCGTGGAAAAGGCTTGGATGTGGCAATGCATTGCCAATCAACATGGTCATGCTGGAAGGTAGCATTGCAGAACAAGTCCTTGGCATTGTTCGGATGCCCCTTTTTTTTTTTTTTTTCTCTCTGGACTCAGTCACGTAAACTTTGTTTCCACCTAAATTTGACACCAAAACAGGCAGCCGGAATAGAGCAAGAGGTTTAAAATTAGAAGGATTATTGAATTCATTTTTGCAAAATTATAAAAACGGATTTATCATTTACTTGGAAAAAAGAGAGAGTCCAATTTTAGATTAGTATTCTTCCAAATTCTTTTAAGAGAATTTTACACTTCTATAAAAGAAGGTTGTTTTGAAGATTTGGACCCAAAAGCAAAATTTATTTTCTTCTCTCTATTAATCAATTCTATGCTTATCGAACAAAAAAAAAAATAACAAGTTAAAAGTAAGATTTTAATGTTCAAGTTAATCTGTTTTTTCCTTAAATTCAGGTTCTGCGTCGGCTGATTTTCATAACTATAATCAGCATTGGATAATAACAAAAACGACGCCGGTAGAAGTACAACTTACGTGATGAGGGCCCACGTAACGACGAAAATGGAAACTGAAATAAGAGGCTATCTCCTTAATTTACCATGGAAACCAGCCATAGTAATAGCAGCAGCTACAAGAGGAAACACTCTTCTTCTTCTTCTTCACTTCAATTCCGCTTCTCATTCCCCCCCCCCCCCCCCCTCTCTCTCTCTAAACACTGCCGCCATCAGACGGTAATTCTACAATGGCGTATCAACATCATCTATTCATAACCCTCTGATCTTTATCATCATCATATCATTTCGCCCTCTATGTTTAGCTGGAAACGTCCTTCTGAGCTCCTTCGTTTAACTCTAAATTATGGCTCCGAAGATCTCGGGGACGACCTCAACCGTTCCTCCACCTCCTCCTCTTCCACCACCGCATTCACTCCTTCCTCGTCTCCTCTGGCCTATATTTCTACGGAGGCCGCCGCGGAGGAAGAGGACCAGGTAGGCTTTAAAATTGAATTAGATTGGAATGCTGGAGACGATGAAGACCAGGTGGCGTTGAGGTTACAGTCGCAGTTAATGGTTGCGTTGCCTGCGCCTCAGGATTGTGTGATGGTGGATTTGAAGGCGGCGGAGGAGGACGAGGAGGGGAGAGTGGAGGTGGGGATGAAGGTGGAGAAGAAGAGAGAGGAATTGAGAGGGTTGATATTAGGGAAGAGTGGATCGGGTCAACAGAGTGATGGAGTTGGTGTTTTGACTCAGTTGTTTAGATCTGATGATAGTCGGCATTGGAAGAGTGTGACTTTGCTTAGTCTTGGCGGTTGCGGATTGGCGGTGAGGACTTCAAGATTTTAAATTTTGTGTTGGTTTATGTTAAATCATCAAGTGAATTTTGATATAAGCAAGAAAGGAAGAAGAATTTGTGATAGCAAGTAATTATGAATAGGCGAATGCGCGATGCATCTCTTTTCTTTTCTTGCTAGCTTGGATAAAGAATTCTGTTTTGATGTTAAGGTTTTTTTTGGATTTTGTTGAATGATGAGAAAATGTAGGTTTGCAGTACTAGAAATGTTACTTCTAATTAAATAAAAAAATTTACTCATTTAAGTTTCTTTAGAGAGATTATGCTGCGTCCTTTGTTTAGAGTCTTCTGATTTTGATGTTGGGTCTCTAACACTTATATTTTGTTCAAGTGTGTCACGTAAAAATTGGAACTTTATGTTGGTCTTTTTGGTTTGGGAGATCTGTAGTGGTAGTAATTAATTGTAAATTGGTGAATGCATGATGATTTTTTCTTTTCATTTCTATGTGAGTCTGTTAAAGAGTTGCCCTTTTGTCTTTTTTTTTTTTTACTCTCCTTTTTTGGGACTGAGGTCTAGTTGTCGCAAGTTTGGATCTTTCTTGGGGTTTCACTTGAATTCTGTGAAAATGTGGTTTTTCATCGCTAGGACAAATACCATAAAGCAAAGGTCTTTATTAGGCTGAATTTAAAGATATTGCTTGCTTTTCTTGAATTGGAGCTCTTTATGTTTGATCTAGTGGAATAAATATTATGTGATTGTTGAGTTATTAATGTTTAACCCTGCTGTCATGGGATATTGTTTAGTGCTCACTAGGTATATCTGTTGCTAGTTGGTGTTCTCAGATTAAAAAAAAAAAACTTTACTGTCAGTGAATGTAAATCATTGATATAACTACTTTTATAAGCTCAATGTTTAAAGCTTGGTTTGTTACACAAATAAGATTGTATGGTTTTATTCTTTCTGGTATTGTATGTAATTGGAGTCAGGATTTTGTTTGCAGACATTGCCTGCTGAGATAATTCAGTTGCCAAATCTTGAGAAGCTTTATCTTGAGAACAACAGGCTTTCACTTTTGCCACCTGAGCTTGGTGAGCTGAAGAGTTAGAAAATTCTTGCAGTTGATTACAACATGCTGGTTACAATTCCTCGTAAGAATCTGATCATAATATGCATGTAATTTGCTTCATCCAATACTGTTTCGTTCTTATAGGACAAGCATAACTTCCTGATAAGGAATAGGGAAATCTAGGCTATTTATGTTTTATGCAATGTATTTGTTTATGGGATCTTGGTTGGAATTCTGAGTAGTGGAACTGGGGCAGTGCGTTGAACTGGTGGAATTGTCTTTGGAACACAATAAGCTTGTCCAACCTCTTCTTGATTTCAGGTTGTTTTATCAGCAAATTAGTATACTTAGCTGCACTTTTCCTGTATGATAGAGCTTGAAAAACTATAATTTGCTTCAGGCCTAATGTTTATAACCATTTTAATGGCAGGTCTATGGCTGAGTTACAAATTCTCAGGCTATTTGGTAATCCTCTGGAATTCCTTCCTGAAATTTTGCCTCTACACAAACTACGACACCTGTCTCTTGCTAATATGAAGATTGAGGCTGATGAAAGTTTGAGATCAGTGAATGTTCAGATAGAGGTAGTGGCCATATGGCAGTTCAATAGGCCTTTTCTTTTTCTGTATGTCTTTTAAGTTGGTTTAGTTTATTTATTTATTTCTGGAGAATGCAGATGGAGAACAGCTCTTATTTTGGTGCATCTAGACACAAGCTTAGTGCCTTCTTTTCTCTCATATTCCGTTTTTCTTCTTGCCATCATCCTTTGCTGGCATCTGCGCTGGCAAAGATAATGCAAGACCAAGGAAACCGTGTTGTTGTTGGGAAAGATCTGAATGCAGTGAAGCAGCTTATTAGTATGATGAGTAGTGACAACTGTCATGTGGTATGTTGATGATCCTTGCTCTCATGAATTTTGACCATGGTTTTTTTTCCTGTTCATCTGCACTCTTATAGTTCTGAGTTCTTCCAGGTTAAACAAGCATGCTCTGCGCTATCTGCTCTTGCTGGAGATGTTTCTGTGGCAATGCAGTTGATGAAATGTGACATATTGCAACCCATTGAAACAGTACTCAAATCGGTTGCTCAGGAAGAAGTAATTTCTGTCTTGCAAGTTGTGGCCACCTTGTCCTTTTCATCTGATACTGTATCTCAGAAGATGTTGACAAGGGATATGTTGAGATCATTAAAACTATTATGTGCTCAAAAAAATCCAGAGGCAAGTTCCTTTCTTTCTTGTCATTATATAAAACTGGTTTTATTGCTTCTGTACAATTCTGCAGGAATTTAATACTGGATTCATCTTTAACCAGGTGCAAAGGTTATCTTTATTAGCTGTTGGAAATTTGGCCTTCTGCTTGGAGAATCGACAGCTTATGGTCACCTCTGGAAGTCTGCAAGACCTTCTGTTGCACCTGACAGCTTCATCTGAACCACGTGTGAATAAAGCAGCAGCTCGTGCTATGGCAATTCTTGGTTTGTATCTTGGATTTTTCTATTCTCTTTTTGCTGTATTCTGAGATTCCTAGCCAAACATTATTAGAAGGGTCTGTCCTTTTTGTGTTTCTCTAGGAGAAAATGAAAATTTAAGGCGTTCCATAAGAGGGAGACCAGTGGCAAAGCAAGGACTGCGCATACTTTCAATGGATGGAGGTGGAATGAAAGGTCTGGCTACTGTGCAGATTCTTAAAGCAATTGAGAAGGGAACTGGAAAGCGAATACATGAGATATTCGACCTAATATGTGGCACATCAACTGGTGGAATGCTGGCTGTTGCTCTTGGCATGAAGCTAATGACCTTGGATCAATGTGAAGAAATATACAAAAATCTTGGTGTGTATACTGCAACATATGCATTTCACGATGTTTTTATTTGTTGCTCATTTTATTCACATTCTGTTCTGCAAATTTGCTTCTCAAGGAAAACTTGTCTTTGCTGAACCTGTGCCAAAGGATAATGAAGCTGCAACTTGGAGAGAGAAGTTGGATCAGCTTTACAAAAGTTCATCTCAGAGTTTTAGAGTTGTGGTGCATGGATATAAAGTATGGATTATTTGTTTCTATATTTCCTTAACTTCTGCACTACTATTGTCCTAGGCCTTTCTTTTGTCTTCTCATAAATGGAATATTGATATATGCATGACTATTTTTTACTAGCGAACATAAACTTGATCATGAAAAAGTTGCATCTTCCAGAAAACTGGAGACTGTTGCTCATGTTTCCAACCTTTTCTTCATAAAAAAAGGGTTAGGATGATGTGCTCATTAATATAGGTATATGTGGTAACATGTTTTGTTAAACATGGATGCAGCAGGAACAAAACACTAAAACATATCTTCTTGCAGCACAGTGCAGATCACTTCGAGAGGCTGTTAAAAGAAATGTGTGCTGATGAGGATGGAGATCTGTTAATAGATTCAGCAGTGAAAAATGTTCCCAAAGTATTTGTTGTATCAACTTTGGTTAGTGTGATGCCAGCTCAACCATTTGTGTTCCGCAATTATCAGGTTCGACACTGAGAATTCTATTGCTTAAACATGTTTAATATGTTTTTGATTTTCATTAGTGTAGGCTACTCTGCTAGAATTGTAACTTTTAAAATCTTCTGCATAGATACATAATCATATCAGTGAGATACTTGCTGACAGTGGTTTTAATAAATTTCTTCTTATTTCCTCCCTCTTTTTCTCTTTTGGTGTCAATATACAGTATCCTGTTGGAACACTTGAAGTGCCCTTTGCAATTTCAGAAAGTTCAGGAGTTCATGTGCTTGGATCACCTACTACTGGAGGTCAAGTTGGCTATAAACGTAGTGCTTTTATTGGCAGTTGCAAGCATCATGTTTGGCAAGCCATAAGAGCATCATCTGCTGCTCCATACTATCTTGATGATTTCTCAGACGGTATGCTCTTGGCATGCTTGTTCTTGTTGTGGTCCTCCCTTCTACCATAAGGTTGAGTGTGGTGGCCATTGTTTTGCTAACCATGAAAATTCTATAGATGTAAACCGCTGGCAAGATGGTGCTATAGTGGCAAACAACCCTACCATATTTGCTATAAGAGAAGCACAACTTCTTTGGCCTGACACCAGAATTGATTGCTTAGTGTCAATAGGGTGTGGCGCTGTTCCAACAAAGGTAAACCACATAGGACATCAATCAAAGCTGATTTTATTGATCTATCAATCAGTGAATTTTAGTGACCTAACTGTACTACATACCATATAAAGGAGATTTGAATCTTCTCGCCTTTTCTATCAAAAGTTGCCACTTCATTTGATGATTCACAAAAATATTTCGTTCTAGGTCCGGAAAGGTGGTTGGCGTTATCTGGATACCGGCCAAGTGTTGATTGAGAGTGCATGCTCTGTGGATAGAGTGGAGGAAGCTTTAAGTACACTGCTACCCATGCTTCCTGAGATACAATATTTTCGATTTAATCCAGGTACACTCTAAGTAGACTGTTTGGAGTGTAGTGCTTATAAGAGTATGAGACTAATGTTTTCTTTTCTGCAGATATTCTTTAAAGATATTTAGATAGTTTCCTTTCATTTTTTTTTCATATCTTAATGGGCCTTTCTATTTTTCCAGAAATTATCTTTAAAGACTAGCTTTAGTCAAAGAATATCTAGTTCTAAGACTGCATCCTCTATGGCTTGATCTTGCAGTTGATGAACGCTGTGGTATGGAGCTGGATGAGACTGACCCAGCTATCTGGCTAAAGTTGGAAGCTGCAGTTGATGAATATGTCCAGAACAATTCTGAAGCCTTCAAGAATGTCTGTGAGAGACTAATTTTTCCCTACCAACATGATGATAAATTGTCAGAGATTATGAAATCTCAGCAATTTTCCAAGGCAAAGTTATCAAATGCAGGTATTGATGCTCACATTCTCTTAATTTGCTTTTTACATGCTTTTATCATTTGGCATGCTCCTTCTACTGAACCTGAAATCTTTTGGTATTTTGCTATTTTAGATGAGACTAGTCCATCTTTAGGTTGGAGGCGTAATGTGCTACTTGTTGAAGCTTTGCACAGTCCTGATTCAGGAAGGGCTGTGCAACATTCCCGGGCACTAGAGACATTTTGTTCCCGCAATGCAATAATACTATCTCTCATGCATGCCACATCTGGAATTGCTAGGACAGTGCCACCAGGAACATTCTCATCCCCTTTTTCATCACCTCTAATTACTGGAAGCTTCCCCTCAAGCCCACTTCTATTCAGTCCTGATTTGGGCTCACAGAGGATTGGCCGTATTGACACGGTCCCACCTTTAAGCTTGGATGGAGTTCAGTCTGGAAAGACAGCTTTATCACCACCAATGTCCCCTTCAAAACACAGACAGCTCTCTTTACCTGTTCGATCATTGCATGAAAAGCTACAGAATTCACAACAAGTGGGGATTATACATTTAGCCCTTCAAAATGACTCATCAGGCTCAATATTAAGGTGAGCATGCTTCTCTGTTGTTTAACTTGCCATGTTTTAATTGATATTTAGTTTCAGGCACTGTCCTAAAGTGCCAAATGCGTGTTTTTCCAGCTGGCAGAATGATGTATTCGTTGTTGCTGAACCGGGAGATCTTGCTGATAAGTTTCTTCAGAGTGTTAAATTTAGCTTGTTGTCAATGAACCGGAGCCGCCATAGGAAGATTACTTCACTGGTTGGCAATATTTCAACTGTTTCTGATTTAGTTCATTGGAAACCATGCTTCCTAGTTGGAAATGTCATCCATCGTTATATAGGATGACAGACGCAAGTATGTGTTAACTAACTTCTTTTTTTTCTTATAAGATCTTCCTAGTTGCTATTAGTACAGGGTTACTAAATTATTGGTCTCCATTTTAATGTACATTACTAATTTCTGAAGGTCATGGAGGATGACCAAGAAATAGGGGCATATATGTTCCGTAGAACAGTTCCTTCTATGCACTTGACACCTGAAGATGTTCGCTGGATGGTATGCTTTTGGCCCTTGATTTTCCTGCGTCTTCCTTTGGCTTCTAATTATTTTTATTTTTTTATGAATAAATGATTGATATTTGACAATTAATCCACTACTCACCTTCTGTGGTTCTCCTGTAATGTTGGTCTATTTCATAAGATCATTACCCACTAGTGGCACTACTGAATCATGGTTCTATGAGGGGTGATTTAAACAAACCCTGGCCATCAGTATTTTCTTCCTAGAATAATTCAGCTCTAAAGTCTTCTTTTTCCATATTGTTTTTTCAAATTGTCAAGTCATAAAAACATAATTAGATTTTTATCCATTGGCTTATTTTTCTTCTAGCATAATTATTCTTCCTGAATTTCTCAAGAAGGAAGAAAATCAGGGAACTCTTAAGGGCTAATGCAGAAAACTGCTGCTCCCATTTTGTTAGTATTGTGCCTTGCAAATGGCTGACAAACTCTGAAATGAATTAATGTTAATTCATGTTGTTTTGTTCTGCTAGTGATTTATGCAGTTGCCTTTTGTCTTGTAAAACCTAGGTCGGAGCTTGGAGGGACAGGATTATAATTTGCACAGGAGCATATGGGCCTATGCCAACTTTAATCAAGGCCTTTCTGGATTCTGGTGCAAAAGCTGTAATATGCCCTTCAGTAGAGCCCTTAGAAATCCCGGTGACACTGGTCCATGGATCAGGGGAGTACAATGTTCTGGAAAATGGGAGGTTTGAGATCGGAGAGGAAGAGGCTGAGGAAGAAGAGGCCGAGCCTACCAGTCCAGTGAGTGATTGGGAAGATAGTGACCCCGAGAAGAATGGTGACCATTGGATCGGTTTTTGGGATGACGATGAAGAGGAGCTATCCCAGTTTGTTTGCAAGTTGTATGATTTGTTATTTCGGGTAGGGGCAAGAGTAGATGCTGCTCTTCAAAATGCTCTTGCTTTATACCAGAGGCTAAGGTATTCGTGCCATCTTCCTAGTATACAATAGTTAGCTAGATACTGATACAAGAAAATGAAAATCAAACCAAATAACAAGTTGTGAAAAAAAAACCGGGACAAAGTAAAAAAAAAATAAAATTACCGGAGAATAAGAATATAGATGATTGAATCTTAAGTACAGAAGTGTGAGGGAATATCCAATTTTGAGGCCTATAAAAAAGGGGAAAAAAAATTGTTGTCAGCTATTCATTGCATGAACACAAGTAAATAGCATACGATACCATTTTTTCAATGGCAAACATGTAAATTTGTCAGTTGTACTGAACTTTTACTCTCTCTATCCAGCCTATTTCAGCCATCTAAGGCCCAAATTTTGTGTTACATGGGCAGTTACTTTAGTTGTTGCTTGGATGATTGCTCTATTAATGTACAGTCCTTTTTAGACTTTAAGACCAAGGTTATGATGTACTGGGTAGCCCCATGAGCTTTGTGGTGGTGTCATGTTTACTTTTGTGGCATTGCTGGAATTAGTGATCAGCATTTGCTTGCTATGGTTGTTGTTAGCTTGGTGTCGGAGATACAAACCAGCACCTTGGATTTGCTACCTGGAGCCTTAACATCCGAGGCATTCCAAGGGATACTTGTAATAACTGTGGTCAATAACCGGGGATAGAATATCGAAAACCATAATCTAGTGGCCACTGAAACTGTTGTAATTATGCTAGAAGGTATATTTTTTTCCCAGACGGACATTGTGATCCCGGGTTTCATTTTCAATAGTGACTAGAATTGATAGCTAGCTGAAGTGACTGGTCTTTGCCTGAATGCAAAATGCTATGTGAGAAAACAAAGACGAGAATGACTAACTCAAAAGCTGGAAAGAGAAGAAAGTTCTTCAGAAAGGAAAAAAAGACGAGGGAATGATGTAGTTTGTCTTGTTGCTTGTCTCTGTAAGTTATGATGATAGAATATTTTGGAGTGTTTTTATAACAGAGAAAATCATGGGGAGATTTGAATGATGAATGCTGCATTACAGGTTACATATGATGCAATTCGTCATAATTTTGCTTGTAATTAATCATTACATGTAGAAAAGAGGTTTGTATCGTGGAGATGCACACATTCTGGATGGTTTCACTACCATCTACCCTTATGATCTGGACTCACCAGGTCACTGTCAAGCAACATCATCCCCGATTGGTTGTTCGGTCTCAGGATGATGGGACATAATTCTATTCTTGTAATAGATTTGAATATACCACTGAGAGATATTATATGCTGTGTTTTCTCTATCACATTAGCACAGGCACTTGCACTTAATTAACTGAAGATGAAAGACCTTCCATCTGAGAAAAGGATGGGTTATGAAATATGGAATTGGACTTTATTCTTAATGGTCCCCTCCTAGATGTTGAATTTGATTGAAAGACAAATGCCAAAGTGGAATATAATGGGGCCAGAAAAGAATTCCTTAATGACATTGAAAGAGTCTCAATAAGGACTCTGCTTAATCTTAGCCTCGGGAATTAGATTTAACTAGCCTAGAAGCCCCGCATTTTGCCTTGGAGCTTTGAAGCTAGATTATTATTTTTTTTAACGTAAAAAATATTATTCAGGTATAAAAAATAACATTCAGGTACTATAAGCGTGTTTTTTTTTTTTAAATTATAACTTGGATCATAAACTTGTAAAAAAAAAAATTATTTCAATTAGATAAAAAAAAGGAAATGACATTTAATGAATTAAATTTAAAATGAAAAGTGATAAGAATAATATGGGAATTTTTTTTTAAAGGGTACAAACGATTCATCTCAATTCAAAGCTTATTAAATATTAAAAAATAAAATGGACTAAAAAAAACATAAAAAAAATCATCCTTAGTCAACCTGAATTAATATGACAAATTCATAATTTCATTAATCAAGGCTGAGTTAACCTTAGATATCCTGTCAAATCCAGTGTCCATATTATGATATTAGAATAACCCAATAAAAAAAATTATAAAGTTCATTTAAAAAAAAAATCAACCCTTGTTAACTTTTCAAACCCTTGACTTGAGTCATTAGACTTGAAACACCATATCTGAAAAAAATCATGAAGTTCAATTCTTAATTAATAAAATATTGAAAGATAAATTTGAAAAAAAAAAATAATTATACAAAAGTGTTGTAGTTTGTGGCTCATAGAAGGATGTCAGAGCGGAACGAAGTGAAGCAAAGGTAAAGGCGTATTATGGAAAATTATTAATACTTCTTAGACGGTTAGGATTCCTTGGGTATCTAGAATTCCTTTGACGGTTTAGAGTATACTATAAATACCTATCATGTAATCCTATTTTGATATAATAAAATAAAAAAGCATTGCCTCTATGGATGTAGGCACATTACCGAACCACGTTAAATCTTGTGTTCTTTCTAGTTTCTCTTTTATTGCAATATTCATCAATAATTATTGCAAGTTCTTTCACAATAATTGGTATCAGAGCATGTCTACAATGTTAGGGATTTCTTCAACGTGATCAAGTTTAATGAATTAGGCAATTTTGGATTATGGTAGATGAGGGTGAAGGGTTTGTTGGTGCAGTAGAGCATGATGAAGGCATTATATAGAAAGCAACCGAAAGGCATGAACAATATAGATTGGCAAGAACTAAAAGCAAGGGTTATGGTAACTATCAGGCTTTGTCTAGATGATGGCATGATGTATTGTAAAATTCCTAACTAAAAATAGAAAGGCAAAATTATATAAAGAAAAGGGATTAGGGTCAAACTAGGATTGACCTAAAAGAGGAGTACCATAATTGGAAAATAAATAATTAAGGACTATATAATAACAATAACAATAACAATAACAATAACAATAATAATAAGCTCTCTTTTAAAAAGAAAAAAAGGAGACCAACAATTTTAAAAGGGGAGAGGAAGAAGTTTTAAACCTGTAACTCTTATCTAGAGAAAATTATTGTCAGAAGGGATTGACAGAAGAGTAAAGAGGTATTGTAGGAGTGAAAAGATTCTCTTTAAAAAAAAAGAGATGAAAGAAAACACGTCTAATCAAGAACACGACAAAAGGAAACAAGAACTTAAGGAAAAATAAATAACATAAGGGAAGAGAAGATTTGATCAAGAACTTGTTTAAGAGAGGGTCAATTGAGTTCAAGAAATAAGATATAGTGTTTATTAAACTCAAATAATGTATGTTAATGTTAGATTCTAGGATAGAAGGCAAAATCCCTAATTCTTGTGAAAATTAGGGTTAATAAGAAATTAGGGAAAATGTGTTCTTTATAAAGATTACATGGTATAACTTCAACTTAAGGGTTAATTGGTATAAATAAGCAAGAATCTCATAGAAAACTTTTAGGCAGGAACCCTAGAGAGATTTCAGCTAACAAGATAAATTTAGGGGGAAAGTGTTTTGTTGCAAATCTTAATAAATTAATGGTGTTAATACAACCTAAAGGGTATGGGATCAAATAATTTCCATTACTTGGAAACATATAGGAAAGGAGTAGTGTTAAGTAATGAGTTGCTTAAAATTGAAGAAAACTCTTTAGGAAGAGACGGGGATAGGTTCAACCAAATAGGGTTATGTATGGGTGATGGATCTTTGTTTGGATTTATTAACAATTATTGTTGAATAAACCTCATTAGTGTGATAAATATGACTTCTTACATGAAGTTTGAAGAATTTCTCAAATTCCTTGCTTTGTAAGGATTAATCTTGAAGGTAAAACTTAAATTTTTTGCAATGGTAAAGATTTCAGCTAGAAAAAAAGAGAAGATGAACATTTTTTAGTAGTAGAAACAGACTAGCTATTTTGAGAAACAGATAAACCGATTTGAGAAACAGTCAAACTGTTTCTCAAAACAATGAGATTATTTTAGATAATGTTTTGTGGTAGCTTGATTTTGTGTTTTTGGTCTTTTCTTGGTTTCTTTGATTCTTTTAGGTTGTTTAAGAAAGATGGGTGATTAGTATGTGGAAAAGAAGAACATAATATGTATGTGTGCATGAAATAAGCCTACATGATAAAATTGCTTATATTGGAACGTTAAGAGTTGGAAGTCTAAAACTTAAGTTTGATAATTTAAGGGTATCCGTATTCATGAGTAACTAGAACCCAAACTGTTAAAAGAATATTGAGAAGTATATTCTTAATATTTAAGGAGTGAATTTGATGTAAGATTTTGTATGATGCAAAAGAGGCATCGACTGCGGTACCCCAGACAAGCAGGATAAGACAAGTGAGAGGAATAAACAGGTGATTGTCACATCACCCTTTTAATTTTTTAACAATTTATATAAGTTTTTATCTTCAACGTTAAGATTAATGATTTGTACATATATGTTGTGGAATGATTAAGACTCATGAAGTCTTGATGTGGAGATTAGTTTTAGAAAAGTTATGTGTGAATTAAGTCGACCACATTACTGGAACTTAGATTGATAAGTTGTTATTTATAAGATGTTTAGATTGTTGTATGAAAAGCCAACCCCATGAGTAGGGCTTAGCTTAAGAGATTTGAATTAAGAAAACAAGTACATATGGTTTGTGGGCATGATAGTCGGCCACATGTGTGGGGCTAAGATCAAAGTCCCTTGGAGGGCAAGATCGATGTATTTTTATGCATGAGAGTTTGCCATAAGAGTGGGCCCCCAAGTTTGTTAACATCAGGTCAGCTATAAGGAAATGAGGACTTGATCATAAAATTAATGTACCTGCCACAATGGATTTATTCTTTTCATTATAAATATAAGATTGTGATGTTATACTATTTTAAGTCCTACAATTGTAGAATTGTATTGTAAAATTTATTTGTGATTTTTTTTATTTAGAAATATATGTGGATGGTTATGGATAACGTTACTTGGAGGGTATGAGTACACCTGAGTTTATGAGAAAAAACATTCCATGTTTCTTTTATGATTTTATTACTGGTTGTTTTATATTCCCGTATGGGGATTCTGTTGGGGGGGTATGTTACATGTATCATGTCATGAATAAGTAATCACCGGTGACATTTTAGGCAAAACTAGAAAGTTGGTATATGTTCAGGTCATTGATGAACAAACTTTATCTTAAGCAGAAATTGTTTGGTCTTAAGATGTTAGTGGGTACAAGTTTTAATCCAGATATCAATATGTTTAATCAGATCGATAATGATTTGAAACGAATTAATGTGAAGTTTAACGGCAAAAACAAGATGTTAATGTTACTGAATTCCTTACTTGCTTTTCCCACGTAAGAAAATTTGGTTACAACTTTGATTTGGAGGAAAGAAACTCTCATATTGGAAGAGATCATAAGTGTCATATTAAGCTTTAATATGAGAAAGAAAGCTAGTGATGAAAATTCACAAGGTGAAGGATTGGTAGTGAAAAGTAATTAGGAGTATGGGAGAAACAAGTCCCAAAAACATTGAGGAACAATAAAGCTCGGTCCAAATCCAAGAAAAGGAAGGGAATACAATGCTATAAGTATGAAAAAATATGGCACATAAAACAAGAATGTCTAGAGAAAAAAAAAGGAATGCAGAGAACAAAAAAGGTTCATTGAAGTCTGCAAATGTAGTGGAAGGAGACTAAAAAAACAGTGACAAAGGCATGCTTTTTGCTTCATCCAGTTCAGATCTTCCCATATATTCTTGGATATTGGATTCGACATTCTTATCACATAACTCCCAATAAATATTGGTTAAATAATTGTAGGTTAGTTAATTCTGGTTTTGTTCTAATGGTTAATGATGATTCATACAAAGTTATTGGAATAAGAAATATCAAAATTAAAATGTTTGATGGTGTTAGAATTTTGTGTGATGTTAGATATATACCAAATTTGAGGAAGAATCTGATTTCATTAGGCATTTTAGACCGTAATGGGTTCAACTTCAAGTCTGAAGGTGGAGTACTGAAGGTAAGTAAAGGTGTTATGATAGTGATTAAGGGATAAAGATTGTCGAGAAATATTTATATATTGTTAGGTGCCAAAGTTTAGGTGGAGCTGCAGTTATAGAATATGAGTCAGACAACACAGTCTTATGGCACACGTGATTAGACTATATAGGCGAGAGTGGGATGATGGAGCTTTATAAGAATAATCTATTGAAGGGTGTCAAAACATGAAAACTTGATTTCTACAAGTATTGTGTTCTTGGAAAACAAAAAAGGTGCAGTTCAAGACAACCACACACAAGATATAAGGGATTCTTGACTAGGTTCATCAGATGCTTGAGGTCCAGTAAGGGTAGCATCACATTAATTAATGATATATATATATATATATATTATGAATTTTTTATGATTATTCACAAAAGGTTTGGTGTACTTTATGCGATATAAATAAGAAATGTTTGTCAAGTTCAAGGTATGGAAAACATAAGTAGAAAACAAGACAAAAAGAAAGATCAAATGCCTCAGGTTAGACAATGGTACTAAGTACAAAGATTCAAAATTTATGGGATTGTTGAGCAACATAAGATCAAGAGACACTTCACAGTACGCTTGACACCATAACAAAAATGATGTAGGGAAAAGGATAAACAAAACAATAGTTGAATAAACAAGGTGTCCCAGGCTGAATGCAAAGCTTGCTAAGAACTTCTGGGTAGAAATAGTAAACATGGCATGTTTCATAATTGACATATCACCTAGAGCAGCACTAGATGGGAAAGTAACATAAAAGGTATGGACATGCAGTATAGTAGACTACTCTGGTTTGAGAGTGTTTGGATGTCTAACCTATATGCATGTTTCTAGTGATGAGAGGCCAAAGCTTGATGTGAAGTTTAGATTATATATATATATATATTCAAGCTCTAGGATCCAAAGACAAATAAGGTGGTGATTAGTAGAGATGTGGTTTTTGATGAAAAAACCATGTTGCAACGTACTTAAAAAGAAAAGCAACAATTGCTGGAAAATTGTAATAATAATGACCATGATATCAAGTGGAGCTAGATACTCATATTAAAGAAGAAACCATTAAGAATTCAGGCTTTAGAAGATCAACAACATGGTAATATAGCTTTAGGTAGGCCCAAACACATTGTCAAGGCACCCATCATGTATGATTTTGAAGATTTAGTCTCTTATACACTTATTATTAGTAGCACGGATCCTACTACTTCTTAAGAGACATTACACAACCAAGATAAAAGTAAATGATTAGGTGCTATGAAAGAAGAAATAGAGTTTCTGCATAAAAACTAGACATTAGAGTTTGTTGAACTTCTAGAAGGAAAGAGGGTGATAAGATGCTAATGGGTGTATAAAAAGAAAGAAGAAGAAAGAAGAGGGTGAGAAGTTCAAGACTCATCTAGTAGCAAAGGGTTACTTGTAGAAGAAAGGGATTGACTATGATGAGATATTTTTCCTTGTAGCCAAATATACTTCCATTAAGGTAGTGTTAAGCTTGGTAGCACATTTTGATATGCAATTAGAGTAGATGGATGTCAATACAATTTTTTTCTATGGTGGTTTGGGGGAGCAAATTACATGGTACAACTAAAAGGGTCAAGTCAACCTGGATTGGAACACTTGGTCTATAAATTAAGAAAATCACTTTATAGACTAAAGCAATCTTTAAGGCAGTGGTATAAGAAATTTAACTCCTACATGATTAAGATTGGCTATAAAATATGTGAGTATAATTATTGTGTTTATGTAAAGAGCCTTAATGATGATTCTTTTATTTTTTCTGTTACTTATATGGATGATATATTGATTGTTGTAAAGAGTGTAAGTGATGTCAACAAGTTAACAACTTTGTTGAGTAGAGAATTTAACATGAAAGATTTGGATGATGCTAAAAAGATTCTTGGGATGAAGATTTATAGAGGTAGAACTACGAGGAGATTATGGTTATCTTAGTTTAGCGTAGCTATGTTGAGAAAGTATTGGAAATGTTTAGTATGGACAATATAAAATCAATAAGTACATCTTTAGCGAATCATTTAAATTATCTATTGTATAGTGCCCAAAGATAGATGATGAAGTGAAAGATATGTCAAAGGTCCCTTGTACTATTGTAGTAAGGTGTACAATGTATGTTATGGTTTGTACAAGACTAGATTTGGTACACACAGTTAGTGTGGTGAGGAAGTTTCTATCAAATCTGGGATGACAATGATGTAATCAAGTGGATTTTTAAATACTTTAGGGGTATTAAAAATTATGTTATTATGTTTTGCAAACAATAAGGTAATCATTCAGTTGTGAGATATGTAGATGCAGACTATGCAGGGTGTTGAGATATTGTGGTTATATAAATTAATTACCATAATTTAAGCAAATAATATAGTATAGAGTAAGCAAGAGGTCAATCTCATTAAGAAGATCTAGTTCAAGTGTTTATACTAAATGATTCAAAATTATGGGGAGGGGGTTGAGATTATCTAAGCTATGCTAGGATAAATGAAATAAAGTAATCAAACTAAATTAAATAAACTTAAACTTATTAAAAGAAAAATCTTAGTCTCAAGTAAACATCCACCAATGAAAATCAAAATTGATTATTGAAACGATATGTCAATATATATTCTGAATATTTATCTTTTCTTAATATTAGTCAGTTAACCAATCCGTAGTATAAATAACTCTAACAATTAAACATCCACAACGTCCGTACTAGTAATTTAATAGCAGCCTTAAGAATTAGATATGTTGATAAATCTAGACAATATAACTATCTAAAGTCTATGTTTGATTTAATTGAATGTTTTCCCTAAGATTAACAATATAAATCTGTCATGTTTATTAAACTTAATCGATTCACAAATTAAATATCACAACTCTGATTTTGATAGAAAACTTAGCAATAAATTAGTTAGAATAATAAGTTAGAGTCTGTTTTAACAATCAAACTAAAAAATCATAGAAAATAAGTATACAAAAACATTCATACTCATCATATAAATTGAAAAGAAAAGATAAAATAGATTTCACAGTTTTTGAAATTTGAAGGCTTCTATATCCTTTCAACTAATAAAAATAACTTAGCCTTGCATGACTATTAAAAAACTAAGGAAGATAAAAGATAAAAACATAATTTCAAGTGGAGGAAAAAAGGTGAGAGTTTCTTTCTTCTTTTTGGCCGCCACCCTCTTTTCCTCTCTCTCTTTCCTTTTATATGATGTAAACCCTTACTCCCCACATTCCTACTAGTTCATTTGTATCCTAAAAAATAATAATATAAGAGTCATTTTCAAAGTAGACAATCTATATTTAAGTAGTACAATAACACTTTCCTATAAAAAACAAAAAAGAAAAATAGTCTTGTATAAAATCTTTAATCTTTGACTTTGGACTTAGTGAAGTTAATTTTCCCAAATAAAGACCTTTTTCCATAAGAATAAATAATTGCCATGTTGGTTTAGATGTTTGGGAAGTAAGTTGGACTTGTTTCTTCACAAAACTTATTTGCTGGTAGAATTTATAGATTATCTTAGAAACATCATATCTCTTTGATATAAATCTTTTTTCTACTAAAATTTGGTATGTTGATAGGTCTTTGAGTCAGAAATCCAAAACAAATTGCGTTTGCATCATATGGACTTCTCTAACTTAAGATATTCAAGTCAAAGTGGTCAAAGATGAAAAATGATAGAATATGATACTTGTCTTTAAAGGCTGTAATTTCCATGATTTTTTCTCTTGTCATATATGTATAGAAAGGTATGGATGTTAGCGTTCTAATGCCTCTGTAATCATTTTATTTTGACCTCTACAACTCACATTTTGCATAAAACATTGATCGAAGGTCAAATCTACCAATATTCAACACGGGTTGAAACATGGTCTGAATTTTATCTTCAAATTATTACTTTTTGAATCTTACATCCAAAAGTACCTTAAAAAATAAAACAAAGAATATCAAGGCATTTTATATATATAAAACATTGGCAAAATACTAGGTAAATATAGATAAAACTATTGAATAAAATGGTTGCATCATAAGGGACTTGGATGACAAAAGATATACCATAAGTCTACTACCGAGTCAAAATATATGGAATGGTTGAGGCTACTAAGAAAGCCTCGTGGCTTACAAGTTTGGTCAAAGAGCTAGGTATTCAACAAGGGTGAGTTCAACTACATTGTGACAGTTATAGTGTCATTTACTTGGCAAAGAACTAAGTGTATCATACAAGAACCAAACACACAGATGTGAGGTTTCATGGAATTAGGGAATTGAATTTTTTTTTTGTGAACTATTGCCTGAGAAAATCCATACTTTAGAGAATGTAGTAGACATGTTGACAAAGCTTGTCACAACAGATAAGTTCAAGCATTGTTAATGTCTCTAGATAAGAGACTATTGCTAATATAATAGACTATTGCTTGAACTTGATTAATTTCTCCAGATAGGAGACGTCCCAACCTATTGTTCTAGGTGAAGTTTTCCCTACTTTTCTTCTAATGGGTGGATATTTGCCAAGATGGATATTATTGTAGCTTGTGGCTTATATGTGGATATGGAAGTGGAGCGGAACAATGACATCTGCCTCTCTGGGATTTATTCCTTGTTTTGTTGCTAGGGACGATTAATAGGTTGGAGGTGCAAGGGCAACGCACTTGAGGTACATTAAAGGGATATTATGAAAAAAATATTCATACTCCTTGGACAACTAGGATTTATTGGGTGATTTAGGGTTACTATAAATACATATCATGTAACCATATTTTGATATAATGAAAATAAAAGCTCCTAACTTTTATAGATGTAGGTTCATTGTTGAATCACGTTAAATCTTATGTTTTTTCTAGTTTTTCTCCAATTGTAATATTCATTAATAATTGTTGTAGGTTATTTCACGACAATAAAGATTAAAAAAAATAGCAATTCAAAGAATAAGGATAAAAAATAAAATACAAAATAAATTTTATTTTTGATTGTAAGGTGAAACTAAAAAGAAAAATCAATTTAGCAAAAGAACTAAAAAAATCAAAAGAATGAGGATCAAAACTGACATAAAAAAATAAAAATTACTTTCTGATTAAAGGGTGAAATTGAAAAGAAAAATAACTTTAGCAAAAGAAAAAAAAAAGAATGAGTATGAAATTGGTATAAATAATATACCATAAATTTGGATTGAAGTATGAAATTGCAAATAAATAAAGCTTCTACAAAAGGGCTAAGAAAAAAACAGAACCAAAACAATGAAGACTGAATTCAAAAATATAATACCATAAATTTAGATTGTATGATGAAATTAAAACCAATAAAAGTTTTCCAAAAAGATCATGAAAAAAAAAATAGAAATTAAAAGAATAAGGAACAAATTAAAAAAATACATTTCAAATTAAAATTAATGGATGAAATTGAAAACAAATAAAACTTTTAGAAAATGACCAAGAATAAAAATTAGAAATCAAAAAAATAAAGATTGAATTTGAACTATCAAGAATAAAGAGGACCAAACTGACATTTTAAAGGGAGGAGAGAAGTAAAAAAGGAAAAAAACCCCACCAGAGACAAGCTGACCACCCAATGCCTATAAGCTCCACCCCATTAGCAAGAGGACACAATGACGCTCCCAACGTCATGGTGAGAGGGTATTTTTAGACACCGGGAGGCGCTGTATATACAACTCAAAGTGTGTGTGCCTCCTGTGTGTCTAATTTTTTTTTAGTCACATACCAAAATGATATTGAGCTACTAATATGATAATAATAAAAATAAATATTATTGAAAAGATTAAAAAGCTCCTTAAAATCAATTTTAAATTTTTAACTTTCAAGAATACTGTGGTCATTTCATTATATTTTTGAATTTTTTTTATATTTGGCCAAAAAAAACATTTTAAAATTACCCAATTATTCTTTAATACCATGATTGTATTGTTTTAGGACATTTTGGTTTTCTTACCATGCTTTTAAAATGTAAAAAATCTTGTCCCTTATCATTAGTTTGAAGCATTAAACTTTCATGTCACCAATAATTTTTTTTTTATTTAATGTGGGTGTCCGGACTAGCTTGCGCGTACCTTGACTAATCCCACGGGCCCTGAAGTTAACGACCATGTAAGCCTCTAGTAGCCATTATATGAGCAACTACAGGGCTCGAACCTGAGACCACAAAAAAAACAAATCTGTTAATCCCAAACTCTTATCGCTAGGCTACCACCTAAATGGTTTAATATCACCAATAATTAGTTTGAAGTTTTGTGGTGTGAAAGGCAAAATTGCCATCCAGTGTTTTTGAATCGGCATATACGGTGTTTTTCTATAGCTTCTTTTAATAACCATCCGATTATGAATTGCTGTGTCAAGGTATCCTGTGTTCCTTTACAAAAAGAAATGATTTCTGCCATCACACAGAATGCACAAAAGCAAAAGAAAGGAGGGATCAACACCACCTATGACCCCATACCTCAATTCCACTTCAAGTGATTTACTAGCAAGTTTGTGATACATGACTCCTTTCCTCTTCTCTTCTATCTGGCCAAGGAATGAGAAAAGGAGGATTAACCTAACAAATATGGCCAAGAAACCACATGGTATGGCATGTTTTGCCTTGCCAATGAGGTTTTAGCACAGAATAAGTAGATAAAGAATGCTTTACCAATTTTTGCTGGCCATCATAATACTAAGTGCTTACATCCAACAAGTAATCAAAGGGGTTTAAAAAATTATCAAGTAAAGCATGCAGATGCTTTCAATGCAATCACAGGATGAATACGATGACTAATATCCAATCACCAATTATGCAAAATCTCATGCTGTCCACTTTAATCAAGAGGTTCAATGAGAGCTTTATAAACAAACACCAAAGATGAGAGAGAGATCCCCAATCACCCTCTCTCATTTTCATATTTTGACAAGGAAATAGCTAGGGCCACCACGTACTTCAACCATAAGCCTCCATCACCTCAATCAGACTATATATTATGCAATATAAAGCCAGCACCACTACCACCAAGTTCCCTGAGAAAATGGCTGCAACGGCTCTAGTTGCGATAGGCACACAAGGCACCGTAGGATCATTTGTGAGGAAAGAAATTAAGTATTTCTCAAAGTTTGAGATAGAGAAAACTGCGAGTTCAAGGAAACCTCAAGGGCTGGTGGTTGACATAGCTTCCAGTAATGGTCAGTCAAGGCCTAGTTTCTGGTCCTTGACGATGAGCTGGCAAAGGTAGAAGCGAAGAGGCAGCAGTGGATTCTTTCCGAGTATCTGTTCTGCTGTGGAAGTTGCTGACAGCAATAGTCTCAGTGGTATTCCTGGGTTCGGTTATATAATCCTGAAAGATGATTTGAAGGATATGCAGGTTTAGACAATCGTACAAAGAGCTGCCATGCTCTCTGACTTCTCTAAGCTGGTATGTCAAGCCAGTGGGCTGTGCTTTTGCTGATCCTATAACTTTAGGTCCACAGCTTCAATAGTACTTGATTCTCCTTGTCAGAATTAAACTATCTATCAGGCTTACTTTTGATCAGACTAGGAGAAGAGCACGTGAACAAGTTGGTAAATTTCCTGGCATGTGTTGCTGGTTAGAATTACAGTTTTTCATGCTTTCACACCTTTGCCTCATCCACATATCACCTTCATGAAGTAGCATCTCAGAGGTGATAATTATAACTGCAAAATGACACCCACAGGCTGACTTCTAAAAGAAATCAGATATTGTGTGTACCGGATTGGGAGGTTAACAATCATCACTCCTTCTTTGTCGATCGCCATGCCATTATATCATATGTTAAGGGACCTAGCTCATACCTTAAAAGTTCCGATTAAAATATCTCGAAGGACTGCAAATGGAATGCTGGCTCAAAATTAATTGCGGTGTGAAGAGTATATCTATGTAGAGTTAAGGTTTGTTGTTGTTTTTGCATAGAAGAAATTGTAAATTAAACGTAAACTCCTGCAATTCCATGGCCTGCACTTTTTTACCTGCAGCAAAAACAGTCCATTTACGCATACGCATTTGTGAAATTGTTAGGAAAAATTGGTAAGAGGAGGGAAGAATGGTGGAATACATCTCTCTTATATCGTGTCAGTCCCATGGACTTATAGACTTGTAATACAACTCTTTCAAGACATACTTTTTACTAGTCTAAGACTTGAAGATAATCACATCAGTAATCTATGGCACACTTGCACCTAGAAGACCTAAAAGGACTCTTCACAAAACTCACTTTCACATTTTTCTGAACTTCAAAATTAACACCAAAAGAAATACGGTATCAATGTTTAGGATCATATAAAAATGCATCAAACACCACAATATTGAAGTCCTAGAAGTAGCTTTTTGGTTTCTGCAGGACATCTAAACTCCCAGCTCTTCCTTTGCATTTCCTCCTTTCACAGAGTCAACATGGTGGATTCTTTCGGTTGATGTCATAGTAGCTTTTTTCTCATCAATTGGCATGGCAAGATACTCAAGTGCCATTACAACATCAGCGATCAAAGGTCGTCTATCAGCTTCCTCTTGGATACACATGGCTGCAATTGCAAGAGCTCGATATAGACTCTTTTTTGGGTATTTTCCTCCAAGCAATGGATCTGCAATTGCTGTAAATTGACTTCTGTCCTTAAATAGCGGCGCTGCCTGCAATATGAAAATGAGAATAAGTGTCATGGTCTGCATTTGCAATCTGTCCTTAAACCTCAATGTTTGCAGCTTATGCTCTATGCTATAACCTTGCCAGAAATGAAAGATATAATCCTAACAAGTTAACTGGGAAAGAAAATCATGAACATACCCAATGAATTAGGTTCTGCTCTTCAGTTGGTCTGGACATGTCAATAACTCTCCTTCCTGAAATTATCTCCAGAAAAACAACACCGAAACTGTACACATCAGACATTTTTGTCAGCTGACCTGTCATTTGATATTCAGGAGCACAGTAGCCATATGTACCCATCACCCTGGTAGACACATGTTCTTTTCCTCCTGTTGGACCCAACTTGGCAAGTCCAAAATCAGACAGCTTCGGATTGAAATCTTCATCTAATAAAATATTTGAAGCTTTGAAATCCCTATAGATGATTTGAGGATCGGCAACATCATGCAAATACTCCAGCCCTTTTGCTGCTCCTGATGCTATTTTCATCCTAGTTGTCCAGTCCAAAGGCTCTTTTCCTGGACGTAAATCTGGAAAGCAGAAAATGTTTGCACACTAAGCACAAAATCCTTATAGAGACAACGCAGATGGAAAAACTTTGGACCTAAGGCTAAATCAAGCTCGTGCTTGAACTGCAACATGGCATGTATACAGAACTTCTTGCCTGGGATTAAAAAAATAAATTATATGGGCATACCAAGAAGGTGATTTTCCAAAGATCCACTGGCCATGAATTCATAAACTAGGAGTCTTTGATCACCATCAGCGCAGTAGCCAATCAGTTTGACAAGATTGGAGTGTTGAACCAAACTTAATGTAAGGACCTCAGAAAAGAATTCTCTGTTTCCTTGCAATCCATTCCTGTCAAGCTGCTTAACAGCAATAATCTGAAAAAAAAAACAAGGAATGAAACAAAGCAATTGCATTACAATATGATCTAGGATAATATACAGGTTTGCATGTTCTTAAAATACTTGTCTAACTTGATCGATGCTCTCAATGTATCCTTTGTACACCCTTCCAAATCCACCTTCTCCCACCAGGCAATGAGGATTGAATTTTTTGGTTGCAACAGCTAGTTCGCGAAAAGTGAAAACTTGAGAAATGTTCCTCCTTTTGCTTCTGTCTGCAACATTGATAACATGACCAAAATCATTGGCAATTATCCATTACCAAAATAACAAAATTGAAATTTATTCCATGGACACACCTCACCTATTATACGAGACATGTTTCTTATGAAAGATAATGTTTTGCCTTGTTTGCCAAATCCCTTGTTGGTCCATGATGATCTACTTCCCTTAAAAGAACTCTTCCTTTTCAATCTAAAACACGAGAAAAGACTCATTTCCTTCCTCCCCTCCTGCTAATTTGCAAACCCTGTTGTGTATTTATGTAATCTATACAAATACAAAGTTTCTTTTTAGGTACGTTGTTGGAGGTAAGATGATTCTATGTCACCATGAAATGGTATTTACGTATCCGTTAACTATATAGGAATTGAGTTCTTCTTGTAACAGCATTGTTAGCTTTTTCTGTAAACTTTAGCAGCAGAACCATTGGATTTTGAAATTGTTAGCTAGTCTAGCTGTCAGCGTCTTGCTTCCAACTAGTAATTAGCTTTCTCTGTTTAGCAAAAACAGGGGCAAAGACTTGTTTCTGGTTAACTCACTTTTAATCTATTCCCTCCTATAATTAGCATTTTCCATGGCTTAAGATAAATGCTGACAGGGAGGTCTCCACTATAACCACGATCGTAATCCTTTTTCCACAGGATTGGATTCCATTAACAAAAAACACAAGAAGATATAGATAAGTCTGGCTGATCGTGAATCTGCTCACACTAATTATATATAGGATCCACAATAGAGTGATTGTATGACTCACCATTTCGCAAGTGTTGACTCATAAAGAGCCCGTTTTTTACGTACATCTAGGAGCATCTGTTTTAAATTGAATGAATAGAATGAGAACGATGAAGAATAGCCAACACGTACATCCTAAGAAAAATTGAATGAACATAGATATTCTGATGTTCGGAACAAAAAACACTCCTATGATTTCGACTACTTGCAGTGAAAACATTGCTTGCAGATAATTTGGATCTTAAAAGGCAAGAAAAGCAATATGTAGATGGAATATAGCTTGACAAATCTGAGAAATACAGAAACAACGTGGGCTGTAAAATATAGTTAAGGGGTAATTTACACGTCTCAGACATCTGGAAATCTAGATGGAGCTTTTCATTTCTAAAGGTAATCTTAAGGATGTGTTACAAACCATATCATGAGCTTTAAATTAAACCCATTTCAGATTATCTTCCATCAGCAGCTTCATTATCAAATGTTTTTTCCACCAAAAG
>Ga0325411_1001000_pt1 | contig 30769 bp, 11 predicted proteins | sample PopdelMetagenome_13_FD_206181 | JGI IMG/M metagenome (GOLD analysis project Ga0325411, IMG submission 206181) | Populus deltoides microbial communities from Bellville, Georgia, United States - Xylem-PdIQD-R4 | ecosystem: Host-associated > Plants > Phyllosphere > Stem > Wood/Secondary xylem...
TTTTTTTTGCATGCTGCTCTTTTTAAGGAGGGTGTGATATTTTTGTCTTTTTTCCACGCTTTCGGGTTGGTAAACAGTCCATTTTTTTAGTTGGTGATTGATATTTAAATTCAATAATGTTTTTGAAAAAAACAATTTTAGTTATTTTTTTAAATTATTTTTTTAAATTTTTAAATAGTTTTTAATGTGCTGATTTCAATAACAAATTTAAAAAATATATTATTTTAATATATTTTTAAATAAAAAATATTTTTAAAAACAACTTCTTGCACTATACAAGACATACTCTTCAGACTACTTTTTTTTTTTAATCGATTATAGAAAAAGGGTGAAGAATAAAAAATAATTTTAAGGATTTTTATTTTCATGTCATTTTTTCACTAAAACATCCAAGTATTTGTTTTCTCAGGTATATTTTACAATCTAGCCTTCTTAGGAAGTTGGACGTCTTGTAAAAGAAAAAGAAAAAGTGAAGCGGTCCAGGATTTTATCTTCTTAGAAAAAGGACAAAAGATCTTCTTGATTTTCACCACAAGATCCAGAAATTCACAGGTGGCAACTCATCGCCAAATGAACTTGAAGTGGTGTCGAGTACAGAAAGAGAGTAAAGTTTTTTCTGATTACTCTAATGAGCATGCATGGATTGTTAAATTGGAGACTCTAGTCGAGACTGACAAAGGAGTACAGTTTCTATACTTACCTGAGTGCACGAACCCACCGCCCACACACCCAAAACCACCTAAACAACACGGAGTATACTCCGACGTCCCCCTAGTTTACTCGCACTCCATTTCTTTTTTCATTATATATAATTATGTCTTCGAGTATAATATCACAGAGATTTTGATGTTTTATTTTGGATAGAGTAATTGATTTTTTGTTATATAATTCTTAATTAGAGTCACGGAGCGGTTATAATTCTTAATTAGAGTCACTTAATGAAATACAACATTAATTTTTTTTGTACGAACGTATAAGTTTAAATGTTGGACCGGAGTGCGATGAGTGAGTAATCTTCACAATCAATAAAAATTTCAAAAGTTTTTTTTTCGCATTTTACTAGTGATGAAAGCATCGGGCACCATGACAAGGCCTTTTTTTTTTTGTTTCTAATATTCCAAAATTTGAATTTCAGCATTTTTACTGGAGTCGAGGGCCCAGAATGTGCACACAACTTCATATATATATATATATATATATATATATATATATAGATATAGAAGAGCCAAAATTTTAGCGTTGACTTTCTTTTTCTTAGTTTTTTTTTTTTTGGAATGGAAGTGTTGTTGGCTCAACTAATCAAAATTCAATCTTAATGTAATAAATTCAGATTTAATACATCCAAAAACTCTAAAAACACATTTTTTTTTAGCTCGGTCAAGAAAAAAAACTCAATTTCTTTTAAACTCCGTAAAGGGAATGACCTACCTCCCTTAGACTCGACTAAAGAAATAACTCATATCTTTTGAGTTCAACCTAGGGAAGAGTCTAGTCCCGTAGACACAACTACATTTTGAATCATACTCTCCACACACTCCTAGGTGTATAAAAATTCTCTAAGGGTCCATCATATTTCCATCAATATTAATATGTATGTCAGAGATATTTTCCATCAACACTAATACAGATGTCAGAGATATTTTCACTCATTACAACTATTAGGGCAATATTACGTTTTAAACCCTCCTCTCTATTAAGAGACTTATGAGATATAAATAGATCATGAATTCTTCAACCAAAAAAGGTTTGGAATCTCCATTCTCCATTGCATATTTATTTTAAAAAAATCTCTCTGTAATATTATTATATTTTCACTTAAAAAGTCAATGACTTAATTATTGAAGAGTCTCCAAATTCAATAAAAGAGACTTTTTACAGGTATCTGGCACCTACCTCCAGCCATCTTCGATAGGGAGAATGAATCAAATTGTTCTAACCAAAAGATTAACTGATTATCCAAGATATAAGTCTTGCCCCCCGAGCTACTTGGATTTTTTAGGACTTTATCAAAATAGCCTATATGAGTAGCTAATAAAAAAACTGTCAGTTTCTTTCTAATGACATTTCAAAATCATCTCATAGCACACAACTACGACACATTTGGGATAAAATACTTGATGGATCTACCCGTTACCACAAGCACTTTTGCTCATTCGGACTTCCAACAACTCATTAACCAAGAGCAACCCATCTTATTTTGCCGCTCAGAGGTAAAATTAAGTTTTGCCACCTCAGTAAATCTTGATACCCACAACATCCCCATCATTGGAAGGGATTGACCAAGGATCTCTCTATTGTAATAGCACCACTCTTCAAGGGATTGATTAGAAGGCTCCTTAGAGTTCAACAAATCATATCGGGATATATTATCCTTGATATAAAGTAAGTTTATTTTTAAATGAAAATAATTGTCTCTCTAACATATATTTTCCATCTACAGATCTTCAATGGAGGCTTATAGACTCCTGCACAATCACTTTAAAAGAGGTACTCCTTAATGTGATTGCATATTTTTCTTGCAATGGGTTCTTCCTAGTGTGATTGCACAATCTCTTTTGAAGGGGTTTTCTCTAATGCGATAACTCCATCCTCCATGATAACTTGAGATGGACAACTTCAACAAAGCAACAAAACCCCTATTTTATGGAAAAATATACACCATCAAGGCTAACTGAAACCCAAAAAACTAACACAGCTCTCCAGACAGGCTTTCAGACCTAATACTATCTTCAGGGATGATCTTGAATCTCCCACTATCAGGTTTGATCTCTCTCTAGTAAGGGGCTCTGACGTCTCATGACCTCATCATGGAGGCCACAGACCTCCCACTCTTAAAAAATACATTAACTCTTCAAGGGAAGGATTGACTTGGTGTAATATCCCACATCGGCGGATGAGGATTTGATAGCTAACCTTATTAGTATTGCTGGTTGTTGACTTTTCAGACGCGTTTTGAGGCCATGTGTGGTCACCAAGAACAAATATGTGAGGGCGGTAAGGCCCAAGGCAAACAATATCTAGCAAGTTGGGCCGGGTTGTGACATTTGGTATCAGAACCGGCCTCACTGGTTGTCCGGTTGTGCCGACGGGTCATCGGGTCCTTAAACGGGGTGAATTGTAATATCACACATCAGCGAGTAAGGATTTGGTAGCTGACATTATTAGTAGTGCTGGTTCATGACTTGTTAAACGCGTTTTGGGGTTATGTGTGGTCACCAAGAACGAATCCGTGAGGGTGGTAAGGCCAAAAGCGGATAATATCTGGCAGACTGGGCTGGGCTGTGACATTTGGTCTTCCTGATACAATAACATCACCCTCATTGAATTTCTCCCAACCATTTAGAAATTGTCTAAGTACAGACTCTTCCCCCATGAGTTTCTCCAGTTATTAGAAAATCTTTTTCTAAGTATAGGGTTCACCTCTATGTACTTAGAAGTTTCTTTTTCAAATATGGTGCACACCCTGCACACGAGCTCTCTAGTATATTAACCGGAGTTTTCACCTTGCTTCTCATACAAAAAAATTCAACAAACTTGTCGTACCGAGTACTTTTACAAGTTTTTGCATACAAATATCACAAAGACTTGAGGGCTACTAATAAACCCAGATTTAAAGGAACTAAAAAAACCACCTTCTCTAGGCTCAACTAGGAAAAAGACCTAACCTTCATTTGACTCAGTCAAGGGAATAACTTAGCTCATTTGGGCTCAGCTTAAGGAAATAACTCAGTTTCACAGGTACAACTACATCTTGAATCTTTATAAAGACTTTGAGGCTACTGATAAACCCATATTTAACGAGTGTAAAAAACCTAAAAAAAACCACCTCTATTAGGCTCAACCACGAAAAAGACCTAACCTTTATTAAGCTCAACCAAAAGAATGACTCGGTTCCTTTAAGCTCAGCCTAATGAAAAAGCTCAGTCCAATGAGCACAACTATATCTTGGATCCTACTCTTCCTACAACCTCGAGTGTATAAAAGTCATTTAAGAGCCAATTATATTTCCATCGATATCAATATCGTGTAAGAGATAGTGTATAAAAATCATCTAAGAGCCAACAATTATATTTCTATTAATGTCTGTAGCCATCTTTGTCAGCTCTTTCTAATATAATACATACTTTAAAGATATCTTTCATCAACATTGACAGTTATGTTTGGAATATTTTCCTTTAATATTAGTACATGTATCATGGATATTTCCAGATTAAAACTATCAAGATAATATCATGTTTTATCATTTTTTTTCCGGCCATCTTGGTTAGAAAAAATAAATCAAATTATCAAAACTAAAAAACTGATTAATTAGCGAAAACATAAATCTTGGACGCAAATTACTTGGATTTCATGGGACTGAATCGAAATGCAAACTCGGGGACTTTCTAGAATTCTGCAAGAGTGAACTGACGAAATAAACACAAATCTTTATGCCCATTGAACTTGTTAGCTTCCAGTTAGTGAAATGATTATGAGGGTCAGTGGATGCGACCGTACACAGTAATTGAGCCGACATGCTCTTCACGTTGGGTAACCTAGTGCAGGAAATCACCTCCAATCTACAGAGACATGGCGAAGAAGGGCTAATGACCCAGTGACTGATGGCTGGCGTGCTTTCTATTTTAAGCTCTATGATCTTTACAAATGGTGGCCCCAATTGTTCTAAGAATTTATCATGCGTGGCTACGACAAAGGTGGCCGTGAAGATAAAAATAATGCATCAAGGACCATCTACGAAATATGACAGAAAGCACATTTGCAATTTTAGCGAAAGTGCACCGTATATTGCTAGAGATATGAAGCTCTTCAGTTTAAGTTTTGCTATCAAATTATTTAAGAAATTCTAATATAATACCTCTAAACATTAAAAAAAAAAATTAATTTAGAAAATGGGATTTCCCTGGTAGTTTTTACCATACAACATTTTTATTTTTACATAGCGTATGTATGATATTGTAATGCATAATGTTTTTTTTAAATATTAAAATTTTTTTTAATATATATATATTTTTAATATCAATATATTAAAACTATAAAAATATCAATTTAACATAATTTTTAAACAAAACACATTTTTAAAATGCTTTAAAAAATAAAAGTTATCATGCACCCCGAACACTCAATATTCAAGTCTCGAAACTGTAGTCTGAATGAAATGTTAACGTTGAGCATGAAATTCCCCGCCGTTAACTCGATTGTTAATAAGACAAATCCTGGAACAACGAATCTGAAAACTGCAGTGCTACTTAGTGTAGCCTTTTGCTATTCAACCGGGATTGAAGGTAGCATTTCAATGACTTGACCATTACAATTTTATCAGCTTAATTTCAAATTCAACTAATATGGATAATTTTAAGGATAAAAATAGTACTAATATTATTTGAATTATACATGAATTTTCAAAAATAATAGAACACAATAAAAATATTATACCCCAAATTTTCGTTTTTTTACCAAACATTTTGAGTAATTATATTTCTAATAGCCATATCATTCCAGGGGACGGTTTCCCTAAAGGCATCCATGTTTACTTTCTAAAATTTAGCCCCTTTTTTTCAAGGTGTTATTTCATTCGACCATGAACTAGCTTAATGAGTGGTATAGTAGCTGGTATTTCACAGAAGGACTAATTAGATTTAGTTGACATTAAAGTTAGCTAATTAATTATTTCGTTTCCAGGCTTCATTACAGTCTTTATTTTCTTTTAATTTATTTTGATAATTATCCAAAACTCAGGAGATAAAAGATACGATGACGATGTACTAAAACAATAAAATTAAATAAAAGGAATTCTTAAAATATATTGGGCACTCCATTTGTGTAAAATATACAGGAATAATTGAATTTAAAAAATACCAATTTAGTATCAAGTATATGCAGTAGAGGGAAGCGTTATTCTTCTTGAATAGCGCCATCTCGTAGACTGGTGTGATCACATGGGTGCACATGATGACAATGTCGATAGAGGTCAGCTTTTTATAGATTGTTTACGCATCGTATGGTAATTTAGTTAGGCTTAACTACACTCCAATTAATCCCCTTAATTGTGTCATATTCAGTTTCAGTTTCCATAGTTGAAGGTGCATTTGTATCAACTCTATAAAGTTTTTGAAAAAGTTCAATATGACCCTTTTCCATTAAATAACTAACCTCAATTAGTGGTGGGATTTTGAATTTTCTTGATTTTCTTTGGACTTATAAGGGTTTCTATAGAAAAATATTACATGCATGGTACTGTTTTGAGAGAAAAAAGTAGGACTGGACAAGAAAAAATGAAAAACAAAAGAGCATTCCCATATTGGAAGTCTCTGTGTTGTGAAGTATTGAGGTTACTCGTGCCTCTTTGCACAGGTGTTGATCGGCACTACAGAAGCTATGTGTCTCGGGTCACGGAGATCAAAAGTCCTTATCGACCCTTCTTTTTTGGTCAAACGTCAACGTCTAAACACGAGCGACAAGGAGAGAGAGAGAATCTGGTGCGTACACGTGTAAATAAGGTAGAAGGTGATTTCCTAGGCAATTTTTTAGGGCATTGTGAATAGAAAGACAAACTAAAAAGGTTCATTGAATGGAAATTAGTCTGATAAATTTTGGATGTTGTCCGGTCAATGGTTCCAACATTTTTTAAAAAATGATCACATGTCAGTCATATAGCAAGAATTCTAGTACGGGAGTCATCATGATAAATTGATCCAATTGCATTTGAAATTCGAGAATTGTTTGAAGTTTGAACTGAATTATGATTTGATATGTGCTTATACCTTTGTAGTTTAGTCCTTATATGTTATTTTACTAATGGTAAAAACATATTTGAATTCATTATATATCAAAACTAAGTTAATTCTGCATCGATCGAGATATAAGTAAATCATTAGACCTAAAATATAAAGGTAGTATTTAGCTGATCAATTACATGCTCACATTCATATGATTTAATTAGGAATTGGGATCCACTTGTAAAATACAAACACGATATATATATATATATCTTTCCCTTGCATGCATGAATGTGAGAGAGACCGTTGCCTTAGAAGAACTGGATAATCTCTCAGACTTGTAGTCCTTCTCATTTGGTTTTGAAATAAATCATTAACCTGGGTAACTTGACATTCAGACAACCCTTAGATTTTCTTCCTGTTAATCTGAATGCAATAAAGGTCGGATGACCAGGGCGTCTTCAGAGGAAACATGGTGCACATTTAGAATGAAGATCCTGTGACATTTCTTGTATAAATCAGCTCTTTCTATGCAATCTTGAGGGTCAGGTTGGAGACAAATTTGAATACAATAGTGCAAGTGATTCCTATATATGTCAACAACTTGTTGAAAATTAATCTCTAAAGAGTAAATCGTACATTCGAGGACATTAAATGACCACCTTAAGAAATGCAATGAGCATTTCAAGGATCCTAATTTGCCCGTGTTCTTCAGCTTAAAGTTGCAGTTTGTCCCGATCGAATGTACCTGTTCGGACAAGAACATATATATGGACTGGTTTAGTTGATGTTCTCACTAATTTATAGGTTCCGTTAAGTGCATTTAGACAAACAATTATAACTGGAGGAGTTCGGTTTCAGTTTCTGGCGAAATCGTTGAATTAACGGTGAATAAAAATTCAAGGTCAACTTGGACAAACTGAAAAACGGATCCAATCCATGCCTCTGTTACAATCCTGGGACAATCTTTGGATGTACAGACAAGAAATTTTGATTGCATCCTACAATTCCGAAGTATGTGTTTTGCTCATTTATTCATTGCAATTTTATTGGCAGAAGTTCCTAAAGTGAAAATCCCGAAATGGAAATTTCTTCCTTATAGTGTGATGATATTTCAAAATATATAACTAAAAGGTTATTTAAGTTTGAGATGGTTGTTAATCAATATATTTAAATGCTTAAATTTCTTCTTTTTAATTTGAGTAACTCATGCTAATAATAAAAGCTTTAATATCTGCAAAAACGGATATAATCGAAGAACCTAAAAACCTTCCGATAATAAAGTTAATATATTTATGAGAAATGTATAAAATGACTTAAGGCAATAAATAATTTAAAGAGCTTTAAAATTCAAGAAACAAAGATGTTTGTTTTTTAGTTTTAAGTTGATTAATGCTCTGAAATCTATGTATATTTTATCTTAAGAGATGAAAAGTTATGAACTTTTTACCTGGATGGTTCATGATGTATTTATACTCCTGAACCTTGTCGTTTCAGGAAAAAAAACTGCAAAGTCCTTTCTTTTCTGTATGGGTGATAAATATTTCTTACATATCATTAATAAGTATGATAAGTTCCTTAAGGGACCATGTATATACCTATAATTAGTATAGAGAAATTATTATCTTAATATGAACGTTATTCTAGATGGAGAGAAATGATAGTTTATCATGTCTTTTATATTTATATTGTAGAGGATTGTCCAGGATCAGACATATAGCATTGATACTTAGTAATGTCCAAGTTTTTTGTATCTGTCATGTTTATCAAATTTACATTTTCTCGGACTTGGTTAATTGTCAAGTCCAAGATTTTTGGGTTTGCCATGTTTAGCAGACCCAAGTTTTCTTGAATTTAACTGACTATAAATCTAAGTTTTTTTAATTTGAAATGTTCGTCAAATTCACGTAACTTTAGACTTGACTGATTGTCAAACCAAAATACTTTGAATCTGACATGATTGTCAGACCCATTTTATTTAAGATGATTTTTTATAAATAAAAATCTTAACAAAAAAAATTAGTATTACCAAAATGGAGCACATAGTCTTATTCTTGTTTATAACGAAACCTTGACTAAATCCCATGAATCAGAATTTGAAGTGAATTGAAAGTACGTAGTAGTCTTTTATTTACTGTTGCACTATGCTTCATCTCAGATTTTATGCTACTGTCTTTGATCAACTGGGAGTTGAACCACCGAACTCCAAATTAAACCTCTTTTCCTCGGTGGATGCACTATCAATTGTCGAGACTGCGTATTGAGCTGCGTTCTCAACTTTTTGTGAATACATTGTGAAAATTAAGAACCAGCTCTGATGAGGAAGGCAATGTTCATGGGTGCACATTTACCCTGAAAATATTCATCATCAGTTTTTTTCCACATAAATTCCTATGGTGTCATTATTTTTCTGGCGATGATTAGTTGATGTTTTCTTTTTCTTGATAAAAATGATTAGGTGAGTTGAGCAGTCAAAGCTCTCCTCAACTGCAAAATGGATGCCAGCATACTAAAGAATTCAGTTTGTGACATCAATGTGACAACGCATGAAATTGAAAACGGCCAAAATAAGGAAGGAATAGTTTAGCCTCTTGGGATCATGAGGAGGCTAATCAAGTGTCTTATCTTAACTAACCAATTAGAGCCTCTTGTCCTTCTCGGTCGTGCCCTTTAATGGTTTCTAAATCAAGGTTTGGGACCACTACGGCACTAACCATGCTTTTGACTTTGCTTAGGCAGGCTTGGGCATGATTTATCTTCCTCTTTCTGGATATGTGTTTCTTCGGACACTGTTTCTAAATAAGAGTTGACTGTTCCCCTTGTGACTTCTTTTATCATCGTGCAGGAGTGTCTTCACCTCTGAAGTTACAGTAATGTTCTAAAAGCAAAGGTCAAAAAAAGAGGAACAAACTCTGGTATCAGCTTTAATGTGCTGCATTTCAAGTCGTGTAATTCCATAAAAACTTCGAATTTTAAGTCAGTGGACAAACAGTCTTCCTGCACAACTTTTCCGTTTTGTCATTTGTTTAATCAAAGCGGGATTAGAATCTCACATGCCTCCATGACAGTATAGCCTGCAAATTGGTAATCAAACCTATTGTTATGTATTGGCACTAAGCACTTGGCTGTGAATGTCAAAGTTATTTCACACAACATCTACTTTGCAAAGCTGCAATAAGATAAAAAAAAAATTGCAGAACTTTTCCAAGCCTTGATCAAAATAATTTTTGTCCCAATTTGGTCAAATCCATGTGAGTGAATTTGAAAGAGAGGGTCATTAAGGGAACATTAAACACCATTACCCATGTCTTTGTTCAAAGGAAATTATTTTTATTATCGTTCCTGTCGGAGTCTTTGACGTAGAATATGATATTTGGAGCAACACAATTTTTTTAGACAATGAATGCTGCCTGTATTTTTAAAATTTTGGTGTCATACTTGATTGATTTTCTAATCAGATGATTAATATGGATAATGATCGGAGGAGATTTTCTGCCCCTTTGAACTTTTTTCTATTGATGATGATGGCCTTGGAACTCGGAAACAATTATCTTTCTCAAGTTATGCCTTTGTCAGTTATTAGGTTTCAAAAGCGAAAAATCGCAACGAAGTTCCCTTGTGGCAAAGCATTAACGCTACTTTGATTTTCTGTTCCAACTGAATGTATGAATTAAATGAAGGCACGCCGTTCATACAAAATCGTATGTTTGATTACTACAAGTACCAAACAACGTTCTTATTTCCAAAAAACGAGAAACCAAGAAAAAATTTACTTGAATTCCACTCAAATGGATCTTCAGTATAGTCCCTAGAGAATTCTTGCTCACAATAATAACTGAGATCAATGATTAGTCTATCTGCAAACCCTATAGGAATTTCTTTTCATGCAGCTTGCTTATAAAAAGACCTAGGCTCCTGCCTTGCATTAAAAATGGAAAAGAATGCAGCGGGCTCTTCATCGATGCCGATGAAAATCTATCACCAACTCCACTGCTGGAAATTAAAACATTTCTTTTTGAAAATACTATATGAAACAAAATTGCAAAAGCAGGAGCAGCTCCCTTAAAGCATGCCATGTTCTAAGGACAGGATGCATCCACTCTAAACTTATCAGCGCCCCCCCCCCCCCCCCCCCCCACACACACACACACACTGGTTTCCATGGCATCTTTATTTTCTTTGTGATTATCTGACTTGACCCGAAAAAATTCTTCTCAAATGTAAATTGCAGTACCATACAAGCACAGAATTAATTTTATCATTCTGCACATGAAACTCAAACGTCCAAATTAAGAAATGAAGAGAAGGAATCTGGGATCATGGAGTAGTTAATTTTTTTTTGTCTTAATATAGCTTAATTAAGTTTTGTAGTTGATTGCAAACTTTGTCCTACTCGGTCGCATCCTTCGCTATTGATTTTGAATTTATTGTTTCGTCATCTAGGATAATAACATTGCTGCTTATAGTCTACCCTTCCTACTAACCCTGCATTGTCAAGGTCTTCTTTGTTGTTATTTTAACTCCTAATTTATGATTCCATGCTACACATAACATGAAGTTTGCCTCTAACATTGTCCAAACATTTCCCTTTTAAGTTGCAGTCTGTCAACAAAAGAAGCCTGTATCTTTACCTCTAAACCAATTTTTTCACATTCCTGCTGCTAGTTATTTTTATCTAACCAGTACCGATTAACATCTTAATAATGTTCAGCTATCATCGCTGAATTTTTAAACCACCACCTCAATATGCAGTCATCATTATGCAACTATTGGTATGCTTAAATTTGTATTCACTTAGTGTGAAGTTTGAATAGCACAAGCTACAACTTGAAACATATTGGTATTGTTAAATTACAGTCTGGTGGGAGCTCTTCCTGATTGAGATGATAATATCACATGCATCCACGTGGACTACATGGTTTCAATCTTCAAAGTAGAGCCTATTTGATGTCAAAGTAGAGGCTTCAGTACTTGCCCTATCCTTTTCCAAAATAAATTTAAGTTTCTCATTGCTATAAGAATCTAGATGCACTAGAAAGATAACTCGGAGGAAGACAAAAATCAAGCAGGATGATTCGATGCATTCCGAGCCTCCTATTTCTGATATTTTATTCAGATATAGTTATTCTCCTTGATTGTGTTAGCAGAGGACAGTCAATATATGTGTATATTAACTTCATTTCTGTCTAATCACATATTTTTCCCAATCTGGTCAATTCAACACATTGTTTGTTTTATGATGAATATGTCTGTCACATGATCACATAACCTACAAAATAACTAATGGCTTTGTTTACCGATGATTATGTGCAAACCTCGAAAGATTGCCTGCTACACTTACTCGGACCTCTTACCACTAGATATAGAGGGGTGAGGACAACGGCTTCCATTATTTTTTTTAAAAAACCACTTAGATGTAAATTTTTAATTGCAGACCAAATCTACCACAACATGATGTGAAGCTACAGAAGATGCATGATCTATGATATAATTTGTGGTTATGGAAATATATAGATTTTGTAATCTGATTGATACACAATGGCGATCGGTTGAGATTTTGTCCTCCTGCATTTTTACAAAGAAAGTATGAAATTTGTGAAGAGAAAGAAATATATTTCTTGATGTTTTGCTTTCTAATTTAATTTTTTGCTGACTGATCTTATTGTGGCATTTCAATGTTGTAAGTTGCAAAAGGCTTAGTAGATAACCAGTAGAAAAGGAAAAAATTGAAAAACAATTGATCTTTACTGTAATCTAAACAATCAAAGAAGCCCAAGTTTTATGACTGCTAACATTTTCTTGCAAGCAATGACAGATTGAAGGCATATATAGTACCTCATAGAAACAAGAAGCATGAACATTTATGCATGCGATCTGGTCATATACCTGCATGCATTCGAGCTTGAAGTTCCACTGTGTCCTAATTAAATGAATCAGTTGGATGAGAATGCGTTTTTTGGTCTAGCAAGCTGATGCTCTTACAATTTATAACTAGATTTGTTGCTTTTAGACAAGTTATCTTCCTCAGCAAAACAATCTGCTTTTGTTCCCATTGAAAAAGCGATGTTCTTGCTGCTAGCTACAAATCCCAGTCCTTCTACAGACAGACAGATTTTGCTTGCGGTAGAAGTATCAAACCAATAAAGAGGAAGATCTTCTCGCTTCATATACAGTAACGATTTTGTTTGTTACTTCATTCCTACTCAAATAGATCATACCTTCAAGGACAGCAACTCCTCTATGAGTTTCTTACTTGAATGTTCAGACCAATTCTTACAGATTAGCTACGTGTGTGGTAATTTTTTTTTTTTACTGAACATGAAGGCTTTCTTCCACAGAAAAATCAACTCTAGTCTGATAAAATGAAAGCCATAATCAAGGACTAATGGTGGAATGGGAGTTGAAGTTAAAGAACAATTAGTAATTGTGTGATTTTCGATGTCAATGCATTTCCAATCATGGGTTCCATATAAGTAACAGCATTTTTATAATTATAATGAACTGATCATTGCAAAGTAGGGGCAACTCCCTTAAAGCTTGCTTGCCATGTCTAAAGGATAGGAGGCACTCCAAAAATATTCATCCCTTTTTATTCTTTTTTTTTTTTGGTGAGGTCTTTGATTTAATTACTCTCCTGACATTTTTTTTTTTAATTTTTGGTTCGTGATTAATTAGCTGATAACTTGACCAGTCAAAATTCTCTCAAATGCTGCATGTACAATAGCATGCAAGCAAGATTTTTTTTTTTTTTGGCATTTAAAGCTCATCTACCACATGGAAAACAAAACCAAAACAAATTTATAAAGGAGAGAAAGCATCTAGGATCATGGGATATCGGTCAATCTGTTCTCTTAAGCAAGCTAACTTGTAATCTATACTTGATTGACCTACATTTTAAAGTCTTTAATTAATTTTCTATTCTTTTGATTCCAAATTTATATATGGTTTTGTCCGACACTAACTTTAATGTTCACGAGCACTAGTCTAAATTTCATCTTTTTTTTCCTGCTTATCGAAAGCATTGAAATTGAAAAAAATAAAAAAAAAATGCAGAAACTGAACACATGCCTTTATTTAACAATGTAATCGTTAGCTAATTGAACAATGATCGTGTCCGATTTCCTTACGGGAAGACTTAACTCAATCTTTTTTTTGTCTTTGAACATGGGGGATAAGAATACCACAGGCGCATGTGATCTGCTTGTTCTAGTTCTGATGCAATGACGTTATGTACCGCATAATTTTATAGCAGAGAGAGAATCGTCATGGGAACATGAGACATCATTCCCCGTATCTTTGTTCAAATCAATTTCTCTTTTTTTTTTCTTTTTTTCCTGGCTGTCTGAACCGAAATGTGTTAGAAATATGACGTGGAGGAACAAGAAATCGTCCATGATGATTCGGAGCAAGCTAAATTATCACTGCATATTTATTGCTTGATTTCGTGATCTTACTGTTGATTACGATTAAGAATTCAGGATTTTGTTCTCCTTTGTCAGACAATCTTGTACAAAGATCATGGATTTAACTTCAAAAACAAACATCATGTCAAGATGCTTGCTTTTATATCTTATCGCCAGAAAAAAAAAATTATATTTTGTTTGTAACTCGAACCACAAAATAAAGGGAAAAAATAAAGTAAAAAAAAAAAAGCAACAAAAAATTATTGGGTTAATTTGTCACTTGACCCAAATAAAAGCGAGATCATTTCAGCTAGGCCCACTAAACGCTGCCTGGAATTATTGATGGGCCGTGTGGCCCTCTATCAAAAAGTTTATAAAGCCTCAGAGACCATTGAGCTGCCAGAAGCTCCACAAGGATGCAACCGCCGAGAAACGTCAATAATATTAATTTGAAGTAAAGAATAAAATAAAAAAATTTAATATTTTTTAAAAACACTTCCAAAATATAATGTTAAGCACACCCCCATCATGCCCCAGATGGGTATCTGATTCCTTTTTTTTATTTTTTTATTTTAAGAATGTAATCGAAGTTCGACTTATTCGAGAGTAGGAATAATTTGAGAAACCTTTTGGAACATGATTTTTCTGAATCATAGCATTGATCCAGCAATTAACCACTAATATATGTAAATAAAGATATCAAAAAAAGGACACTGAAAAGAAAGAAACGCCCCCAGTTCTCCAGCAATTAACCACTGATTACTTATAAACGATTTAACATTTCTGATAAAAACATATTTCTGAGAGATTTACATTTTTGAAGGTTTAGATTTAGCGAAATTGTTGACTTATTTATTTTTTTTTTTTCTTAGAATGACCTAATCAATAGCTTCATTCGTTATTTTGTGTAAAATTCGGTGCATGCAATTAATTATATTATATTCATTACCGCATGTTTTATTTTAGTTACAACTAGTTTCACGCTAAGGTCTAAGATTAGATTAAAAAGATTTCAGGTCATGATTTTTTATAACATCCAAAAATGCGTTCAGGATATAAAAAATTATTTGATATTATTATTAAACTTGACCTGACAATTCAACATTAAATTCTCTAACTCTACCTCCTTATCTAGTCCTAGTTTAGATTTAACTTTGTAAGAATTATTCTAACTTGATCTAATTTATCTGATTAGTATAAAAATAACTTGAATGATTGATTAAATTAATCAAAGTTTTGTAACTTAACTTTTAAAATCTGTGAGTCGGGTCATGGACGATAGTGGATTTAAAAATTTAGGTTTTAAAAGATTTTATATTTAATGATAGGATAAGAAAACTAAATATTTATAAAAGTTAAGTATCACCTAAAAGTCAAAATATTTGTTTAAAATTGTGATGATTTTATTAAAAAATACAAAATAAATTATGAACAATTAATTTAAAATTAATAAAATATTAAATGATAAAATTGAAAGTAAAAAAAAAAAAAGGTAAAATTTTTTAAAAAGAAAAAAAAATTTAAAAATAAGATGATTTACGGTTTGTATAACACTAAATAAATACTGAATCACTGTAATGTTTTCCATTTCTTTTACTGGAGAGAGTAATAAAAGAAGTGTTGACTTATGGAAAATTTAACTGTAGTACTTTATTTCTTTGTAACAACGTGCAAGCCATAATTTTTCATCAACTTTGTACTAAAAATGGTTCTGCGTGTTCGGAACGGGCTTCCCTCGAGTTTTAGTTTCCTCCATTTTCTTCGATCAGTTAATTAGGTTAATGATCTCTCATATAAAAACACAACAATACAACTAATGACTACCATAACCTCTTTTGATTCATCTTCTTAATGTTTCCTCTCTATTTTTCTTAATGTATTTTTTCTCGGATCAATTTACACGTAAATTGAAAATAATTTATTTCTTAAATGATTCTAGTGACACATTCTTCGTATTAGAATGATACATTCAGAAGATTTTAATAAGTTTAGCTTTCAAGTTTGAAACTAGAAATCTAAGAAAAAATCTCCGTCAATCCTTCGAGATTTCTCTTTTCCTTGTATAACAAGTGTTTTCAATACTAAAAAAGGGAATAGAAGAAGACTACACGAACAAAACTTCAAAAGTTCCATCAATATTATCGACTCGATCTCTTCATATGTTGATAAAGATTTTCGCTGTCGAGAACTCAAGTCGCCGAAATTCATCACTTATTAATACTCAATCTGTTTGTTGGCGCTATGAGATCACTTGATAAAATGAACTTCATTCAAGGTTTTTGGTTAATTTGTTTATTGCTCATCTTCTGTTCGAAATTGGAAAATGAATTAATTTTATACGGACAAAAAGAAAGAGAAAGAGTTGGCGGAAATTTGCTTGAATCATTAGTTAATTTTGAGAGGATAACGATATATATATATACTAGTGTCTTGAGGGTTAAAGAATTGTAAAAAATAAGTTGAATATTTATCAGTTGAGCGATAATTTTAAATTACTTGTCACTAATCGACTTAATCATTCTTGGAGAATTATAATTGAGGGGAGAAGGATGCAAGAAAATCACAACCTATTCATTTTGAAATTTCGAATTCGTCCATGCTGCTTCGATTATTTCTGCGTTTTCTTTTCTTTTCAATCAATTATTAGACATTTGCTTGGTATCAATTACGCTCTAATTGACATAAAAAAGAAAGATTTTCCACCATTTTTAACCACTAGCTAAGAAAAAAATAATGACGATAGTAACTGAATATTTATTAGAAACTATCCATATATATTGAATTAACATGATGTTGTCTGCTTTGATGAGCGGATGCTATCCAACTCACCGGCTTCAAGTCAATTGCTGTAATGCAAATGCAAGAAGAACAAGAAATTACAAAACTTCAGCTAAATATTAGGGTTTACTAATTTTGTTGTTTATTCTTTCAGATAACACAGCAGGCTCAATCCAAACCCTTGTTATAAATAAAGTCAACGCGCGAATTCAAGTGTCACTGGGCGTTCAACTAGATGATCATGAGTTTAAAAGAGTGATCTTGAGATATTGACTATCACTCAAACATTCCGCAGCCAAAGCACTTCACTGCACACCTAGAACACAGGATTGCCCAATGTTAAAAACAGAACACCCTAAATTGTCCAAAAACATAGGTAGCATCAAATATAAAGCAATCCAAATACAATACAAACTTCCATTTCATTTTCTCTAATTAAGCTCTGTAATGGCATCAGTTGCCTGGGCATGAGAGTTAATTAGTTCCAATCCCATGCATGATTTTAGTTAAAATATTTGTATGATCAGCTGCATAGTGGAACTAATTTGAATAGTACTTGGTACTTGCAGGAAGATTTATGACAATTAAGAAAAGATATGGCAGACGTTAAACCATGCATTATACAGAATTGGTACATCAGGAATGATGTCATCGACATCCATCACTCACAAAATCACTTACAATAACATGGTTCCTTTCAAGATTGATCATCAGACAGCACAGGTTTCTTACGATGACTTGGAAATCACTTTACCAGGCATAATCGAATATGCAACATGTACATCAGATTATATAAAAGCCCCGAGTACAGTGGATAAATATATACAAGGAAGACAATTGCCACCAAAATGGAAAGAGAACAAAAGGTGAAGGATTTATGTGGAGCAGAAGAATTTAAGACAATATTGAGATGTTTATAGAAACGGTTGTTTCGGTCAAAAAAGAAAGGGTTCTAGTACCGATTAAAAGCCTGCAGGGTAAAGTGGATAATCCACTTCATCATCTAGCTCCTACAATAGAACTACAATCAACGCTGCAAATTCTTTCTTTTCAGCCAGATCGATCAACACAAAATAATTCCCATTATTATATATGGCATGAGCAATTTCCTGAGTAGTGTATATATCAGATTACTTGAGCAGTACTTCCACAAGATATTAGACAGCCACTTGGTTTATCTTTTGCACATACATTAACTATTTACAGCAAAAACAAGAATCAAGTGTTAATCTAATTAAGGTATCTCATTCCCATGGTATCTAAAATAATTATTTTGCTTTAGAAAGAAAAACATATATAGTACCTGGTAAAAACTCAGTTAATTAAACGCGTATGGGTGTATTATTATATACCAAGTAGCCTATCAAGCTAGGCACAAGCTATCATCTGAAAGAATAAACAACAAAATTAGTAAACCCTAATGAATAGCTTAAAATTAAACTGATATTTTCATGAATATTTTATCACACACACCCCCAAATTTTGAGAAATCAGAAGATCTTCCCTGAATCTGAAAAAACAAAACATAGTTTCCAAGAATATGGTTAGAAGAGCACACGGTAATTCTTTCTTTTAATGCTCAAATGTACAACTACAATATTGGTGATAAGAAACTGAAAGGCAAAATACGAAAATCCCGTCACCAAGCTAAAGATTTCCATGAAGAGGCAACGGAACAATCAAAACTCTACAAATCTACATGTACAAAAGAGCAACAAAATGATTGTATGTGTGACTTGGTGTTTTCAAGCACATCATATCCTCGGAATAATTAAAAGCTTTGTCAGTAATCTGAACACTTGCACATATTATACACAGCTGGGAATGATGATCAAGATCTAAAGAAAGGACGATAAGAGAAGAAACATATATAGAGAGAACAAAAGAACCTCCATGTAATCCAAGAAATAAAAGTGGCCCACGATGTCTAACGATGTACAGGTTCATACCGAAGTACAGACATCCTTAATAAGATCAGATCAAGTGGTGGTGGCAGCACCAAAAAATCACCTGAAAAAAGTAAGTCGGATAAAAGCACTCAAAAGGAATCATCACAACAAATTCAAATCTCTTCAGTGAACACAGAGATTTACACCCTATTACCAAAACCCTGGTGCAAGTTCGGGTTAAACAACACAAAACCCTAACAGGTATCAATGACTGAAAATAGCCACAACAAATTAAGTAGTGAACCGAAACATAAGCTCCAAGAATGCTGTTTAATAATTTAACTGAGTAAAAAAAAAGGTATATATTTCAATTTCAAAGTATTTAGTGAGTTTACCTTCATCTTTGGGAGCCGGTAAAGTTGGAGAAAAGGAGATAAATAAGCCATTTATTGCCGCTGCAGCATCATCAAGATTCCCAATTCAAAGGGCTATTGGATTAAAAAAAGGGACCACCAGAAGCCACCATCATCACCACACACTAGCCCTAAAAAAGCTTGTGAATCTTGATGATGCTCCATAGGCAAACAGTGACTGGTTTCGTTAATTTCTTTTAGATCTTCGCAACCATCATCATCATCATCATCTCACTATCCCCATGCAAAAGAGATGACAAAACAAATGGGAAAGACCAGAGTAGAGAGCTATTGGGCTAATTAGGACTTTTTCTCTCCTACCTTTATTTTTCTTTAACAAAGGTAACCCTAATCCAAACCCTAAATCTATCCAATGAGGGGAAAGTGAAGGGAAAAAAAAGTATAACGAACGATAAATAAAAGAAGCTTTAAAAGTTTAAGCCCATGTCCAGGAGTGGGAAATAAGTTAGACCCACTTGGTACAAAAAGCTATTACTGGCGCCTGTTCTTAAGCACAAACCGACAAGTGCTAAAGAAAGATTCAAGAGAACACGGAGAACTATTTACTCAACAACATAAAAAGCCTCAAGAAAAAGACTCAATTGGAAGACAAGGGAAGGAAAGGAGAAGATGGTTTGAGTGCTGAAACATTGAAGGGTGTTAGGGGTATAAATACTCTTAGTACTTAGTAGAGGCTCACTAGGGTTACCATGGGGAATGAATACTAGAGGTGCGATGATTATTTGGTTGGATTTGTAAGGCGGGTGTTGTGTGGGTGGGCTGTTGGTGTGCCCACAACAGTTATCCATCGTAATCCACGGTACCAAATATACCAAAATCTTGAAACCTCACTGACCAAGTCATTCTTTCTTTTATCAAAGGAACAATAGCCACTTTGAGAATGAGAAAATGAACTTCTGACCGCCAGTAATGGTAGATATTGATAAAGGTTGCGTCTTCTACAAGCATTTTCAAGTGGGCGGCATGGGGGATGGAATTGACAAGGCCATGACCAGTCCTCGCATATCAAGTGACCCGGGAAGGTGGAGAAGGGGTTCTCCTAGGGTTTCAGGTTCCTTGTTTTGATCCCTCGCTTGCTATTTTGGGCCCTTTTGAAGCTTTTCTCCGTGACTAAGTCTTGCAAAGTTTATGCCCACTTTTGTTTTTTGTTTTTTTTAAGTTTTATCTACAGTCTAAATATTTATCCAACAGGCCAAGAGTACTTAACTAGATACGTAAAGTAATACTTACTTGTTTCTCTAGTGCGCATTTTCATCGACATATATACCCTACATACCCCCCTCTTTCAGGCTCCACTTCATCATTGAGATTCAGTGTTTTCGTGGGTTATATAATTTAATTTGTACTCCCATTTTCATATCTGTATATCTTCCTTTTTTTTTTATGAATATACACACACACACACTTGCATGGTTTTTTAAGTTAAAAATATGGACGAGATACTTGGAAGTTCTGATCTTTCTGTGCATCTATCTATACATGCATATGTAACTTAAGATTTGCTCCTGCCTCCAGCTGATATAATGTTCAAGTAGACGTGGAGTGATCACTGCCGTGTATATTGTGAGAGACAATTAATGGTATGCTACCGGTTCCTTTTCTCATGGTAATTATTTCTTGTTTGAAGGGCTTGTCCATACACTTCCTCTATGTGCATTCTCTAGCATCAGGGATATGGGGTCATCGTTGAATTATTGAATTTCAGTAGGCCCCTCAAAGTACATTAATTAATTTACTTTCGCATTGATTTGCAGTCGACTGGAGTATCCTAGTCTTTCGTGAAATTATTCCCCTATCCACCGGCCTCTTTCTCACTGGAATTTTCATGTGAGGTTCGATTTTCTACTGATCAGGTGTTTCAATTTGAAAGGCCTATCCAAGATATTTCTGTTTCTATTTAATTACCACTGATTCAGAATTCTCAGTTTCCATTCACACTGTACGGTACGTGTTATCGGTTCCAGGGCCTCCACCACCTAGCTAGATCGATTATGCAGATCTTCTTTTTGGCCATTACTTCAGACAATTTTGTGCAATGTACGTTTATTTAAGCATATTTATGTACTAGTCAGATATCAAATTAAAAAAAATATATATGCGTGAAATCTTTGTCTTCGTTCATTAAAGTTTTCGAAACTTGGAAGCCCCCCCCCCCCTCCCCCCGGGAATTCAGCTATATCAACCACCTTCTATGTTTATATATATAAATGATGGTGATTTAAAATTTAACACACTCAAGAATTAAAAAAAAAAAATTGGTGCTAGAGATTAATCACACACTTATGTTAATATTTTCTTTTTCAGCATTTAAGAAGTTGATGGAGGGTAATAAAAGACTCATCATCATCTGTAAAATAATTTTTTTATTGTATTTAACTAGGGATTCTTTAATGATAAAAATTAATGATTTTTAATAAGAAATTATATTAAATAAAAGAATGAGTTTTAAATTACTAAAAACAATGATATTTGTTTTTAGTTATGCATGATAAATGTTATGTAAAATAAAAGTATAAAAATAGAGATTTATCTACCGCGCATATTAATTATATATTATAAATACCAAGTGGAATGGATTTAAGAAGATCATTTCATGTGAGATTTTTTATGTTCATTATATGTATATGTATATCGTTCTTGGCTTCCACTTTGCATACCAACTTGCGCACAATTTCTAAACTTACGTCTCTTTCTGAGGGACTCGAATTGTAATATTCTAGATTTCTTTCGCTTGCGATATTGCAGCAAGTATCACCATCATCGTCAACAAAATCACAACGTGAATGGTGACTTGTATAATTACGGGTTTGAATCTAAGCTTTGAGACATTACCTAGGATAATGGAGAGAGCCATTTTCAATTTAATGATAATTAATTAGTTGCTCTGTAGGGTTTGGTTTGTTATTGGCATGGCTAACCGAAGCAAAACATAAGATTACAGCAGCAATAATAATTGTATATTTGAATTTTGAGAGAAATTGTAAGAAAATTAACTTTCATTTCAATTTTTTTCTTAAATGAAAATTATTAAATTGCCATCCAGGTGTAATGGTGGGTTATATTAATGGCCGTCATATAACTCTCAACGAGCTAATGAGCTATAATAACTAACATGCAATATAATATATTTTTTTAAGAATAAGCACTAGCTATACCTCCGTGTTTGATCATAATAAGCTATAATCCAATTATTTTTTTGAACAATTCAGCTTATCCAATTAGGCCTGCAAAGTACCAAGTGATTTGATTGGATAACTTAATTTCACCTTATCATCCATGAAACTTGCATTGGTGAGGAGAGAGGATATATAGGCATGTTGATTGGATAACTTCTTATATTGAGTTGATGTTGTTTGGATTGTTGGTTTACATGATAATATAATAATGACTACCTAGTGGGCATTCTTATTATTATGGTGTCCTGGTTATGTTTTTTTTTCTTGGTTTATAATCATTTATTTATTTATAGTATGAATATAATAACGGTTAGGTGATGTTTTAAAATATAATTTATATTATTTTTTAATACAACTTCTCAAGTTAAAGGACTTTGTGTTTATATTATTTTCTAACACACCTCTTCAAGTACAAGTTTTTTTTGCTTTAAACTTGTACAGGCTCATATTATCTTGTGTTTGATTTTTATCAAATAAATACAGGTGGTGAGATTCAGACCCGTGACCACTTAGTCAGCAAGACTCAGATATCATGTTAAAGAACCATCTCAATCCAATAACTTAAACTGTTAGGTGAGATCTTAGAATATAATTTATATTATTCTCTAACACTGGTTGTATCATCATATTTTCTTCATGATCTTGATTATTATCAAAACATGAATTCTAATGAATATGATATAATCAAACATTATTTGTAAAAGACCAGCTATATATGCACGTGAGTTCCCTTTTTTCTCAGTTATAAACCTCTATGAGTACTGACTAGAGCTTATAACAAGTGTGTATTAATTGATATTATACGGAGAGTATTGTTTTAAAGGTATATTTAATTTAAAGATATATTAAAATATTTTTTTATTTTTTATGAATTTTTAACATGAATATATAAAAAAATATTAAAAAATACCTTTTCGTACCAAATATTCTTTCAAAGCGCATCCACGTTCAGGCTGGATGGCAATGTCAAATAGCCTCCTCCTACAATACATGGCTGTGTGGTACATTGGTAGTTAAGAGAGTTCTCCCTGGGCCTTTATGTCCAAAGAAAACCATCAACGCTAGGAATTAAAAAAAACACCTGAGAAAGAGAGAAAGGACTTGATGACTGATGTGACAATGTTGATGTTGCTGCCTGGCGTACGGTGTCTTAAAAACAGAGAGGAACCAGTGTTGAACACAGTGAAAGTGGAGCAGTTTACCCATATAGCTCAATGCCAACTAGCAAGCATCCTCCTCGTACGTACAAACTCCCGCCTTCTCTTTCTCGTTTTTGTTACTACTTTGTCGACCCTCTATGTTGCAGCAATGTTTTGCCCTCCTTGATGCAATAATTAATGTTGTTATATAAATGTTTAGCAGCATTTCTACAGATTCTAGCGACGCTCTCCCCTGTGTACTGGGTTGGTTTTCATGCTTCAACTATGCTGCAAAAAGTTTCAAATAATATATCTTTTATTTTCAAATAAAAAACATTTTAAATAATAATATCTATTATTTTTTTCAACAACCTCTTATGTGAGTTGTGGTTAAATAAGTCTGTAGCTATTTTAAAAAAAAAAAAAACCTAAACTCACCTCACCTGGCTTCCAAATACTGCATCTTTTCCTCTCCGGACCCCTTTTCTATCACGCTATTAAATATTTAATTTTTCTATCATATTCTTATTAAAAATTTTATTTTAAACAGTTATATATATATATATATAGAGAGAGAGAGAGGTCACGAGTTGAAATTTTTAAAATTTTTAATTTCTAACGGGGGATATAAATTAAGTTCATGTCTTAAAAAAATCGACTGTCGATAGTCGATAGGAGATGGAATTGGACATGGGATGGATCTTTATCAGTACTCAAGTACCACTATAGCCTGGTTGATGTTTTATTTTTTCTATAATGTACGTATTTGTTTCCATGCGCACTTTTGGACAGCGGTTTGTCAGGCTCTATTACTCTTGCCTATCAAAAACAAAAGAGGGAGAGATAGAATTGATTACTTCATAAATTACAGGGACTTGAGTGTATATACTGTATAAAAAATAAAAAAATCATAGGATAACTTGGATTCTTCATTCAAGTTCAAATGCCGAAAAATATGGGATGTGTTTAGAGGATCGTGGAGTTTACTAATTCGTTAGATTGTTTTGGATAAATCTACGAGTTATATATATATATATATATATATATATATATATATATATATATATATATATATATATATAAAAAAAATATATTTTTGAAGATGGAGTGATTTGTTGAAGATGTTGAAATGTAATAGTAATTAATTTTTAAAGTTAATTTTGTTATAAAATATATTAAAATAATATTTTTTATTTTAAAAATTATTGTTGATATCAATATATTAAAATAATCTGAAAATATTAATCTGAAGCAAAAAAAAAATTAAAAATTAATTTTTAAAAAAATATTTTTAAAACACAAAAACAAACAAATAATAAATCTTTCAATCACCTCGAATCTCGACTGAATAAAAAGGAAAAGAAATATACATTACATCAACATGAGAAGTAAATTACAAATTAGTCTCTCTAGCTTTGCATAATCAATTAAATAAATTAATCCTCTAGTTTCAAAAGTTATTTAATTAGTTTGTATTAATCATTATTAATCTAATATTTTTTTATATAATAATCAATTGATTTATTAATAAAACATTCATTTAGATAATGGCCAAGATAAACATGATGAATTTAAAAAAAAACTAAAAAAAATTGAAAACAGTCTAATTACAATATATTATCTATTTTTTTAATACATTTTTTTCGTCATTTTTTTATATTATCTGTTTTTTTATATTTCTAAATAAAATAAATTTTAAAAAAATATGATAAGAATGAAAAGGATTAGGTTATAAATAGATTTAAAACACAACAACTAACTAATTAGTTAATTAATTCATTTTGCAAAAACGAAAAAGACTGATTTAATTTTATCTATGTCTTTAAACTCTGTATAGCTGGAGAACTTGATAACATTTTCCCTGGAAATAAAATGACAAATATAACTATCATCACTAGTGATCAATCTTTACCTGAGAAGAACCAGTATATAAATATCCTTGTTTAGGTAGCTGTAACTATATGCAGACTTCTAGAGACGAAGTACAACTTATTAATCAAAGATCAGCTGCATGCAGGCTTTAAATCATGCAGCCGGCCATGAATCTTGCAGAAAACTGGAAGGAGAATGTATAAGCCATAGCAGATGCTATATCTAGGGATAGGTTAGTTTTTTTTTTTTTTTGGTTTGCTTAGGATTTGATTGTTAGTTTAGTTATTGTTCAGAGTTTTTGGATTTATGCGTAAATTAGGGTTAATTCATGATTTGCTAGAAATTATGGTTTTCAATCATGATATTTATCAAATATTGTGTTCTGCGATCGCCATGTCCTTGCATGTGTTGTCTGAGAACCGTGACAAGTATGAAAATTAAGTGCTATTTTGTAAATAGTTTTTTACTTTGCCAAAAGTTTTGCTTTAGTTTGCTAATAAACGAAAATACTCTTAATTCTAGCCTTTTTCTAAAATTATTTTTTCAAAATAGATATTTTTCAAAAAATAATAATTAGAAAATTATCCCGGGAAAATAGAAAACGTATATATAAAATAAATTTTTTATCTAGTATATAATTAATGTGGTGGTAAATAATTTTATCTCGGGAATATATATAGTGATCAAATTTAAGTTTATATTTATATGATATAGAACGGATTAGAAATATAGATAAATATATATTAAGAATAAAAAAATAGATAAAATAAATTTTTATCACGTGAGAAAATATTTTTACCAATAAAAGGTAAAAATGAATTTTAGATTTACCTGGTAATTAAATCACTAATTTTAATAAAACAATTAAAGATTAAAAAAAACTTGTGTATTTCAAAATAAATTAATTAAGCTGTGTTGTTACTATTTTCTAAACAGGACGCAGCTTACGCATCGAGTTTGCTACGTTTTTCCTTCCATTCACACTCTTATCTCAATTCTCACCCCTTTCTCTAGTGTTTCCTCGCCTCTCTTTCAGTGTCGAAATAGTTTTCCTGACTCAAATTTTCACAGGTAACGTACAGTCAATGTATATATAAGCAAAATGATTTCCAGATACAAATTATTAGAGGCTAACGCGAAATTTTGCACCTATAATGAATTTAAAAAGTGGATTTATCAATCCATCTCTAATACATCGAAACGTCAACGTTTAGATATGATCTAGGTTTTTTTTTTTTTTATCGATTATATAAAGTCCAGCGACAGTATTTTAACTTTTTCACGTGTAAAAAGAAAACCGATGTGATATGTAGAAATGCTCAATTTCCCATTCATAAACATTTTAAATATATTTAGTGGTGGAATATTTTTGCTGCTCTAAAAGTATTAAAATGCCTCTAAAAAAATTATAAAAGTGAGCTTTAAATATTTTTTTCCATTAATTTCTAAAACTATCTGGTAACAAGCTAGCGTAGTACAGTCAGTGCATATATTTTTAGTGGAAAAACATCTTCTAGACATTAAGCAGCAGCTTCTAGAAATGATTGTACATACTTTTAAACACCTTATCTGTTAATTTCTCTCGTGGTATATCTCTTGAACATGCTCGCATCATAATATTTATTTACATTAAAACCTATGAAAAAATTATTTAAATTAATTAGGGATTTAACGATAACGTACGTATAGCTCCCAAATTGCTAATTACTCTGAGCCGATGTTAAGCTTCCGTGGAGGGGCAAATTAATTAAGCTTTGAAAACTGTCAAGCTGATTAGTAGCTGGTTGCAATGTGATCCTATCCACTTAAATGAAAAAAATTAAGCTACTAGATGAGGCTTGAACAATGATATTTTTATGCTATATTCTTTTTTTCATGTTGAGTTTTAGTTTATTTTTCTCGTCCATCGTAAATATAATCTATATCTGAATCAGTATATTCATCATTTCACGCGTTATGACCTTTTTCTTGAACTATGATTGCAAGTGAGCACATTTTTTACCTTGACCACCTGTCTGCTCATCGGGCCACCGTTTAATTAAATTAATTGTGCAGATCTTATACAATTATTCATCGTACATGTTAATCTGTGTTGAAAAAACAGAGTTTTTTTTTTTAAAAAAAGTAGCATGTTAGAAAAAACATTTTAGGAAAATAATGCTGTTTAAAAATATAACGAGTAGTTGAATCATTTCATTAGAATGCTCGAACTACAATTTTATTAATTTTTAAAATTTTAAATTTAATAAATAAATAAATATTATATTTATTACAGATAAAAATAATATTTATTTATTTTTAACGGATTCTAACTTGGATGGATGTAATCAAGAATATAAATTTTTATCTCTTAATTGATTTTTTTATTTCAAAATGATCATGACTACAAAGTTTTTTTTTTCTTTAAATTTGTTCTAGTCATTGGGTCCTGGTTGCCAAGTCCTTCAATATTATTATTTTTATGTTTTTTTTATATAATGGCTATATTTGTAAATCTTTGTTTCAATTAAAATATATTTTATTATTATTAAGTTATTCTTGTTAGAGGGTTACTTGTCATTACATAGCCTATTTTTATAATATATATTTTCTATTCAATACTAGATAAATTTGATGATTTTTTAATTATGTGAAATACAATTTGATAAATATTTAATAAATATTATTTGTTAATTTATCTTTTTATCGAGACTAATATTTATTTATTAAAAATAAATAAATATTATCTTTATAACAATTTTTTTATTAAGTTTTGAACTGCATTATTTTATTTTATTTACTGGTTTAGTTAAAAAAAAAAACTTGAAAAAAAAAGTTTCGCTTAACGTGCGGTTCATATTCTGGCATTAATTATATTACTGTTTGTAAAAGCAAAAAATACGATCGATATTCGAAAATCAATATAAGTAACAGGTTGTCACCACAGATCCAGAATTTTTGGGTAGTCGTGAAACTCTTGCCAACGAAATCACATCCTTCATCGACAGGTGTGAAAGATAGGATTTACTTACACGAGTATCTGAGAGATTTAGACACCAACTAGGAGCTGTGGGGTTTTTGCTCATCCAGGTAAAAGGCCTCGTGTATCAACTTGCCCATTTAGGTCGTCTTTACTTGCAGAACTCGTGCATTAATTATGTGGCTGTATGTAGTAAGAAACGGTTTCAGCTTTCAATTCTGGCATTGGATTTGATGGGGCTGGTTTGAGAGCTAGAGAGAGCAAGCTCTGCTTCTAGCTGCCAAAGATGATGCGGTAAGCCATGCATCTAAGCTATTCTATGATGGTGATTGTGCTTCTAAATTAATTTAAATTTACTCTGCTCTCGCCTCTCAGTAGTGGAAGTGACCATTTTCTATCGTGTTGTGACATGATGGGGTTAAATCATCCACGTCAAAGGAAATGTCTTCTGGAGTACCAGGTTCATCGGATGATCCATGTATATCTTTTGGTTGCTAACGAGAGAAAATGAAGACGTCCACCAAACCTGAACTGGCTAGCATTAAAGTAAATAGTTTTCTTCATTGGATGTGACTAGATTGGTTGATGTATGATGGACCTGTTTTTAGCGTGATTTTGTTATTCTGCGGATAATATTGATTCTTAAAAGTGTTTTTTCTTGGTAATTTATTAAAAAACACAGTTACAAACTCACTTTTAAAGACTAGTTCAGTAGTTCCCCCGACTTAAAAGCAATGCGCTCGTTAATATTATCACATGCATCAAGTTCATTGGCCTCAATATCCCAATTTTAATACTCACCGCGAAAGAATTCATGATTTCATGTAATGTAATTTATTTACTGTGTGTTTGATACATTGAGCAAAATTAGAAGGACAAAAGTATTGAACTACACACTTACTAGACAGGACAAATAGCTATCATGATCATTGCTTAAATACATTCTAGATTATTGCTTGTTTGGTATTATGCTTTCAACTCTATTTAGATGCAATTCAAAAATATACTTATCTTCAAAAAATATCAAATTAATGTTATTTTTAGTAATTTATAATTATTTTAATATGCTAATATAAAAAAATCAAAAAAATATTTTAATACTTTTCAAATAAAAAATATATTATACCAAACACCTTTTTATTTAAGTTTTGGTAAACATGGACCAGAACAAAACGACTTGTTATACTAACACGATATCATTATCCCGTCTCATGATGTATATAAACATAGAAATAATAGTCTAATTATTTGTAAATTATAGAAATAATTAATTTGTGTATAAATTATAAGAAATAATTTTAATTATCTTTATTTTAAAATAATTTTTTATATATAATTTAAAATTTAATATATTTTTAATGTGCAGACTTTAAGTTTTTTTTTATTTAATTGTCCCCACTTGTAATTCTGCTATTTGACTGCATGAATTTTTAGATGGCATTTGGTCATGAAACAAAAGAGACGGAGATAGTAAAAATAAGACAAAAACAAAACTATGTTCGGTAGTTATGTATAAGATAAAGTGATTATCTCTGTATCTTGTTATGGTGGACTTGAGTCATATGATAAAATAAAATATCAAAAAATCGATTATATCCTTAAAATGTATTATTCTCAAACTTTCATATTTTAAAAAATAATTAGATATTTTTTTACTTTAGTTTATTTGAGTATTTAAATTAATAATATTATATTAACCCTAGTCATAAAATCAAGACTAACTTAACGGGTTGACCTGAAATCTAAACTGGTCCAAGTTTTAAAAAAATAAATGAATGATTGACTCAACTTGACGCGATTAAAAACCCAGATCAACCTAGGATAAAACACATGTCAAGAACTTGTTGACTTTTTTTGAAAAAAATAATCAAAATAAAGTTGCTTTGATTATTTAAAAAAAAACATTGGGTCAACTAGGTTGACCCTTCAACCCATGATCAGAACCTTGCACCGGGTCAATTATCGAGCCGAGTTTTAAAATTATGATAATAATCAATTTTATCAATAGTGAACCCTGGTGAATATAAAATTGTATTTAAGAATAAATAATTAAAAACTTTTAAATATGAAGGTAGGGGAGATATATTAAATCAAGTTAGTATAATTTTTTTTTTGGCAATTCACTTTTTATTCTTCTTTTCTTTTAATTAAATAATTATTATTGTTATTTTATTTAAATTTGTCAGATATGACCTATATAAGAAAGTGAAATTTTCAAAAATCCAATTGAGAAATTTTTAAAAGTAAATAGAAAAAAATAAAGGTAGCTAGGTACGCTTAAATACAAAAATGAAAATAAAAATACTCTATTTAATAAAGTGTAATTTTTATGCACACTTTACATATACGACAACATGTATTTGACGTCAACTAAAAGAAGCGTTGATTATTAAAAACAAATTG
>Ga0325411_1001001_pt1 | contig 30740 bp, 20 predicted proteins | sample PopdelMetagenome_13_FD_206181 | JGI IMG/M metagenome (GOLD analysis project Ga0325411, IMG submission 206181) | Populus deltoides microbial communities from Bellville, Georgia, United States - Xylem-PdIQD-R4 | ecosystem: Host-associated > Plants > Phyllosphere > Stem > Wood/Secondary xylem...
AGATTGGAATTGATCCCTTCAATACAATCATCACATACTGCAAGACAACAAACATAAATTAGTCAAGAACGCACATTCCATAGCTAGAATTCACCAAACAAATTAATAACTGACAAGAAAAAACTAACAAGGCACAGAAAGGAGGTTGGAAGTCGAGGTGTAAAGAACATAATTCTTGTCCAATGTTTTGATAAATGAGTAAAGAAATCACTGTAATGTAGCAAAATCTATTTCAATTTCCTAATGGTACAGGCCATAGTAAACAACATCACAACTCAGGCGAAAATAACCATAGCTATCCATATCAGAATTGAATAATCCAGATCCCAGTGCTGTGGATTCTTCATCAAGTGCTGTTAAATTCATAAAAAAATAAATAAAAAACCAAACTTCTAACACCCAACCAAGACATCAACCAAATTTTAAGTGATCAGTAAAACTAACAATCCTACCAGACAACACCTGCCAGACAAATTTTTCAGATCAAATATAAAACAACACTTACTTTCTCAGGTTTGCCGATAACCTTGGCAACTTCAGAGGTTGCTTCTGAGAGGATGGAGGAGGTGTCAACTCCATCAAGGCTGACGTTTGTGGAGATGATCAAAGCAGGCATCTTCACTCTCTATGTATATAAAAGTTTTTCTCTGTTTTTGGTGTCTCTGTTTGCTATAATTGTTGTGGCTGCCGATAAAATAGAGAAGGGAAAGCTTACCAAACTTCAATGTATCTTGGCTTTTCTGGATCCACCATTTATATATGGCAAAGCAAATGCTAGTTACCATACAGCCCTTAGTTGAGTGGCTGTATACCATTGTGATAAAAAAAGAAAAAGAAAATGGCTACGCTTTTTGGTCAATTTGATATTGCTGGGCAGGGACCACAGCATTCCCACCTTGTCCGAATAATTTTGAGTTCAGATCTCAATGTAAGAAAATAATAAAAGAAGAGAAAAAAGAAAAATTCTCTTTTGATTTCACAATACTTTTTGGCATCGGATAAATCATATATTTTTTTAGTTCAAATTTCATTAAAAAAATTTATTAAATTTATCTATATGTATTATATTGACATAGATATATATTTTTAAAATTAATTGAGAAAAATGTAATTTTGATTAATATATAGATTATTCTGATAATATCTCTTACCATGAAATAAAAAGTTTATGAATTCAAGAATTCTTGATTCAATGGTATTGAATATATTTGATTGTTTCTTTAAATAAAATTTTTGAAATTTATTTATTTAGTTTTCAAGATTTTAATCCAAATTGGCATTGGCTTTATATATATATATATATATATATATATATGTATATATATATATTCTTTTCAGGTGACATCATATAGTCAATTTAAAAGAAAATTTGTATTTTAAAGTAGTAAATTTAGTGATTTTATCCGAGGGAGTGTCCTGCTATTGTATTAGGCAAATTTAAAAGATAAAAATGGTTATGAGATTTTATGGTATGAGCACTATTTTTATCCCTGTTCTTTATCGTACCCCTTCTTTTAATCGTTGGTGTTCTAAGAGAAGGGCTTGCAAGTTAAATCAATTTATTGGTTTATAGTTGATGAACATTCATGTGATGGGTGTTGTTGGTTTTTGTTTTTTTGGGATATTTATTTTCTTTCCTCTAGATTTTTTCCACCATGTATCACGCTGCATTTTCTACTGTTGTTCACTGCCTTTCCTGTATTGTTTCAGGCAGTCATGTTTGGTGGCTTCATTTGTGATGAACGTTGAAACATTTTATTTACATGTTGATTATTTTTGTTTACTTCATGTCAATTTCGAGTGCTTTCGGTTTTTTTTTTTTTTTTTTATAAGTAACTTTGTGTTAGTTTTTTTTAATTAATATGGGCATCCAAACTAACTTGTATTTTGATTAATTATATAAGTCTTAAAATTAATGATTATATAAATTTTCAATATCAATTTTGAAATTTATGAGATTCAAACCCATAATTTTCAAATAATAAACTAAAAATCTAATGAATTAAATTATATCATCTAACGTTATGCTAGTTGTTTGTTATATGTGTATTCTCTTTGTACTACAACGTCTATATACTACTTTAACTTGAGATTCCCGAGACACGCTCTTACAAGCGGTGGCAAGTTAGAATATATTAATTCGCTTACACAAATGCCTTGCAATTTTCTTTATATAAACCAGTCTATCAATTCATTACAGGTGTCAATTAACCAATCATAAGATCAAGTGCCGGGAGACACTGAATGAGTTTGTTCTATATATTTGAGCTAATGATGACTTCAAAAAGACTACAATTCATGTGGGTCAACGCATAATTAACCTTATTCAGGTGTAAGAAGGCCCAATTCGTTCATGATATAGGTTTAAGGTTGGAATCATAATGATAACATTGTTTGAAAAATTAAACCTAACATTAAAAAGGATATTTTAAAAATTTTCATATTCTACAAGAAAACTAAAAGGCATAAACTATTATAAAGATTTTCATACTTATTTAAGAGGTTAAAATCGGCTTTGGATTGTTGAATTTTATATTACATAGTTTTATACTAACAAGTATAAATTTTGATATAGTCATTAGATTCAGCTGAAAATTTACTAAAATTTGTAGAGGTATTGTTTTATATATGGTTAAAATTTAAAGTCAATCGACTATTGGAAAGGTTTTCAAATAAAGTCCAGAAGATATTATGAGGGAATTATATTATTTTTCTAATTGATTCACGATTCTTTTTTCTTTTTGGATTAATATTCTCTTATTATTTTTCCATACTTGTTTGGAAAGTTTTTTTTACCTATTATAAACAAGGTTATTTAGATTCTATTTAGTTTTTTTTTTTTTTATAGATTTTAATTTCAGAATAATATTGTTTGTGTGTGTGAGGTATTCTCGTATTCTTTGGTTATTTAAAGAACCGATTTAACTTATCGAAGAACAACTATTTTCATGATGTCTTCCTTATACTTTCCATTCATGAATTGATATTCATTGGGTGGAGGTTCATTGCAATAATGTTGGTGCTTTGATTCAAGTAATTTTTGTGTCACACTCCTATCAAACCTAACTCCTTAGCTTTCTAGGATTTGTCTTTCTTGCGTGTGAGTTACATAACCATGTAATTATGGGGTTTGAATCAATTTGTATCAGAGCTTAGCTCCACTTATCAGGTTATATCCTTCTGTAATTTTTGTTCGCGTGTTGAAACTCATTATTTCCAATCTTCATCTATTCCTCTTGAATTGCAACAACAACTACACTTACAAACAAAAGCGTTATTTTGTTTTGTTATTATCTCTACATATATTAGTAATATAAAAAGTAAGAAAAAAGAAAGTCGTTTAAACAAAGATGTTATTGATACTGCCATAAAAACTAAAACAAGGTGAAATTGGATAAAACCACATTAGAATTATTTGAAAATTTATATTCTGGTTATTTGGAGTCTAATCGCACTATATATAAAATTTGAGATCAATTGAACATCGTTTGATTAAGATTTTAGATTCAGGTTTAGTTTACATAAAACAAGTTTGATTTATGTCAACTATTGAAACTTGCTTTGCTACTATTGAAATTGATTTGTGTAGTATACTAAAACATGTTTTTAGGATATTTGGGTATCAATCAAGTCATTTTCATCATATCTACTTCTGATTTTTTTTTCATGTCTTAAAAAACATTCATATCTCATACGAATTCGCTTGCTACTTGTGAAATTATAATCATAGTTTTGTCTTTGTTTATTTCCATAAATTTCTTGCTTCTTGAGTCAATTATATTTATTTGGAATGCACTACTAAGCTGTTCTCTTTGGTTGTGTTAATTTTGGTTTCACAAAAGCTAAAAATAAGGTGAGATGAGAGGAAAAAGATGTAACAAGCATATCATAGTGAAAAATCTATAATTTGTGTGAAACACAAGAGGTGTGAGGATATTTTTGCTACTAACAACCTTTTTATAGATTCAAAATGTCTAAAGAAAAGGGAGATACACCACCTTCTACGGAGAATAACAACCTAAAACTTCATATTTAAGGTCTAGTATAGATGTTAGAGAGGTTTAACTTGGTAATTTGTAATGTGCAAAAAAGGTTGGATAGGGTAAAAAAGCGGGATAACAATAATAATGGATGGAGAAATAGGGTTGATTAGAGGAGTAACCATGATAGGAGACCTGGATGACATGTAAACCATAACTTGGATGATTTTGAGGATTAGGATGATGTTATGGGAGATGGTGATTTTGAGTATAAGATCGTATGTCATGGGGATGGTTTTTGGTAGCCTATAGGCTGAAGGGATAATGAGTTTAGACATAGAGGCCAATTTAGCTATAGAAGGGATTTTGGAAACTATGAAACCGTGATGATATAGATGGTGATATGGATTCTATTAAATTGAAAATTCCTAGTTTTCAAGGTGAAAATAATCCCAAGGCTTATTTGGAGTGAGAAAAGAAGGTGGATTAGTTTTCTTATTGCTATAGTTATTCTGAGTAGAAAAAGGTGAAACTTATAGTGATTGAATTTGTAGATTACATGATTATTTGTTTGGGATCAGATTGTAACTTTTAGGAAGAGGAATAAGGAAATATATATTGATACATGGGATAATATGAAGGCTTTGATGAGAAAGTGATTTGTTCCTAATCATTATTATATGAAACTTTATTAGAAACTATAGGGTTTGAGTTAGGGTTCTAAATCTGTGGAGGATTACCATAAAAAGATAAAGATAACAATGATTCAGGCTAATATAGTGCAAAATAGGAAGGTCACCATAACTAGGTTTCTTAAAGGACAGGATATGGATATTGCTGATGTAGTAGAGTTACAACATTATATGGGGTTGGAGGACATGGTTCATGTCACACCCAGACATCACGACGACCTCTAAAATATTTAAATTTATAAAAAAAAATAGATATCTGTCATCTTATTCTTAGAGAGGAAAGGTCTTGTTTAAAGAGTTGCCACTTAGTATTATGGTCACTAGAAACCCTAACTGGTTAACAAAAATTCTATCATACGAGACTGGTTACGTGAAAGAAAAGATACTACCACCTTTTAAGTGTCCTATCTAAGACAGATTGCATTATTGATTTTATCTTAAATTGTTAAGAGTTTGTCTTTATTATATTTTTATGATCTTCCTATAATAATCCTGACTCTAGTATTAATGAATATTCACTTATGAATATTTCTAACTTTGATATTAGTAAATATTACATGACCCAATCAATATGATATTCCTGATTCTAATACCAGTGAATAAATTAATAAAATTTAAATTAAAAAAGGAAACTATTATATTTATTTATTTATTTTAGGGCTGGATCTAGCCCAACCGTACAGGCTAGATCCAGCCAATCTAACCCGGTTACTAGCCAAATAACTGCATCCAGTAATCCGGTTTTGTTGTACTGTACAAGCATGCATGAATTATAATTAATGCATGCTTGTACAATAACTGGTTAATTAAAATGCAAAACGAGGGATGGGACTCATCTGGCACTGTTAATGGTTGGAGCCGCGGTCCCGGGGAGAAAAGAGGAAGCTGACTATGGTGGAGAAGAACTTCTCACGACTGAGGAGCTGATGGACGCTGGCTGGAGGAACATGGTGGGGAGAGAGGGTCCCCTGTTGGAGCTTGCAACTTGCTGCTGTTCACGACTGGTGCAGAGTTGCTTGCTGGAGGATGATCTTCTTGGTGATGACTGTCACAGTGTTGCTGAAATTAATTAGTAATGTCGCTGCTGGGAAGAGAAGTTTGCTACTGGAGGAGTAGGGTTGTACTTGATGGAGGCTTTTATGGTGTTTTCGGGGAGGAGGAAAGGAGGAGTGACCTATAGCCGAGATGAAGGTACCCTTCTGCTGCTGCCATCTTGCACGCTTACGGTGGCTGAGGAACTGCGACTGTTGGTGATGGCTGCATGCTGGTGCATGCGGTTGGGAAGGAGAAACTCTACCGCTGGTGAAGAAACAACCTCTACTATGGTTGAGGGATGACGTTACGGTTGCTCTTGGTTTAATAGAAAATGCATAAACCAAAACGGTTTTCAATCCTAGGGAGATATATAGGAGGCTTGTGAGGTGGAGTTGGCGGCTGACAGTGTTTAAAGAAGATGCATGCCGCTACTGGGTTCCAGAAAAGGAAACAACGCTGCTGCTGCTATGACTGTGATGACGAAACTCTACTGTTACTGTGACTGAGAGTAACCAACTCTGCTGCTGCTGCTGAGAGGAGTTGTTGGCTTGAGCTTGGTCTGTAGGGGAAGATGACAAGAAGGAGAAGATGAAACACCAAGCTTCATTTTGTTATGATGATGGGGTGACTGTGCAAAATAATGTTATAGGTTTTTTTTTTTCATCGTGTGATGTACTCTTTTAGGGTTTTTTTTTTTATTGGATTCTCTAGTGTTTCTTGTAATGTCCTCCCTCCTTTTTTTTACATGCATTGTAATCTGTATTTATAATATAAGAGTTCAGTAGTATATGAGAAATAAAGTCTCAAACAAACTTAATTTTTAAATTTGAAATTGATTAAAAATCAAATTTAAAAATAGATAACTATCATTATCTTGATGATCTTTTTAAACTGAAGATTAGGAGAGTGACAAAATCACATTGTAGTCCATAATTTTCCTACAAGCCAACAAATCACACCTTTAATCAATATCAATCCATGGTTAATTTCAAATTTTAACCCCCTTAAAAATTAAATTAAAAGCAAATGGATCAAAATTAGATTGTAACAATTGTCCCCTCTTTACAATACTTATGGTGCAAAAAAACTGAAAAATTTATTTTCTTTTGGCTTTGTATAGTAAGTTTTGTAAAGAAAAATAAGCATGAAAGCCCTTTCCTTTTTTAAGGTGGTTTAATTATTTTATACGACCTGCTCGTTGGTGAAAAATGCAAAGGTTTTTTGTAAGTAGTCTCATTGTTTCAGGCGACTTGTCGATTGGTGAAAAATAGAAAGATTTTTTGTGAAAATGGTCTAACTGTTCCAGGCGACCTGCTTGCTAGTGAAAAGTATGAAGATTTTTTGTAAAAGACGTCTAATTATTCTAGGCGACCTTCTCGTTGGTGGAAAATATGAAGATTTTTTTTGTGAAAGTGGTTTAATTGTTCAAGGTGACCTGTTCGTTGGTGAAAAATACTGAGATTTTTTAAATGTGGTCTAATTATTCCAGGTAACCTGCTTGTTTGGTGAAAAATATAATTTTTTTTAAGTGGTCTAATTGTTCTAGGCGACTTGCCCGTTGTGAAAAATACGAAGATTTTTTGAAAGTGATCTAATTGTTCGAGGTGACCTGTCCATTTGGTGAAAAGTACAAAGATTTTTTGAAAGTGGTCTAATTGTTCCAGGCGACTTGTCCATTGTGAAAAATATAGAGGTTTTTGAAAGTGATCTAATTGTTCTAGACGACTTGTTTGATGATGAAAAATATATAGATTTTTTCGAAGTGGTCTAATTGTTCCAGATGACCTACCCGATTATGAAAAATACGAAGATTTTTTGAATGTAGTCTAATTGTTCCAGACAACCTGCCTAATGGTGAGAAAAACATGAAAGTTTTTCAATATTGATCTCATTGTAATGAGTGGTCTATCCATTGGTGAAAGGTATGAAGATTTTAGGTTGGTCTAATTCTCATGGGCGACCTGATCAGGTTGAGAAACTCGAAGGTTCTCATTATGATGAGTGACTTTTCCAATTGAAAAATACAAAGATTTTTTGGATGGCCTAATTCTCATGGATGATTTACCTTGGTGAAAAACTCGAAGGGTCTTATTATGATGAGTGACTTTCTCAATTGAAAAATACCAAGATTTTTTGGGTGACTTAATTCTCACGGGCAGCTTGTCTAGGTTAAAAATTTCTTAAAATTAAAAAATTTTCAAAAGCATTTTCAATTCTTGGCCATTTTGAGGTGGCCCTCTTTTTGATGGATCTTATGAGGGATTTCCCTTGTGAAATTTGCGAAACACATTGTTCAATGTTTCAGAGTTAGATGATATACATGCACCTTTACTTGATTTGAAATATAAGCCCCCATTTCTTCTCAATCTTCTTTGTTGTTTGATTGGTGAGATCTTGATATTTCTGATTTGAGCCTTCTTAGTCGTTTGGCTTCTAGCCCACTCAAGGTGGCCTATGTAGGTCTTTTCTAGAATATTTGCAATTTTACCCAGCTCAGCCTTTATGCTACCTATCGTGATCCATTTGCTTACTGGAAATTCTTTGACTCGTTGATCATTCGTTACTCACTCTTTTTTATTAATAACCTTCAATGTTACTAGCTATCTTGAAAGGATCAAACTGTCATTTGTAAACAATAATGCCCCTTGTCTTGTTGTAGGAAAGGTTCCTTTCCTTTTTTCTGTTACCTCATATTACAAGCATGGATAATAATAAGTAGTTTGTTCTTGATGTCATGACTCTTATGCAAAGCACTTTTTGCATTTTGAGAGCATCACTTATTGTTCCATGTTGCTCGCTTGCTTGATTAAAAAGGACTTCTATAGACACGTAACGTAGGTTGTGGTTTTTGGCTATGAAAGAAAAGGATTCATAAAGCTGAAAGAGTGTTTCAAGGTTTCAAATACTGAGGATCACTATCAACAGTTTGACTCTTTATGAATTTCAATCCTTTTCTTTTTCCGTTTTTCTTTGATTTGCTATTTTTTCATTATTTTGGTCAGGGGCATTCTCAATTTGTTTTGGCTATCATTTTTTTTTTTGTGATTTGGGCATGCCCCCTAGCATTTGAGTTTTTAGGCTCTTTTGCTTCTTTTGGCTTTCTCATGGCTTTTTGATTATTGAAATTTCACTTTCTTCTAGTATGGGGTGTGATCCCAATCGAGAGTTTTCATGAAAAAAATTTAACCAGGCTCAAGAAGGGATGTGAAAAACCACTAAATTATAATCTGAGTAAAATGAATAAGTACCGAATAGATTAAATAAAATGATTTTAAATATTGTAATTGGATACAATAAAATAAAATATAAGATGTTATGGTGTGAATTAAGTAAAAAGAAGAGTTAAGTGACAAAAATAGAAATGAGAAGAAATGAGGGCAAATGTGTAAATAGGTAAAAGTTAGACTATAAACGTTTCATTTTTTTCTCTTTTAGCCGTGAGCTTGAAACAAAGAGAGGGGGAAAATTGTGTGATTTTTCTACTTAAATTCTCATTGATTTCACTAATTAAAGTGAGTAATTAGAGTGATTCACTTAATTCAACATCAAAAGGGGGTTGATTTTTAGATGGTGAGTGCATTGGATGAAGGATTTCAAGCTAGGGTTTGAAGAGGGAGAAGAAAAAAACTTGATTTTTCTTGCATTCTTTACTTAAATCCTTATCAAAGTGAGGTATATAACATGCTTCAAATGATTAATTCCTTTAATTTTATGTTTGATGAAGGATTATGCAAAATTATGATTATGTGAAGTTGTGGATTTATGTTATAATTTATAGGAATAATGCCCTGGTGAATGGGCAAGCCTTGAAAATTATTTCCTGGCTACTGGAAATAATGCCTTGGTGAATGGGCAAGCCTTGAAGATTATTTATTGGTTACTGGAAATAATACCCTGTTGAATGAGCAAGCATTGAAGATCATTTCCTGATTACTGGAATTTATGCCTGGTTGAATGACCATGTTAAGAAAATTAATTTACAAATTAATGGGATAATCATTTGATGTAAAATAGATTAATTGTAAAACTTTAAAGTTAAATATGCTGGTTTGTGGAAGACACTCTTGATATTTTTATTTTAGTAGATTTATCCCTATCGCTAGAAGAGAATTTATGAAATTAGAAATTTCAAAAAGAAAATAAGACAATTTATTCTATTATATGAAAGTCACTTTAATATATATGAATAATTAGTCCTTAATCAATTACTTATTGAAATGTGCAACTGTTTTAATCATGTTTAATGCGATTATGTTTTTAGGTACATCACACCCTCGATCTGGAAAGTAAATGCTTGGATAAATAATTTTGTTATGTGATTAATGTAATTGGAAGAACTAATATTTTGTTGTAATATACTTCCATATCTAAAATTATAATGTTTAACTTATTATTTTGTGTATGATGTAATTTATAATGTTATTATTATTAAGTTGAATTATGGTTGGTTGTATATATATTTAAGCACACATACTTAAAAAAAAAAGACGATGCATGTTAAGAATTTATTAGTTTTATTATAGTGTTCTATAGAAAATGGAATTCAGATATTGACATATGCTTGAGTTTTTGAAGTTCAAATGATGAGATGAATATTGTGATTGATGTTACAGGTTGAGAAATGATTTAGTCGATAACTTGGTATCTAAAGAATACAAAGGAAACTTTGCCAAAATTTCAGGAATATATATATAAACGATTTTTACAAAATACCTCTGAAAAACTCTCTGCTGCTAATAATTCAACAGTGCACATTGCAGGAAAAACCCAAGCCTTTGTTTTCAACGCGGGCATTTCTCTTAAAACATTTTTTGTTGTTACAGAAGATATAAACCATACCATCATTCTTGACACTCCATTCATTGACATGATCACTCCATATCAAGCACATCATGATTGTATTATTTCCAAAATCAATGGCATCAAACTTGTTTTCTCATTCCTAGAAATATATATATATATATATATATATATATATATATATTGGTAACTACGAATATATATCATATATTTTGAGTTTCTCATTTGAGATTGTAACAAGGGATCACAAAGGATATTTTCATTTTAGAATATGAAAGGGATAACAAAGATAAGTTTTTCTCATTTTAAGAGCAAGCAGTTAAGATCAATAAACTTTGACCTCATCTAGTGTGATGGTTTGGACTTTGTAAAGAGATGTATTTCATGAGTTTATAAACAATAAATCCACTACATACCATTATACATACATTTAAAATATCTGGCTCAAGAGTCAAGGTGTGATGGTGACTGTTGATTTTTCAATTCATATACTTTGGTTTAGAATTTAGTCGCCTCAATGAAGGAGTTGCTTGATTCATTTGTCATTCTACAAGTAGAATGCCAAATTGTTGTTTCAAATAAACATCAAATTATTTTTGAAATAAAAACAAGTTTAATTTCTCAAAATTCCACCAGGGGAAAACAATTTTTGTAAAAGAAATGAATTAAATCTATGAGATTATGTAAGGCTGTAAAGGTGTATTTGTGCATTTTTAGAGGGAACCCCTTTTAGGGTATTTGGTTGAAAATCAAAGGAAGAGACACAATTGAAGGACAAATTCATTATTTCATTGAAATTTTTAGAAAAAAGGCTCAACAAAAAAGTTTTTATACTAATATCTTGAGTTATGATTACAGTAAGGTAATATATAAAAGGGCTAAACACTTAGTAATCATTGATTAAAATTTCTAGAATTTTCCAATCGTCCCTCTTTTATGAACTCCTCGATAGAGGCATCTTTTCAATAGTCAGTTGAGATCATACGTAGTCCAGTCTTGTCCTAATGACACTGTAGCTTCATCTTTAGGACGATTGATCTCTAGGTGTCTTTGTTTTGGTAGTTCTTTCTCTTGCCTTTGTAACCACCTTCGATATTGTGAATCTCAATTTCTTTCCTTTTTCCAGTGAAACTTTTCTTCTTAGTCGAGTCAGCAATCTTTTCTAATCGGATGACTTGTTTAATCCTTTTAGTTATAACAACCACGTCAAAAAAATATTGTGCGGAACTTCCAACCAGGTATTCAAAGTATAGGGCCTTGATAGTATTGGAAAATAAATTGATCATCTCTTTTCCCAATAAAAAGAGGATTAACTTGTGCAGCTGCCTCACGCCACCTTTGGGTGTATTCCTTTATGGACTCCTTGTTGTCCTTTTCTATAGCTTGCAATCTTGACTTATCAGGGCCCATATCCATATTAAACATAAATTGCCTAATGAAGGTATCGACTAAGTCCTTTCACTTTTTTACCTTAGTATTGTCCAACCACATATACCAAGTGAGGGAAACATCACTCAAGCTATCTTGAAAGAAGTGAATCAACAGTTTCTCAACATAAACCACCTCAGCCATTTTGTTGCAGTATGCCTTGAGATGAGTTATAGGGCATTGAGTTCCTGTATATTTGATGAATTCAGGCACTCTAAATATTTTAGGAATGGCCACGTTAGGCACCAAACACATCTCAACAGCCTTTATATGATCATGTAGGCTAGTTCCCTTAATTCCCTCATCCATTGCTCTAGGGCTGCTAATTTTTCCAGGCCATCTTCTTTTACCATCTTGTCATTTTAATATTCATTCATTATAAAGTCTTTGGTAGATGACGTCCTTATAGGGTATGCTGGTTGAGCAAATTGGAAATACATGGCATGTTGTGATTTGAGTGGCACCTCATTTGCCCATAGATTTTATGGGTTAAAGGGAGTTGCGAGCATAGGTTCAAGCTGAGCTGTAAATATTGCTTCTCCAAATTTAGATCCTAAGGCTTGTTCAAGTAGACTAGTAAACTTCACGACTTCTTCTCTAAGACTTTCCAACTCTTTTTGGTGTTGGGCTTCCAACTGGGCTTTTTTCTTTATTTTCCATTTGTCTTTTTTTATAATTGAGTGTTTATACGCGCGTTTCAGTGGGGAACCTATATTTCAACCTGCTAAATGAAAATTATACAATTATGCAAAAGTGTTGATGTTTTCAACAAGAAAACTGCATGTTCAATGTGGACTCGCCTTTCACAGGGTGACAACAGTTGTTTATTCATGGATTTTAGGAACCTGATGTTATCATCATGCCAACGAGGGGATTTTTGTCCAATCTTATCTAAGTTTGAGCTTTTGATAAGCCCTTCAGTCCTTAATTCAAATCAGTTCTCTTTTGTCAATTGTAACAACTCAGACTTTTATACCCTATGTGACCACCATTTGCCACTTAATGGTCTTGGAATTCAAGATGCCACATGTTGGGCTTGCTTTAGTGAGATTACATAGGGAACAACCTAAATGGTAGGTTCTAGTCATTAAGTGCATGAAGAGAGTAGGTTACTATCTAGTCTCAAAGGGTCTTTTGCATGTTTAGTGATCATCCTCGAAGGGTTGATATGAGGCTTACAATGTGAAGATAAATGCCCTAAGTAATATAGATCGATATACCCACCATTATCGAGTAAACAATCAAGCGACAATTAGATAGTTTCACAAGTCTTATCCAACCTAAAACCATTAGGGGTATCGTTACTTCTCTATTCTAAATTTTACGGTGTGTGCTTTTAAAGTGATGCATGACAATAGGGATGTGTGTTAAAAATGATAACCACATAAACACAATATAACAAATATTTATTTTATCAATTAACAAACAAAAGGCAAAGCTTAATGCTAGAAATCCTCAATGGAGTCGTCATTTTGCCACACCCAGACATCGCGGCGACCTTTAAAGATTTTCTCAATATGAAAAGAATAAAGATTTGACATCTTGTTCTTGGGGAAAAAGTTCTAGTTTAAGGAGTTGCCACCTAATATTATGGTCACTAAGAACCCTGACCAGTCAACAGAGATTCTATGATACGGGATTGGTTATGCAAAAGGAAAGATATTATCACCCCTTAAATCGTTCTACTTGAGGCAGACTATATTGCTAGTTTTGTCTTAAATTACTAAGAGTTTGTTTTTGTTCCATTCTTATGGTCTTTCTATAGTATTCCTGACTCTAGTGTTAGTGAATATTCGCCAATGAATATTTCCAACTCTCGCATTGGTAAATATTGCGTAACCTAAAAAGTAAGGTATTTTTGACTCTAGTGAATGAATCCGTAAAATTTGGATTAAAAGAAAAGGAAACTATTTTTTTATTTTTTTGGGTTTTGGTGAAGGAATCTTTGTATTTTTCACCAAATGAGTAGATCACCTGGAACAATTAGACCAGTTTTAAAAAATCCTCGTATTTTTCACCAACAGGCAGGTTGCTTAGAACAATTAGACCACTTCCAAAAAATTTCTATATTTTTCACCATCGGGTAGATTGCCTGAAACAATTAGACCACTTCTGAAAAATCTTCGTATTTTTCACCATAGGACAAGTTGCCTTGGACAATTAGACCACTTCTAAAATCCTTGTATTTTTCATCATCGGGCAGGTCACCTGGGACAATTAGACCAATTCCAAAAAATCTTTTTATTTTTCACTAATGGGCAAGTTACCTAGAACAATTAGATCACTTTAAAAAAATCTTCGTATTTTTCACAAACGGGAAGGTCACCTGGAACAATTAGACCACTTCTGAGAAATCTTCGTATTTTTCACCAACGGGCAGGTTGCATAGAATAATTAGACCACTTTCAAAAAATCTTTGTATTTTTCACATTAAACGTGCAGGTCGCTTGGAACAATTAGATCATTTTCACGAAAAATCTTCATATTTTTCTCCTATGGGTAGGTCGCCTGAAACAATTAGACCACTTCCTAAAAATCTTCGTATTTTTCACCATCGGGTAGGTCGCCTAGAATAATTAGACCATTTCCAAAAACTTTTTGGATTTTTTTCATAAACTAGGTAGCTCGCTTTTCAAATGACTAATTTCTTGATTTCAATATCTCTCAAGGAAGGTCATCTGTCTATTTACTACTTTCAAAGTTTTCAAGATTTTTGAAGTAAAAATTCTTTTCCATGTCTACTTTTCTTTATAAATTTACTACATTAAGCCAAAAGAAAATGAAATTTTGCAATGTCTTTACATCATAATATTATAAAGAGGGGCCAACTATCATAACTTAATTTTTGATTATTTTTTTTTATTATTTAAAAATAAAATAATAATATAAATGATGAAATGAATGAAAAATAAATTTGGGTCAAGATGATAAAAATTGGAATTTTAGAGCTAATAAGAATGCAATTATGAATTTAGGAGTCAAATTTATCAAAACTTGAAAGAATTGATAAGTTTGGGGACTTAATTAAACTTTGAATTAGTTTAATTAATGAAATCAAGAGCTTAATTAAATAATTGATAAGTTTGGAGACTTAATTAAACTTTGAGTTAGTTTAATTAATGAAATCAAGAGCTTAATTAAAGAATGGATAAATTTGTGGACTTAATGAAGCTTGGAATTAGTTTAATTAATGAAATTAGGGGCTTAATTAAAGAAATATTAAAATTCAGGGTTGATTTGGGTCAAAATTGCAAGAAATTAAAGTCCAAGGACCAAAGTGAAAAGGCGGGGGAGGGGGGGTACTATAGGGAGTTTAATTAATTTTGCTAGGGGTAATTTTGAAAACATTAAAAGTTGAAAAATCAATTAAGGACTGAATCGATTAAATTATAAACCAAGAACTGTTTTGAAATTAGTGCCGAAGGCTGGGGGTCCAATTGCAATTGATCCAGGGGCAAAATAAAAAAAATAAAAAAAAGAAATTTCTATGAATAAGAGCTTTATTGCAAAATATAAAAAATTCAGTGACCAAATTGAAAGACGGCACCGTTTCAAGGGTATTGTTCATCTTTTTCATCATCTGAAATGGAGAGAGCCCACTTGCGAAGAACAAAAACCAAACGGTCGTTAGCCAGGTCTCACCGCCTTCAGACAAGACCTAGATGTAGACAGAACAGTCTACCATCTGTCCCCGGTTCAGTTGACATTCCCCCGCCGTCATGAGGTGCCAGCAAGCCAAGGAAACCGCCGCCAACAGTCCGACAATGGCAAAACTGTTGGTGTCCCAATCTAACCAAAACACAAAGTCCCAAGTCTTATCTCCACATGGAGATCAGTTTCCTGAGAAGATAAGGATAAAATTCACGCAAAAAACGCCTATAAAAGATAGAGGCAACGGAAACAAGAGAGGAAAATAACCAATAACAAAAAAAAAAGAAAAGAAAGGAGAGAAGAAAGAACAGAGAACACAAAAAAAAAAAAACAGAGAGAATTAATCGAAAAGACATAAACAAATAAACCACAAAGACAAGACCAGAGTGTAGAAGAAAGGGGAAGCTAAAAGAGAGAGGGGAATCCTAGTTTTCCCAGAAATCCAGCAACGCAAACTAGCATCCAAAACTCCATTTGAAGCGCCAGCACCAGGTAAGAGTGTGTTTGTTTTTGAGGTAGCTTTTGTGGTTGTGGTTTTTAAAAAATAAGTTTTAAAAAAGTGTGATTAGCTGTGTTTAGTTGGATTTAGATACGTATTTAGTAAAAATTATAGTTGAAGTTTATGTGTATCAAAAAACATGTATAAAATGTTTGGTATTTGTGTTTGGAAGTGTGGTTGCGGTTGCTTTTCAAAGTGTTTTTTACTTGGAAATGTATCAGAATAATATTTTTTTAAATTATTTTTGATATTAGCGCATCAAAATAATCTGAAAACACAAAAAAATATTAGTTGAAGTAAAGAAAAAATATTAAAAAATTTTAAATCTTTTCAGAAACGCTTTTGAAACTCAAAAACAAACAAAGTTTTATGAAACCCAATTAAAAAAGCATGTAAAAACTGCTTTACAAAAACTGCGTTTCAAACTCAATTTTTTAGTGGGTCCCGCAGTACAAAATGTAGTTTGGTTTGTTACCAAACACCTTGCTGCGTTTGTTTCACTACAAATACAAAAGTAGGTGAAAAACAAGCATAGCCTAAATCATCTTTGTTTCCCCCTTTGCAATTTTAATCACTCCTCTACTGTGCATGCACCCGTGAATTATGTCACGCGTGCCTTTATATAAAAAATTGACCAGTTACTGATTTGAACTAGTAATCGGTCCCGTATGGCTGGGCTAGATTCACCAAAAAAAAAAATTGAGACAGGGCCGGGTCTGGGCCCGAGGTCCAGCTGACCTAAATTGTTATGGGCTAAGGGTGTGTTTGGCAAAACACACCCTTATACCTTGTTTTATTTCACGCCCCGTTGTTTTGATCTCTTGCCAAACAAGCTCTTTTTGAATATCATAAAATTTTGGAAAAATTTGAAGGTTTTCTTTGATTTATTTATGGGTCCCTTGTATTTTTTTCATGTTGTTTTGTTGGCTTTGCTGTTTATTCAATTTTTGGACTTTTATTGTGAAATATGAATCTGATATGTAATATATGTCTTTCTTTTTTTCTCTAAAAAAAGAAAAAAATATATATAAAAAATAGTTTTTGTTTCTTTTAATCCAAATTTTACGGATTCATTCACTAGCGTCAGAGTTAGGAATACCGTATTTTTTTGGTTACACAATATTTACCAACACTAGAGTTGGAAATATTCATAGACGAATATTTATAGACACCAGAGTTAGGAATATTATAGGAAGATCATAAGAATGGAACAAAAAACAAACTCTTAGCTATTTAAGATAAAACTAGCAATGCAACCTGCTTTAGATAGGACGCTTAAGAGGTGATAATATCTTCCTTTTCGTATAACTAGTTCCATACCATATAATCTCCGTTGACTAGTTAGAACTTTTAGTGACCATAATACTTGGTGACAACTCTTTAAACTAGACCTTTTTTCCCCAAGAACAAGATGTAACATCTCTGTTTTTTTCACATTGAGAAAATTTTTAAAGGTCATCGTGATGTCCGAGTATGACAGTTCATATGACAATGAAGATAGAGAGATGAATTAAAAGGAGGGGTAGCTCATGACCACATTTCAATACGACTCTATCTTCCTCTACTTATAGGCTGAATGTGAAGAGAAAAGGGGCTACCCAGTTTAAGACTTTTGTGAATGCTAAGGTTGAACCATCTAAGACAAAAAGAAAAAGAAAAAGAGAAGAGACTCTTATGGATGCTAAAGGTAAACCCAAAACTCAACCTACTCGTAACCTTGATATAAAATGTTGTAGTTGCTTTGGGGTTAGACACATTCTTTTTAGTGTCTAAAAAAAAGTTATGATTTTAAAAGACCTTAGAGAGATAAAGTCTGAAAGTGATAGATCTGATTATGATGAGGTGCCACCTTTAGAGGATTGTAGTGATGTTAAGATTGCATACTCAGTCGAGAGGGAGACTTTGGTTATAAGGTGAGTGCTTACTGTGCAAGTTAAAGAAGATGATGTTGATTAGCAAAGAAAGAACATCTTCTATACACGATGCCACAACCAAAACAAGGTATATAATATGATAATTGATGGAGGCAGTTGTGCCAGTATAACTAGTACCACTCTTGTTAGGATGTTGAATTTGAGTACTGTAAAATATCACAAACCTTATAAATTACAATGACTGAATGAATATGGTGAAGTGAAAGTAACTAAATAGGTCTTGATTTTCTCTTTTATTGGGAGATATACTGATTAGGTGCTATGTTATATGGTTTCTATGCATGCTAGTCATCTAGTTTTAGGGGCATCCATGATTTTGATAGGAAGGCCATCCATGATGGCTTTAGAAATAGGTATAGAATTGTAAAAAATGGTAAAACTGTCACCCATGTAATTTTATCTCTAAAGCAAATATATGATGATTAAATAAAGTTGAGAAGAGAAAGTAAGGTCAAGGGGAGTGAAAATTTAAGTAAAGAACAAGGTGAGAGAACAAACTTAGATTTAGCCACTAATCAAAACTTAATGAATTTGGCCAAGAGTGGAGGTAAGAAAAGAGGAGAGAAAAAAGTGTGTGAAGTACAGACAACGTGGAAAAATTTAAGGAACAACCAAATTTTTTTATAAGGAAGGGTGAGATTAAATGTACTTTTTTATGCTAACAAGCCAATGGTTGTACTTATGTGTAAGAAGACTTTTTTTAATACTAACAATTTTGATTATGTTGTTTCTAGTATGGCTATTTCTTTGTTGTAGGAATTTGATGATGTCTTTTTCAAAAATATTCCTAATGGTTCACAACCATTAACAGGAATCAAACATCAAATAGATATTGTATCCAAAGCTGCAATCCCTAACTGACCAGCCTACTGAAGTATTCTTGATGAGATAAAGGATCTTCAAAGACAAGTGGAAGAGTTGATGACATTAGTGTACATTCACGAAAGCATGAATCCATATGTTGTTTCGGTTTTATTTGTGCATAATAAGGATGGAACTTGGATGATTTATGTTGATCGTTGTGCCATCAACAACATAATACTAAAATATAGACATTCTATACCTAGGCTTGGTGATATGTTAGATAAGTTGCATGGATCTTATATTTTTTTTAAATGGATTTGAAAAGTGGATACTATCAAATTAGGATGAAAGAAGGTGATGAATGGAAAACTACATTTAAGACTAAGTATGATTTGTATGAATGGTTAATCATTATTTTTGGACTTACAAATGTACTTAGTATATTTATAAGATTGATGAATCATATGTTCTGTACGTTCATAAGTAAATTTATAGTAATGTATTTTGATGATATTTTGATCTATAACAAGAGTTTGAATGAACATATTGATCATTTGCTTAATGTACTCGATGTGTTGTGTAAATTACAATTATATACTAGTATTAAGAAGTGTAACTTTTACATTGAGAAAATTATATTTCTCGGATATGTTGTCACTGCATAGGGTATTGAGATGGATGAGAAGAAGATTAAGACCATTCGGGATTGGTCAACACCTACATATGTGAAAAAGTAAATGTTTTGTTAAGGATTTTAGCATGTTACTCGCGCTATTAACTGAAATTGTGAAAAAGTCTGTTGTTTTTAAATGGGATAATAAACATGAAGATGCTTTTAAATTGTTTAAAAAATAAAGATTATATTCTGCACCTATTTTACATTTACTTGACTTTACAAAAGCTTATGAGATTGAGTGTGATGCGATAGGTATAGGTTTTAGAGCCATTTAATGCAGGATAAAAAGGTTCATTGCCTATTTTCACAAATATCTTAATGGAGCAACCTTGAACTACATCACATATGTCAAAGAGCTTTAAGTATTGGTGAGGACATTAGGGACGTGGCAACAATACCTTTGGCCCAAGGAATTCGTTGATCATTTTGATGATGAGTCCTTGAAACACTTGAAGGGATATGATAAGTTGAATCAGTGACATGCCAAATAGCTGGAGTTTATTGAGAGCTTTTCGTATGTGATGAAATACAAATAAAACAAAAGAAAACATTGTGGCTGACACGTTGTCGCAAAAGTATGTTCTTTCATCTACTTTGATTACTATGATGCTAGGATTTGAATATGTAAAGAGATTGTATGTGAATGATGATGATTTTGCTAATGTTTTTAATGCAAGTAAGAATCCAGCTTTTGGCAAATTTTAGAGACTTGATGGATAGTTGCTCAAAGAGAATCGTTTGTGTGTGCCATTGAGTTCTATACATGAATTACTTATACATGAAACACATGAGGGTGGTTTAATGAGGGAATTTTGGTATTGCTAAGACTTTAAATGTGTTGTATGAATATTTTTATTGGTCTAAAATGAAAATGGATGTGCAATGTATATGTGATAAATGCATTACATATAGGAAAGCAAAGTCTAAAGCTTAACCATATGGTTTGTACATTCATTTGCATGTTTTTAAGGAACCTTGGGTAGATATTTCTATGAACTTCGTATTAGGTTTGCCTAGGTTGAAAAATGGTAGGGATTCAATATTTGTAATTGTTGATAGGTTTTTGAAGAAGACATATTTCATAGCATGTCATAAAATTGATGATACAACTTTATGAATATATTTTAGAATAGAGATGTTAAGTTTCTTAGCTACTTTTGGAAGGTATTATGGGGAAAATTAGAAACTAAATTGTTGATTTCTACTACTTGCTAACCCCAAATAGATGGACAAATTAAAGTAGTTAATAGAACCCTAACTACACTTTTATGCACTATCATACAAAAGAACTTGAAAATTTAGGAAGATTGCTTGCATTCATTAAGTTAACTTATAATCGTAGGGTGAATTCTACTACTAATTTTTCATAATTTGAGATTGTTTATGGTTTTTACCCTTTGGTTAATCTTTTTTTTTAAACAAAGTCAAAGACATTTCATAGCATGTCATAAAACTGATGATACAACTTCATGAATATATTTTAGGACAGAGATTTTAAGTTTCTTAGCTACTCCTGGAAGGTATTGTAGGGAAAATTGAGAACTAAATTGTTGTTTTCTACTACTTGCTAACCTCAAATAGATGGACAAACTGAAGTAGTTAATAGAACTTTAACTACACTTTTATGCACTATCATACAAAAGAACTTGAAAATTTAGGAAGATTGCTTGCATTCATTGAGTTAACTTATAATCGTAGTGTGAATTCTACTACTAATTTTTCACAATTTGAGATTGTTTATGGTTTTTACCCTTTGGTTAATCTTTTTTTTTAAACAAGGTCAAAGACTAAGAGAGGGAAGAGACTCACTATCTTTGTTTAACCTCTTGCTACTTCTAGCTATCTCCTTTTTAAAACTGATGTCGTTTTGATTTTTTTTTAAATGCCAACAAGTTTTTCCATTAAGTTTTATTGAGTCAATCCGGGTTACGGGTCAACCTGAGTTCTTAACCAGGCCACCTACATCAATTCCTTTCCTCATTTTTCTTCATTCCAGAAGAGTCCAAGTCTTAGCTTGGTCGAGTTTAGCGGGTTGGGATCAACCTGCCCAACCTGCCAAACTCGAGTTTTATAACTATGATGAAGATTGTTTTGTGTATATAAATTTTCAAGTACTATAGTTATATAATTCATTTATTTTAAAGATATCATCTTATTTTTAGCTAATGAAACAAACCATCCAAGAGAAATTCACCCTTATCGTTACAAGTAAAAATTAAGAAAGAAAAGAGAAGGAAAAGGAAATACAAGATAATATTTAGTTACTGTGATTAACAAACCGGAAAACACCTTAATAATTAAAAATCAACTTCTACCAAATTGACCTTTGTTTTGCTTTTGCCACCTCGCAAAATAATTCTTCACCACCCATTCATACTTCCTTGTGTTCATAACACATCCAAGAATCACTCCTATTAACAATCCAGTTGCATAACCTATCACCACCACCTTCCAACCAAATTCAAGTGGAGATCCCGAGCCTTCATCTTCTTTGGGTGCTGGCAAGGAGTCCTCGTCATTTCCACATTTTTTTGACAAAGGCTCCCCACACAATCCTGAATTCGCATCAAATGAAGTGTTGTCAAATGCTCCGAATTGGTTTCCGAGTGGTATCGGACCCGAGAGAAAATTATGAGACACATTAAAGATCTCGAGGAAGGTGAGCTGTGCAAGTTGGACAGGAATCTCTCCAGAGAGTTTGTTCTGAGAAAGGTCCAAAGCTTCAAGCTCTTTCAAGTTGGACAAGGATGGAGGGATGCCACCACTAAGAAAGTTGTCGGAGAGATTGAGCAAATGAAGTTCTTTGAGATCTCCGAGGACCTCTGGAATTCCTCCTTCAAAACCATTACTTGAGAGATCGACAGCAGTGAGACTATCTTGGATCTTCTCATATAGTCTCATCACACCTTTGTTTGTCATTGTCATTGAGTACTCATACTGTTCGTTCACTGTAATATACGATGTTTGGAAACTTGTGTTTGCTTGCATGTAAATCAAGTGCTCATTACGGACATTTTTCATGGCAGTCCAATTTCGGAAATATTCAAGTGGCAACTTACCGTTAAAACTGTTGTTGGAGAGGTCAACAATCTGTAACCTCGGAAATTCAACGTTGGTTTCAGGTTTCCCAATCACACCATGTAGCCCATTAGATCTCAATATCAGAACCCTCAAATGAGGAAGAACACCCAACCAAGAAGGAAAGACATCATATATGTTATTTTGTTCAAGATTGAGAATCTCTAGCTCGGTGCAATTGGCTAATGATTTTGGTATCTTCCCCTCCAATTTGTTTTGACTGAAATCAACGACCCTCAATGAGCAGCCACTTGTGAATGTCTCAGGAATATCACCACTGAAACTATTGTTGCGGAGATTCAGAACTGAAGCAGTGCTGCTTTTATTGCCCAAGCATTGAGGAAGTTTGCCGCTCAAATTGTTAATTGACAAATCAAGGACAGAAAGCGAAGTCAGATGGCAAATAATTTCTGGGATTTCTCCATTTAATTTGTTGTTAGAGACTTTATATTCAATGAGTGCTGGTGGTGGAATTTGAAGCGATCCTTGGAACTTGTTCCAAGAAATATCCAGTGAGCGTAGATTATTCCATGGAAGAACGTCAAAGGATTGCTCAAAACCTGTCAGAAGGTTGCCAGCCAGAGACAGATCCTCGAGTATGATGGTACTCATGTTCATAAACCATTTGGGTATGTGTCCCACAAGTTCGTTATCTTCAAGTTCTAAAAGCTCCAGATGGTTCTGATCACGCAAGAAACTGGGAAACTCACCTAGATTACATCCACCTAACGTCAAGAGTACAAGTTTTGGCTGAGGAAAGGTAGCATTGTGGCTATTAAGCAGAGACAGATTGTTATGCGATAATTGGAGACTAGAAAGGTTTCTGAACTTAAGAAGAAGGTTCAATTCCAAAGTACCACTAAAGAAATTATATGCTAGGTCAAGATCTTCAAGATTTTGAAGCCTATAAATAGACTCAGGAATCGGACCGTGCAATTTGTTGAAACCAAGGTATAGTGTGATTAATTGGGTATGGTTTCCTATCCAAGATGGAATTTGACCAGTTAATTTATTTCCATGAAGCGCCAAGTCGGTGAGCTGAGTCAAGTTTCTAAGAGAGGATGGAATGTTACCATATGACTTGGTGCCTCGCAAGTCTACATATTTGAGTTTGGCTAGATTACCAAGCCAATCTAAGGTACCAGAACTGAAATTGTTGTAAGAAAGCGACAGGTAAGAAACTTGGAGAAGGTTGACCAAAGAAGGAGGGATTTTCCCAGAGAAACTGTTATGAGAAAGGTCTAGACAGTTCAGTTTCGTAAGATTACCAAGTGAAGATGGTATCACCCCTGAAAAATAACATCCTGCCACATCAAATTCTTTCATTGATTTGAGGTTCCCAAGGGACCCCGGTAGCTGACCAGAGAAACTCGTCCCTGCAAGTAACAATTTTTCAAGTTGGTTGCCTGAATGAAATTCCGGCAAAAATCCAGTGAGATATGGATTATACCGGATACTGAGAAATTGAAGGTTGGGTAATTGGAATATTCTCATGGGGAACTCTCCTAGCAATCCACAATCTCTGAGAGATAGATATGACAAAGACGATAAGTTTGCCATGATTTGGGGTACCTCGGCTGATATGTTCACTCCACTGAGATGGAGTACCTCCAAGTTGGTTAATGCTTCAACTAAATGTTGCAGACCAGGCTTTTGGAGCTTCAAAGGATTTAATCTCAGATCAAGGGAAACCAACTTGGAAAGCTCTAAGATCTCCTCTGGAATCTGACCAGAAAAGTTAGAATTTGAGAGATTTAGATCAAACAGCCTTGAGAGATTTCGAATCGCAGAAGGGATTTCAGAGTTGTTGAAGTCGTTGTCAGCAAGATTCAGCCTTCTGAGCAGGACAAGGTGGAAGAGGCTGCTATTAGAGTCGATGGAGCCATAAAGACAGCTGCTACTGAGGTCAAGGCCGATCACATGACCAGAGTCCCCATCGCATTCAACACCATCCCAAGAGCAGCAATCACTGCTTTCTCCATCAACTCTCCATGATGCAACCTTGGGATAAGCAGAAGGATCAGAAGAAGCGGACCTATGAATGACAAGGCTTTCCTTGAGCTGCAACAAGGCATGACTCTCGTCATCATTGCATAGAGGCTGCATGGAAGGAGAAGAATAACAAGCTCTAAGATGAGACAAAGACAGCAAAAAGAGCAAAAGCATCCGCATGGTCAAGAAACACACAGATGATGCCATTTTTTTTTGGTTAACGATCTTTCTCTAAACTAAATTAATCATTGGTTTTCTTAATGAGCAAATAAGTGAAGCAATGGAGTTGATATAGGGCGCCCCATCCAATTTCAAAGTCCAAGTCTTCCACCACCCATGCCAATGTTTGGACAAGCATGATCACGTTATCCACGACTAAAATAAACGTGAGAGATGTATCAAAGACATAAAAAAAAGTTGTATAATTATTTGATTCAAAACAGTAAGATTAAATTGAACTACAAATTAAATATTCAAATACTAAATTAACAAAAACCATCTTTCATGTTAAATATAATTGCTCTGTCTATTTTTCATACAAATGATTGTCGCCTTCCGCTGCAGCGCAGTTACAAGGCAGCAGCATACATATTGATTTCTCATCTAATTTACCATCAAGATCATACATTTAATTTAATTTAATTTAGTCGCTTAAACAATTTTTCTTATAGAATGCCCATAGCTAACGACTCATTAAAAACTATTTCTACATTTTTAATTTTCATTTCAAATATTTTTATATCATTTTTTCTAAATATATCCTCTTTGGTTTTCAAGTTTCTCAAAATAATGAGTAATATTTAATTAAAATTAATGAGTAATAGGCTTTCATGTTTATCAAAAACTATTTCTCATTTTTAAAAGTTGTCCAAAAATCAAATGAGAATATAGTTACAAAAATTTAAATGAGTCAAAGGTTTTTAATGACCATCATTATATATCATCACTTGTACCAAAAGTATTTTTATAACTTTTTTCTTTTTCATGAGTAAAAGGTTTTGATTTTTGAAACTCTTGGAATAATTAAGGTCTGGATTTCCTTTTCTTAATTAACGAGTCAATGATGCATGAGCATGTGTAAAAAAATAAAATTTTTTTTTATTTTTTGTTATTTTTTATTCATTTTAATAATTTTAGTTTTTATTTAAAGAAAAAAAATTTTCTTTTTTTCTTTTTTATTCATTATTATTAGAATATTTTAATTTTTTTAAACAAAAGATTATCATAACTTTGTGGCGAATAAGACTTGAAGAAGTAAAAATTAAATATTTTAGGTGATTCTCCATCCATAGTTATGATATTTATATTCTTTAAAAGTTTTGAGTTATAATAACTTAGTTATTCTTGTTTCTAGATATATTATTAATTTTTTTTAATTAAAAAATAAGATATATTTTTTCTTATTGTTATTGATATTAACCTAACATGAATAGTCTCCGTCTCTGAAGATCAACCGACACTACTGCGAATTTGATTCATTGTCTAAGTATGTATTTGCTATTGTAATCTAGAATATTCTTCATTTAAAATGTATCAAAATAATTATATTCAGATTTTTTTTTTACTTTCAACATTTGCTTATTAAAATCATCAAATTTTTTTTAAAAAATTATGAATTTAATATTTTTTTTAAATAAATATATTTATAAAAAGCATTAAAAAACAAAACAAAACTACTGTAATTCAAAACATTGAAAACAGATCTATATCTTAATCTTAATCTTGTTTCATTAATTTTAAGATCAAGATAGATTTTTTTAAAAATATTTTCTTCATATATTTTTAAAAATAAAGCTACACACAGGAGGTCTAATTCTTTGTCTTGTTTCATTAAATTCAAAGTACGTCTTTGTCGTCTGAAAATGTAATTTGCTAGACAACCAGTTCCACTTTTCGGCTGCGATTGTCAAAGATAGTTGGCCAATCTCACAAACTTGTGATATGGTCTTTAAGAAACGAATGAAAAACCTTTGTCGTCCTCTGAATCAAGAAAAACGAGGGAGACAGTGATGAAGAAAAACGTGGGAGACATTTCCGATATTCCGTTTGAGCTCTCCCCTTTTTCTCCGTCACTCTCTCCAGCACCGATTGTCGAAAGTGAACTGATCTTTAATTAATGTTGATCAAGATATATATGGTTTTGCTTCATTTCATTGGATTAATCTTTAATTTTTAACCTACTCTGGAGACTTCTATTACCACCGTAATCATCTTATCCCTCTAATTAATGGCATTGATTAAGAAGACGTGGGAGATGGTTTGAAGACTTTAAACAAAATGGTTTTGATTATAGAAAATATGCATTACAAACACCAAAAACTTCTTGTGAAGGAAACAGGATTTGATGGAAAATAAAAGGATAAAATTAATTATTATTGGTGTTTTAAAATCCAGTCTACTTGGATAACAGGTTGGGAAGGTTAACCTGGGCTGACTCTGGGCTGACCCAAGTCAAGTTGACTTGGAGATAGATCTGGGGCAAGACTTTGGTAACGGGTCGGGAGCGTTCACTCAAATTGATCTATTTTTTTTTTAAATCAAAGCAACCTTGTTTTGATAAAAAAAATAATTAAAAAGCCAAAGGTTTTTTGACTTGTGTTTTATATTGGGTTAACTAAGTTATAGGTCGATCTAGGTTTTTACCGGGTTATGTTGAATAAATCCTTCTTCTATTTTTTTTTTAAATCTGGACCGCTTCAGGCCTCGAGCTAGCTAGGTCTTGTCTGATGTCTATCAAACATAAATAAGACAAATTATCAGTCCAGTCCAAAGCATACCAAACATAAGACAAGAGAGTTATTTGTCCAGTCCAGTCCTATGTAGTTCAATCCTGTGAAATTAATACTTTCTAGCATACCAAACACCACCTTAAAAGTTGAGATAGCTTTACTAAGAATCATAGAATTTAAGGAAGAGTCCTGAGTTCTTCTTCTCCATAATTGATGTAGGTCTAGAGCTCAAGGTTAAGGCCACCAATGGATACCAACTTTCTATAAGCTACTAGCTCCTCAGTTCATCCTAATGAAATTGGAATTGATCCCTTCAATACAATCATCACATGCAATTAATACAGTATCTCACCCTTACATGGCCAGACCTTTTATATAGTGTTAATTATGTGTCATAATTCATGCATGCACCAACAACGACACATCTAAAAATGGTTATATATCTTCAATTCTTGATGGTTGCTCCATGTATATATCTTCAGTGATGTTACCATGCAAGAAGGCATTCTTTACGTTAAGTTGTCGAATAGGCCATCCTTGAATTAGTGCTGTATTGATAATCATTTGTATGGTGCCCAGTTTGACAACTGGAGAGAAGGTTTCAATGTAGTCAATTCCATCAATCTGATGATACCCTTTTGCAACAACATGAGCCTTTAGTCTGTCTAAGGATCCTTCGGGTTTTAGTTTTGTCTTAAAGACCCACTTAGAGCCAATTATATGTAGGTTTGAGGTGCGTGGAAAAAGGGTCCATGTCTGATTTAGCTGTAGGTCAACAAATTCTTCTTTCATTGTAGTTTTCCAACCAGGATGAGCCAGAGCTGTTTGAACATTTTGTGGCTCCTTGGGTACACTTTAAGAAGCTATGGATGTCAAGGCATACTTTGGATTTGGTTTTACAACTTCACGTTGAAATCGTGTAACCATAATGTGAGAGTCTTGTCCTTGACACTACTATAGAATTGTTGATGTAGGTTCTGTTCATGAGGCTTTTGCCCATTCTGTTGATTGGGAATGAGTGACCATTGGGTGAGAAGGGTGATGAGTTATAGTTGCCTCGGATGCTATTTTTGCAGGGTATGTTATTGCTAGAGAATCTGCTGTTGTAGGATTTGTTATTATCTTTATTGCTGCAAGATCTGTTGCAACATCTGTTATGGATTTTAGCATTGCTTCTGTTGTAGAATCTGCTATTGTGAACTCTGTTGTAGAATCTACTATTGTAAACTCTGTTTCTGCTTTAGAGCTTGTTTCTGTTACTACACGATCTGTTACAGGATAGCCTACTGCTGCTATCCCTGTTATAGGATAGCTTTCCTCTTCTTGTAGATACATATCTTCAGTTGACTGCTCTCCCTCAACCTGTGGTGGTGCAAGAGACCCCGCTGGTTGTAGTCTACTATTCTGGGGAACCTATGTGGTATGCGTATTCTACTCCTGTGTAATTCTTGGCAGAGGGCTGTAGCCTGGGGTTATTTCCTTGTTCTTTGTATTTCTTGAAACACTTTGAGAAATGTGAGGTATCCATGTGTTAAAGATTTTAAATGTATGTGATTAAGGTTGGATGGTGGTTGATGGTTTGTATGGAAACATTGTTTCATCAAAGACAACATAACGTGAGACTAATATTTTTTTGTTGGGTGGATGATAGCACTTGTACCCTTTACGTGCCATGTTGTAACCAATGAACACACAAAGAATTGTTTTTGGATCAAACTTGTGCCCTCGTGTGTCCCATGTATATGGAAAACATTTTAAGCCAAACACATGTAATGAAGAATAGTTCGGGTGAGAACCATGCATTTTGAAATATGGAGTTTCTGAATTAAGTATAGACGAAGGCAATCTATTTAGGAGATGTACTGTTGTTGTAAATGCTTCTACCTATGTACTGTTATTGTAAATGCTTCTACCATAAAAATAAGGGTACTCCACTATAGAATAACATAGTCATTCCTAATTCATGTACAATTCTGTGTCGTCTCTCTATGATACTTGTTGGTTCAGGTGTATATGGACATGAAATTTGAAGGATAATACTTGATGTATGGAAATGAGATGTAAGCTTGCAGTTGAAAAACTCTCCTTTGTCAGAGTGGAAAATTTTAATCTTTTTTGTTGAATTGCAGGTTAACATATTGTTCAAAGGCAAAATATTCGTTCACAAAATTGGACTTATGTCGCAAGGGTATAATCTATGTATATTTCAAAAAATCATCTACTAAACATGTATAATATCAAAATTTACTAATGGATAAAATATGAGAAGGTCTCCATAAGTCACAATGAATTTAATCAAAAATATCAGTGCTAGAATTTTTTGAACATGAGAATGGTATTTTGTTCAATTTTTCTAATTGACAATTATCACATAGATGCTTGGATTTCAATGTTCCCGTTACATCTATCAAGCCTTTATTTTTCAAAAATTGTAAAGCTAAGAACTGTGGGTGTCCTAGACGTTGGTGCCATACTTTGACATAACCTGTTTTAAATCTAGTTGAGAAATATAGTTTTGGTGAAGTCGGAAGAACATAAAGATCACCCTTGTGAGTCCCTGTGATTACTGGTTATCTTGTCTTTTGTTCCTTGACACAAAAATCAATGTAAAAAAACTCACAGTTAACAGGAAATTGCTTAGTCAATTGACTTACTGATAGTAAATTTTTCGTTAATATGGGAACTAATAAGGCATCTTGAAGAGTTAAAGCAATTTTCTATTGTTTAATCTGTGTGTCCCCAATACCAAGATTGGTATTGCGGATCCATTTCCTATAATTACAAAATCGGCTCCCTTATGTTTATGAAGGTTGGTTAACATACATGATTGTCTTGTCATATGATTGGAGGCACCTGTGTTGGTTGTCCATTCTGTTTCTGCTAAAGTGTTGTCCATAGTTAGAGTTGCAAGTGCATGTGGGATTTCTTTATTGATAGAAGATTTCTTCAGTATCCACCAAAATATGTTGGCAAGGTGGCCTTCTGTCCTATGGTATTGACATTTTTCATTGCGAAAATTGTCCCTTTTTGTTTGTGTCATTCGACGTTCTTTTAGGGGTGGAGGACGTCGTTGTGTGTTTGTTGTGGTGGGGATTCTGTTGTGTTCCATGTATTTTTATGCTTGAAAGCCTCTCCCATTTGAAGTGAATTTTGATGTGCTGCCACAATAGATTGAGGATGGTTGCTGAGAGCGTTGTTGACGATGTTATCCATAGAAAACAAGTTGTTGATGAGTTTGTGTGTGTGCAATAAATGTTTGAGATAAAAACTAGCTGCGTCTCTGATCAAAATTCTAACGATGGGATATTAGTTTTGGATAGGTTGGTGATGTGCCGTGAATGATTCGAAAATCAGCAACAATGAATCTGACGAAAATGGATGAAGGATGGGTCTGGGTTGTGTTGTCTTTCTTTTGGTGTTTAGGCTAGATTGTAGTGATTTT
>Ga0325411_1001002_pt1 | contig 30702 bp, 11 predicted proteins | sample PopdelMetagenome_13_FD_206181 | JGI IMG/M metagenome (GOLD analysis project Ga0325411, IMG submission 206181) | Populus deltoides microbial communities from Bellville, Georgia, United States - Xylem-PdIQD-R4 | ecosystem: Host-associated > Plants > Phyllosphere > Stem > Wood/Secondary xylem...
AGAGATTGATCCGCTGAGGAAGTGAATTGAACCCGACGTGAATCGAACACGCAACCTTCTGATCTGGAGTCAGACGCGCTACCATTGCGCCACGGATCCCTGGATAGGTATTGTCAGATACTAAAATTGTCTTAATATAATAAAATCAATTTTAAAGACAAGTCATTGATAGATTGAACCACAAATTTATTTGAAGCCTAAACAGTGAGGAAGTTTAAATTAGTGGTGATGCTCTGATAGTTTATTGTTATTAATCGTGGACAAGCAGCCGCAAATGCGGCCTCAGGATGCTAAATGTTAGTATCGGTTTCACTTTATTGATGATGCAAAAGGGGTTGTATTTTTGCTGGTGGCCTTCGCCGGGATCTTTATTAGTTGTCGTCATCTCTGCCTTCTCTGAGCTGTTTCCAGTAACTTACGTTGTGTGAATTCATAGTGTATGTGCCGAACCGTCTTGATGCAGCCAGCATGCATGACATGGATGATAGTAGTGTATACACTTTAAAACTTTGCAATCCTTTGGGAATTGAATTTGATGTGTGCCGACAAATTAATTTGGTTTATTCTTGTAGACTCTAGCTAGTTTGAATTTCTTGCACCATTTGCCAGAGCCACCTGCTTTCATCTTTTTCTGTGCGAGGAATTAAGGAACGAGGTGAGGGTTTGGGGGAATGGTTTTGGGCAGTCGATCTAAATGGATATATATTTTGTATTGATTTGGCACTGCTAATTAATAATGGTCTCTAGTTTCCTAGCATAAACAGCTCTGACCTTGCTGCTATAACAATTTATTATCCTAATTGTCCTCTTTCAGTTAAGTGTCTTACCCTACTGAACTTACGAACCAGGCTTCCATCTGGGTGTACCTTTGGATAGACGACAACAGTCCTGTGGAATTACTTGGAAAGACATTTGTTGCAGGTTAAACCTTGTAGTGGATTGGTGAGATCAAGATATGAGTTTCTGATATATATTTTTAATTAAAAGATTTTTGAGTTTAAAACTCATATAAATTTATATTAAAATTCTTAAAACTTGTACAAGTTTATACTACCTTGTGTTATTAAGAACTCATTTGTGAATGTAGTAATTCAAAGTATTTTTTATTTATTTTTTTATTAAAACATATAGCAATCGAGTCATTATCACTCAACATATTAAACTATTAGTTAATTCTTTTATGAAATAAATTGTAATTTAGACCGGCTACTATATGTGAACGTGAGAAAAAGAAAAACGAACAACCTTTAGGTACCTAATTGGAAAACTATAATCCCTTAAGGACTAAAGCTGTAGTTTGTTTTCTAATTTCAGATATGTGCAAAACATGTTTTAATTGGGTTTGGGAAATGGATGTGGTGGATGCGGGTGCATGGGGGGGGGGTCATTAGTATCGGGGATGATGATGGTCGTTTGATGGCTGTGTTGGTACTTTTATTGCAAGGATATGGAAAATGGACGGCACTGATTTGAGGATAGAGTGCGGGGTTTTTTTATAAAAGAAAAAAAATATATTGAGCCGGTGTGGGAGGGGATTGAACCCGACGTGAATCGAACACGCAACCTTCTGATCTGGAGTCAGACGCGCTACCATTGCGCCACGGATCCCTGGATAACAAACACTACCTACAAAGATATATTATTAAGATACGAAAACATGAAAGATTAATAGTAATAAGGGTTTGTTATTTTATTCAACTTTCTGAGCTTCTCAAGATTGCATCAAGAAGCATTAATGGCCGCAGAAAAGGATATCAAGGAGTTTGAAGAAGCCATGTCGATTTGTAAGGAAGGTAGAGATGCACAGCAACGAGAAGGTTTCCAAAGACTTTTTGATGACTTTACATGCATACAGAAACGGGTGCAAGGATTTGGTTGATGCGTACAGAGGTGTTGTTGGGCTGGTTGCAGGCTATCCTGATTTGGTAGTGGGGTTTCATAGATTTTTGCCAAATTCTGAAGCAATGGACTCTATGATAAGCTAGTTGCCCATCTGAAAATTGGAGAATATGTGTTAGAATTTCCTTTCACGAGACTTTTGACAAAGTTAATGGATCGATCCCTCACAAACAAGTAAGCCTCCATGTCGCAGAGTACAGTTGATATGGAGATTTTTTTGCTGGAGAAGATGAACGTCGGGATGCTGGAAAACCTACAAAAATTTGTCCCTTTTGAAGAATTAAAGATCTTTCAATGATGAAGTTATATAGTATATTTGAGGAAAGAGCATTTGTAAACAACCTTAATTAGTTGTGGGTATGAAGAAGAAGACGACATAATTAATATTGAGGAAAGAGCATCAAAATCTGAATCCTTTATATAATTTGTGTTAATAAGACGAAGATAAAAGGGTTCATTTTTTAGGCTCCCTGTCATCATTTGAAGTAATAATCTATCAATGAGGTGAAATGTTATAATCATATTTTTTATTTGATAAGAAATTTATATTTTATTATAATTAATCGTTCATTTCAATGGAAGCAGCACTCGTATATATTAATTTCAAATATTGCTCCTTGACACAATTTTTTGCTAATTAACTACTAATTTTTGGTGTGATCAATATTGATGTGTTTATGACAAGAATATTTAAACTAATAACTAATAAAAACAATTCTGTGTTGTTAATTAAGAATAAAAACTGATTTAAGATAACTTTAAACTAATTTGATTAAGAAAAAACTAACAAGATAAAAGAAGATTAATTATCTTCCGTGAATTCTTTTAGAGATATGAAAATTTTATATATATTGCTCAAGCAATACTCATCACTCATTTTGAATAAAGAAATAAATACAAAGATGAATTTATAATAAAAATTCTATTAAAACTAATTTGAGAATTTACGCATAATTAATTTTTAAAATAATCTTGTTAAATTTTATTTTCTTTTTTTTCCTCTCTACTTTATGTATTTATCTCATTCAAATATAATAGGTGAACCAAAAAGGAGATTTAAACTCTATTAACATACAAACTAATTTAATATATTGATTTTTTACGGTCGAAAAGAGTCTCTAGTAACAATTTTTTATTTTGAACAGGGAAAAACATATATTTATTCAAGAAATTGATATTCATTTGAGATCAAAACTTAAATTGTTTGTAAGGGTCTTGGTAAAAAGGTCTCCTAATTTAAATATTAAAAAGACAGAAAATTTCGAATATTCTTTGACCCTGTTTGAAAAAGAAAGAAGAAACATTGGATTAAGTTTCTTTATTATTTGTTTTTTTTTTTTTTTTACGTACAAAATATTTGTTTTTGTATTATAAAGACCCTGTAAAACAAACATAGGTGCCGCTTAATCCTACCGGCAAAATGGCCCCAGCAGCGTGGAGGAGGTCCACGGAAAGCAGTGAGGAAGTTTCCGGTCACAAGCAGTCGGTGCTCATTCGTGGACCCGCAACGCAGGTAAGGAATCTCCAGCAGCATCAGCATCAGCATCTCCTCATCTTTTAACATTAATTAATTTGGATAAATTTACGGTGTGTGTGTATTTATATATATATATATATATATTATTTAAAAATTTTCATTTTAAAACTGTCATATTTATTTTAGTTTTTTTTAATATATTTATATTCTATATTCTATATTCTAAAACAGTATTCAAACACAATCATAAGAGATTATTACATGGCTGTTCAAAATTTCTGACAACTCAATGAATCTCTGAAAATAATAATATGGATGAGGATGATGATATTGTATTAATGCAAAACATTTGTCTTTTATGTATAAACTTTAAATCTACTTTCTAACCTGGAAAATTGGAAATAAAACCACTAATCTAAAATTTGAAACAAGATATTACCCCTTCTAGTGGGCGGCATGATTGAATAATTTAATTTTAATTTGATGAGAAATTAAAATTTAAAAATTGATGGACTGAATTGTACTTTACAAGATTAATTAATTTCGGTTTTTAAAAATTAACAAATACTTCTAAGAATAGACAAACGAAACCTAACACAATATCTCTTATTTCTTCTTCAAATACACTAAAAGATCTCGGGTTGGTTTTTCTAGTGAGGCAGGCACCTTCTACATCTTTTTTCTACCATATTAGAAAAAAACTTGAACCCTGTAAAAAGGGTAAGAGGTAACATTGAGAAATGTGAAAATACGAGGATGGTAGTGAAATATTAGCAGATATATAAGGACTAACATGTAGTATACCATACAGAACAGATTAAAAAACAAAGAAAAGAAGCGGCAGCATAGTGATAGACTGATAGTTAACAACCACCAAATCTGATGATCACGTCTCTCTCTCTCTCTCTCTCTCGTGGAAGCTTATTAGGTGCTGCTTCTCTTCCTTCTTCAGAAGACTGTCTGGTAAAAAACACACACTAAAACAACAACCACCCCACACTACTCTCTTGCCCGGCGGATATCGGAGCTATGGTCGGCGACTGGTGGCAAGATATCAATGACTCCACTCAATGGCAGGACGGAGTTTTCTACACTCTTTGTGCTGCTTACGCTCTTGTTTCCGCCGTCGCTTTGGTTCGTGTTTCCGCTTCCCCGCACCCGCGTCTTTCATTTTCATACAAAATTGTTGTCATTGGAATAAAATACTCTCTCTTTTTTTTCTGTTTATAGATTCAATTGATAAGGATTGAATTGAGAGTGCCAGAGTACGGATGGACGACGCAGAAGGTTTTTCATCTCATGAATTTTATCGTTAACGGAGGTTTATTTTTTCTTAATGATACTTTTTCGTTGTGCTATTTAACTTAATAAGATTATATTTTTTTTATAATTTTCTGGGGGTTTTTTCTTTTTAGTGCGGGCGGTTGTGTTTGGATTTCATAAGCAAGTATTTATCATGCACCCCAAGGTTAGTATTACTATAGTTTAATTATTAAAAATAAAATAAAAATGCTAAATTAGATGGTGAGGTAGAATCAGTTAGGGTTTTGAATATTGTGATGATGAAGGGTTGTTGTTTTTGGGAATGAGAGCAGGCATTGGTTTTGCTATTATTGGATTTGCCTGGACTTCTCTTCTTCTCTACCTTTACACTCCTTGTTCTGTTTTGGGCAGAGATATACCATCAGGCAAGCTTTATATTCGAGTTGCTTTTTAATTATTTCAGGGTTTATGTACTTGGATTGTTGTTCAGCTGATTATACTCACACACACACACGCACACGTATAAAATCCTTTTTTACTTGTTTTTGAAGTTCCAGGCCAGAAGTTTGCCGTCGGATATGCTCAGGGTTTTTTATATTTCAGTCAATGCAGCAATGTATTTCATTCAGGTATGCTAAATGTTAGTATCGAGTTCACTGTATTGATGATGTAAAAAAGGGGTGTATTTAGCAGTTGGCCTCCGCTGGGATATTTATATGCTATTGTCATCTCTGCCTCCTCTGAGCTGTTTCCAGTAATTTATGTTGTGTGAATTCTTGGTGTACGTGCCAAACTGTCTTGATGCAGCATATGACATGGATGAGTACACAAAGAAATACTTAAAAACTGTGCAATCTTTTGGAAATTGAACAAATGCTGGTTTGATGTGTACCAACAAATTGGATGCCTGAGTTTATGTGACAGTTCCCTTATTCTTGTAGACCTCTAGCTAATATGAATTTCCAAGACCATTTGCCTGAGCCAGTTGCTTTCATTTTTTTCTGTGATAAGGAATGGAGTGAGGGTTTGAGGGAATGGTTTTGGGCAGTCTAAATGAATATGGTTTGTATTGATGTGGCGCTACCAATAATGGTCTCTGGTTTCCTAGCATAAACAGCTCTGACCTAGCTGCAATAACAATTTATTATCATAGTTGTATTTCAGTTAAGTGTCTTACCATAACGAACTTTTGAATCAGGTTTGCATCTGGGTGTACCTTTGGATAGATGACAACAGCGTTGTGGAATTAATTGGAAAGATATTTATTGCAGGTTAAACCTTGTATCCAGCATGGATAAGCTCATCACTCCCATTTCTGGGAATTAAGCTCTACCTTATCATTTTTACAAGTATCTATACATATTCAATCATATTTTTTTTTTTTCAGTGGTGTCAATCCTAGCTGCATTAAGTTTCTTGGTATATGGGGGAAGGTGAATATTCTTCATTGTATTTAATGATTATGGTTATTAGGGTATCGAGAGATGTCTGGTTTCATTTACTCATGTAAGTTTTATCTGTGTGCTGTTGTTTTTTGTGTCTGCTTCCAGATTGTTTTTCATGCTGAAACGCTTCCCTATTGAATCTAAAGGGAGAAGAAAGAAGCTTCATGAGGTTTGGTGCATTTCCTTCTTGCTTGATTTCTGTAATTTAGAATCCATTTATCATATTACGAAACATGATTGCTGCTACACTATGTATTGTGGCTTTTGCCTATTTTCTTATCTGCATACAATATTTGCATGTTATCCTTTGGATTTTAGTTCTCATCATACAGTTTTGTCAAGTTTGTGATGGATCTGAAACCATCCTTCTCATATGATCACATATTTCAAAGACTTACTGTTCCCATATATGGATATCAAGTCAAAACATATCTATTAGGTGATTGCAAGTTTATAACTTTCCCATTCAAATGGTCGAGTGTGAGAGAGCTTCAGTGGTCTTGGTCTCTGTGAGTGATTTTTCTGGCACAGATCTTTGATGTTGGAGTTGGTGGCAGAGCATTCTGCTAAATGTGCATTGCATGCTAAAAGATTTATTAGTATTATGGACATGTTGGGTTTTACACAAGCTTTAAAAGAGATATCGCCCAAATTTTGAACTAGTGAAAATAAATAATTACACTTACAGTATCGTGGCAAACATAACTTCCTGCAATGTAATAGAACAAAAACAATAAGAATTTAAAATAAAAATGAGAGAAATTTTAAAGGTGCACTAATCATCCACAAAAACTTGCATGAACTTATCATTTGACTTTAAATTAGTATGATGAGCTCCATTGCAGGTTGGATCAGTTACAGCCATATGCTTCACTTGCTTCCTTATCAGATGTTTTGTGGTAAGCCTCAAACAATAGTCCACCCCGACTTATGTTTTAAGGATTTCTTGTGATGCTTTATCAAAAATTGAAACTGTTGCTTAAAGAATCTGCCATCTTCTTAATTTTCAATCCATTATATACTCATGAAGTTGGAGATGTGGGTCTCCTATAGATTTTGAGGGCACTAAGCATGGGGAAATGTCAACGAAGCTGGAGTACATTAATTAGCATTTTTTTTACTGCATAATGTATAGTCAGGAATACAATCATCTTAGATTTTTTTGCTTGACAGGGAAAAAGGATATTTGATATGGCAATAATGCTTTTGCATGTGCTGTCTGGGGCATCGCTGCATTCATAAATATGAAGTTGTTTGTTTAAACTAAAATTTAAAGCTTGCAGGTTCTTCTCTCTGCTTTTGATGCTGATGCCTCACTTGATGTACTGGATCATCCAGTTTTGAACTTCATCTATTACATGGTACTCTATTACACTTTTTTATACATGTAATAAGCTCCAGTAATATAACTTGGCATTACATGGAACTTTACTTTTGATTTGGAACTTTTTTTGCTCAAAATTACAGCTTGTCGAGATTCTACCTTCTGCTCTAGTGCTCTACATCCTGCGGAAGTTGCCTCCTAAGAGGATATCAGCTCAATATCACCCAATTTGTTAGCCAGCAATGCTTCTTTAATCTTAATGTTCTCTGTTCCCCCAGAGCAGTTGGTCCTGTCTGTTTCAGCTGTAGGTGATGTTGGAGTTGAGCATTGAAAAAGAGTCCGGAAAACGTTCCAGATGTCTATTCTGGTGTAGCTCATGACGACAGAGATTCGTTTTAAATGTATATTACTCAGATTACCGCAGCTTGTTGAAAGGGAGATTTGAATTCTTAATGGGTTAAGAGATGTCGAGGCATTGGTTGTTTGATACTTTTCTATGCAGTTTATTTTCTTAGAATCTGCTAAAGGAAAATTTTGTGTAGTTTGGGGTAGTTGTCAGTCAGTCTGTAGAGAATTCAATTTGAAGTTGTATGCATGCTTAACAAATCAAGGAGATGATGCGTCCCTTTTTCCCTCATTTTCCTTTATGGTACGCCAATCATCAGTCAATTGTACCTTTTGTGGAGGGATTTATTTGAGATTTGGATTAATGTTTCTCTGCTTCTGTTTTTTTGAGCCATGAACAAATTTATACATAGACGTTACTTTCTGATGACCTATTTATTAGAATGGCTGATCTTTCTATTTCCTTTGTTGCAATTGTCAAAGGAAAGTTAGTTGGCTATTTATCAAAATCTTTCCTTTATTAGGATATGCTAGCTGTAGGATAAATGTATATGGGAGTTTTGATATTCTAAAGGCCAGAAATTCACTTTATATAAATTTTATACTATTGTACTATTTCTATATAATGAAAACTCTTCATCATGAAGAAAGGAGTTTTTCCTCTAAAACACTCTAAATTTAACATGATATTAGAGCCACAATTTTGATTCATCTCATGTCTTCGTAAGCTTAGTATAGTTCTTTGTTTTTAGTTATTCTCTATCAGTTTATTTCTCGTTATCATGTCATCAGACAAGTCAATTCTTTTCAATGACAATAACTACTCAGCCTAGGAATTTCATTTCAAGGTGTTTATCAAAGGCAAGGATTTAAGGGGCCATACTAATGGCAACAACCTTACTCCAAACAAAGACAAAAACAAGGATCGGAACATCAAATAAGAAGTCAAGGATGCTCAAGTTACCGTGTTGAATCTCAGATCTATCAAACATAAACTTGTCTTGAATCTTTGACCCTCCAAGACTGCTGTTGAAATGTGGACTTACCTAAAGAAGTTATACAATCAACATAACACTACTCGTTGATTCAAGTTTGAACTTGAATTGGCCAATCTCAAATAGGACAATCTTTTTGTAATAATTTTATTTTTACTCTAGCATCATGAATCTTTGGACTTAATATATTGATATTATGTATGTTACCTTACCTCTCAAAAGCCTTAGTTTCATTCAATCTCTCCATGAAATTACTAAAGATATCAATTCCTCATGAAACTCATATATGAATTTAAAAGGACCCAACCTAATCTTATAAACTGAGAGCCTGACGAGTAACACCTTTTTACTCAAACCACCATAGAGCGACATAACTTCTTATTCTCTTATTCCCATAGCTTATACAACACAAGGCAAGCCAAGCCAAGAGGCCGAAACATGAGCATTGTCTATTGTGTTTGTTGTCAAAGATAGTCATTTTGCTTTGAATTGTTCCAAAAATTTTGCAACTATTCCAAAAATTCTGCAACTATTGCAAAAAGATGACCATATTATCAAGAAATGTCTTATCCGACATCCTAAGAAATCTATAACAACATATACAACCTTAGCTGAGTCTTCTCGTATTGGTGGATCCATGGATACAAAACCCATGACATGAAATGCTTTTGGTTTTGTTCAACCCGTAACTCTTGAAATAATCCAATAAATGATTGTTTATGCATTTTCCACTTTAGGAATCTTAGGCAAACAATTCTTTACATCTCCTCCTTGGTATTTTGACTCTACAACTTCCAATCATATGATAAACAATGATAAATCTCTTACCAGTGTGCATAAATTTTCTAGAAATCTCAAGATTTATATTATTGATGGCAATTTCTTACCTATTATAGCAACTGGTGATGTTTCTCCTTCTCTAACCGATGTCTTTATCTCTCTTAGCCTTACCACTAGTATTGTTTCTATCGATTAGTTGGTTGACAATGATTGTAAAGTGAAATTTTCTAAATCTGGTTGTGTTGTGTAGGATCAACAATCTAGAAAAATGATCGCGGGAGGGTCTAAAGTAGGATATCTTTTTCCTCTCCATTTACCTTTATCTCCATGTTTATCATTACCTTTTGTCACTTGTAACTTTGTTCATGTTGATTGCTAAACATGGCATAAACATCATAGACATCCAAACTCTAATGTACTTCATAATTTACTAAAATCTGGTTTATTGAGAATGCAAAGTCCCCATCTCTTAATGTTGTTTAATTTGATTACAACTCTTGTAAGCTTGGCAAAAGTAAAACTATGCCATTTCCCACTTACACACCAAAAGGAGTCCAATCATTTGACATGATACAAAGTGATGTATGGGGTATGGCATCAATTATTTCTCATGCTAATTACAAATATTTTATCACTTTTATTGACAACTATAATCGATTCACATGGATTTATTTTCTATGCTCTAAAAGAGAATTTTTTAAAAACTTTTACATGAATATATTCAAACCAATTTTCTACCAACATAAAAATCTTACGCTTTGACAATAGGGTGAGAACATGTTTCACTTGTTTTAGGAATACCTATAACACACATGGTATAAAAACAAAAAAAATCCTACGCTCTAACAATAAGGTAAGTACACATCTCACTTGTTTCATGAATACCTATAACACACATGGTATAATCTCTCAAAGATCTTGTCCCTAAACTCTTCAGCAAAATAGGATGGCTAAAAGAAAAAAATCATCACCTTCTTGATGTTGTATGCACCCTTTTATTAGAGTTATGTAAAGCTCTCTCTGCTACTATCCATCTCATAAACAAATTGTCTTCTCTTTCATTGCACAAAAAATCTCCTTTCACTCAATTATTTGGTCATACTCCAACCTATTCTACCATATATATCTTTAAATGTGTGTTATATTCACCTTCCTATACACGATTGCATAAAAATCATGGGTTAGTCTATCCAATATGTTATTCTAAGATATTTTATACCCCAAAAAATTTTCTTTGCCATGATCCAATCTAGGTTGTATTCACATTTCTAGAAATGTAATTTTTCTAGAAAATGAATATTTCTTTCAAACTCATCATGATAACTCTTAAGCATTTCCTAGTATACTAGCGACGATCCCACTCCCTATCAACTTAGATTCCAACATCTCTTGATTCCCCTCCAGATCATCCCCCAATTATTGATTTTGTCCAACTACACTTGCTTTTCTTAGACATGATACTCAGGTTCGCAGACCCCCAAATAGGTTAGGTTTCAAAACTCTTTTATCTTTAATATCCACTTTGTCTTCTATTCTTATTCCATTGAGTTACAAACAAGCAATGGTACATAAGTGTTAGCGGAAAGCTATTGAAACTGAACTTTTAGCACTATAAGAAAATCACACCTGGATGTTGTTATATTTCCCCAATCTATAAAACATATTGGGAGTAAATGTGTGTTTTCTATCAAGCTTCATTCTAATGGACCCATAGATCGTTACAAGGCTCGATAGTCACCAAGATGACCATCATGTGTACAATCACAGCCCTTTCCACCTCTCACTTCTGGCCTTTACATAAGATGGATGTTAGGAACGTATTTTTTACATGGTGATCTCAAGGATAGAGTTTACATGAAATTTTCCTCTAGTATGTCTACTATTTTATCCATTGATGTTTGCAAACTAAATTGTTTTTTTGTATGGTTTGAAATTGGCACCAAGAGCATGGTTTGAAAAATTTTACACCTTTTTTTAGGTTTTCATTCACTCAAAGTTTGTATGACCCTTCTCTTTTTCTACAGAGAACATCTAATGGCATACTCATCCTTTTTGTTTATGTGGATGACATTATTGTCATTAGTTTTTATATGACAACTATCTTTGAGATTAAAAAATTATTGCATTTTACTTCCCATATGAAAAACATTTTAGGCAACTCACCTATTTCTTGGGGTTAAAGGTGCATCGTCGACCTCAAGGTATCTTTTTAAATTAAAACAAATATATTTAAGAATTGGTTCATTTAGCATGTCTCACAAACTCTATTTTTGTTGACACTCCCATGAAAATTAGTGTGAAATATCAACGTCAAAGGGAAACTTTTTGAGGACCTCTCTCTATATCGAAAGCTAATTGGTAGTCTTATCTACTTCACCATCACTCGACCTGATATCTTTTATGTTGTTAAACATTGTCAACAAGTTCATGCAAGCCCCCCAACATCTCAACTTGTTGATGTTCGTCGCATCATTCAATACATCCTTGGCACACCTAGTTGTGGCTTATTTTTCTGCTGCTGATTTGGCTGACTATACACTAGAAAATCCACCACATGATGTTGTTTATTTCTTGGTGATGCTCTTATTTCTTGGAAATGCAAGAAGTAAGATTGAAAATCCACTACAAGATGGTGTTTATTTCTTGGTGATGCTCTTATATTTTGGAAATGCTAGAAGCAAGATTGCATCTCCAAGTTCTGCATTGAGGTAGAGTATCGCGCCATGTCTGTTGCCTGATTCGAAATCATTTAGCTATGTGGTCTCCTCAAAGAGCTTGGTTTCTTCCAAGTTCACCATACTCCATTACATGATGACAACATTAGCATCATCCATATTGCTGTTAACCCCATCTACCATGAGCGTATGAAGCACATATAGGTTAACTTCCACTCTATTTGAGAGGCCTTTGATCATAAAGTTATTACACTTTCATATATTTTCACTACTCTACAAATCATGGATATCTTCACCAAAGCTATTGCCAATCATATCATTTTCTTGTTAGCAAATTAATGCTTAAAGATTTATCGCATCAATTTGAGGGGGGTGGTAGAAGAAAGTTAGGTGGCCATTTATTAAATGTAAATTCTATACCTTATAGCTTTGACAACTAATTTCTTTGTTTGTAAATCTTCTCTTTATTAGTACCTTATTAGTATATACTAGTAATAAGCTAATTGTATGTGGTAGTTTAATGTTCTAAAGGCTATAAATTTACTTGTATAGATTTTATACTTTTATACTCTTTCGAGAGAAAGGAGTTTTTTTCTAAAACGCTCTCTAAGTTTAACAGCAATTCCATTGTATTCTTCATTTCCTGTTTAGATTTTCACTCAGCTGTTTTTAATAAGTTAAATATGCAGCTGGTCATTTTTTTTAGGGTCTGTAATATAATCAGTAAGAACACAGATCCTGCTAAAGGACTTTCACAGGAGCAAAAGCTGGCCGCTTTCTCCAGGCATGAGCACAAGGCAAGACCCACCCTGACAACTTGGTAAAGGAACCTACCTTAGCCTAAAAAATAAAATGTTTGCTGTTGTATTGCTACACAAGCGTCAGCTAGCATTTCTGGTTCCATTCTCTACAGTCGGACCAAAAGTTCGATTGAACCAGAAAATATACCATCAGTTCTATGATAAATGATGAGGAATCATCGAATTCCAGAAAATCAAACTCGCTGTATATTTGATTGAGCATGAGAAATGCACGAAGGAGAAAAATCCTATATCAACCGGAAGCATCTATTCTTAACATAAATGCGAAAAACTTGTCTCCAAAATCCAGCAGCAGCAGTATCATTTACAAAGTTAATCTCTGAAGACATGTCAGGTAAAGAACCAAATCCACCCATATTTCCCACTACTTTTACGGGCAGGCCACTGTAACCAAACGTTACTATTCATCAGCCTATGTTTTCTGGGTATCTCATCAATCTTGGTGAAGCTCCTCTGCAGGTGGAGCAAATCGCACATTTGCTGGCCGAGCCACCACAACAGCGTCATCTGCAAATAGAGATTTAATAAATCCTGGGGTTCGTAGGGGCCGACGACCTGTCATTCGCGGATATACATCTTCAAGAAAATAGTAAGCATGACCCGCTATCATCCCCTGTATCAGAAAAAGTTACAATTAAAAAAAGGAAACCAAGAGAGTCACATGACAAAAAGGAAGGCAGATCAGATTAACAGGAAATTTGACATCAAAGTCAGGAAGATCTTTATATAACACAAATTAAACCTAGAGGAGCCACGCATTCTAATGGCTCCAGCTTAATCAGAGTTCAAAGATACTTCTTGACTTCATAAGTATAATGTAACTGGATAAAGGTGGAAGTCCTTGATCTCTCACTACATCAAGCAATACATCAAAAACTGGAAGATGACTCAGTTTATAGTGAAGCAACATGTCTTGTCTCAGCTTACAGCACGAAATTTACAATCAGTATTAGTGTTTCCCTTTTCTTTTCATTTTTTTGGATAATGATAAGGACAAGTCATGGGAGGTACTCATCTATATTTAAGTTTCTTCAAAACTTGAATGCCAATGACAGAACATCCAGGGTTTGATGAAACAAGAACTACAATGAAATTCATATCCAATCAAGCAAATATTTCCGAGAGAGCATGGTTAAGAATTTGCTAATGCATGTAACATAAAAGCACAAACATGGAATTAACGATGGCACATAAAACACACCAGCAGATCCACCCAAGCACTGGCACCAACAAGAACAGAGAATCCCAAGAGAACCTGGTGAAAAACAAGGGAGAAAACAGTGTTACTACTTGCCTCTGCATTGACTTTCAAGATAATTCAACTTGAAACACATCACAGTTAGAACCCTAATTAGGACAGCTCATGTATCAGTTTGATTCTAAGTGAATGTTAGAGCAGCTACAAACAGATGACAGACAGAAGTACATGTTATCATTATGAGACAAACTTACATGATTAAGCTGAAAAACAGATCAAATGCTCATTAAAAGCTCACTCACCCATGGTAGGTAAGCTGCTGTGAAAGTGAAGAGGCCCAAGAAACTCATGTGGATAAAGGGGTTTTGCTTGCTCCAGACATAAACCTGTACAGATGAAAGATTTTTAAAAAAAATTTGTAAGAGTTTACTCAAAAAAGAGTTATCAAAATGATATTAGAACGTAAGAAAGACTAAAATAACTAACCATCATGAAGGTCAATGAATTGCTCAGGAATATGATTTTTGAAAACGATTCTGACAGATAGGGTATGTTTCCTCCAATTATGACAATGCTAGTCAAAACACTAGCACCAAACAAGAGCATGTAAAAGAAATCTGCAGTCCTTCCCCTGAAAGAGTTCTCTTCGAGAAGTTTGCAATATCGAGCAAGAAAGAACATGTGGAACATAAAGTCCAAGTCTGGCATCATGAAGAAGAACATTAAGAAAGACAGTTGGTGATTAAAAAAAAAATTAACTAAGACAGTTGGTGATTAAAAAAAAAAAATTAACTGCAAGAACACAAGTATATCATAAGCAGTCAGAACTCATAAACCTATCTTTATTGTGAATAAGGAATTTGACATAACATAAAGATATAAGAAAACCAAACTTTCCGATAAAAAGCACCCCAGGATGTAAGATGCTTTCATGGAAAAAAGAGAGCCATAAAGTGCAAGTTTAATCAGCCATGCAAACAGACTCCATCATCTGCAACATCTTGGTTTGGTATATTAGAAGTGCCCAATTCAGTTTTAGGAATTAATTGTTGATTCCCAACACAGAACTCAGGTTCCCTCTGTAGAATGATAACAATCACAATTTGATAATCACTTTCCTTGGAACTGAAGCCTTAAGATTTAGACTGGAAAAAAAGAGATAGCATTTCATTGAAGAATTTGCACTTGAATATTAATTTTTGCTTGAAGAAGATAGGCAGTTAAAAACTTGGATATCACATGCTGTAATCCATGCAAATGTCATAAAATTGACCAGGCAAAACACTGCAACGCTCACAATGAACTTGTTCAACCAAAGTTTACAATAACTCTTCTATTCATAGTATATCTACATCTTTGTTTATGGATATGCAGATATTAAAATCCAATTCAGGACCCTCTTATAATAGAGATGCAAAACGAATGTGAATTCTCATTTCACTACACCTAGGAGCCTGTTCACAGGTCACCGAAGGAGCTAGACAAAGCTTGAAACCTTCTGATATTAAGATGCTAGAGGCTGTGCAGACGAAAGAATTGATACATATACTATAAAGTTGAAAGCTTTCGTACATTTCTGATATTGGTAATCACCACTAACACCCAGATGAAAACTTACCCATCTTACGGAAGTAAAGGAAATTAGTGACAAGGCGCCAGAACTCATAATTCTTCATCACAAGTTTAGGGTTTAAGTACAGATTAGAAGGAGATATTATCTGCCCAAAACAAACAAAACCAGAGCTAAATTAAATATAAAAGAAGTTCCTTCACCTTTATAAACCCATCAAAATCACAAATGCCAACATAAATATAAACCCAGAATGAACCAAATTTAACTCCTTAAGTCTAATAACAAAAGCAATAGCTAACTCAACCTCCAAATATCCAAATTAATTATTTCAACATTCTTCAAAAAAATCAAGAAATAAAAACAAACACAAATTTCAATGAAAAATCAAAAGCGAAACTACAACTTACATAACTGAACGAAACCCAGTTGAAATCATTCAAGAACAGAATAACTCAAAACGTTGTCTTTTTTTTTTCTTCTTTCAAAAACAACAAAACCCACAATGAAAATAAAAGTAAAAAACCTATCATTCACAAAATTAAATCAAACCTATTTGAATCATCAAAAAAACAAGAAAGCCCATTTCATTAAAACCAAATTTACCATTCATTATCCCATCAAAACAAGCAAAACCCACATATTAAAACACACAGAGAAAAAAGAAAAAAAAAACAAATACAAAGTTTAAAAAGAGAAGAAAAGGTGAGAGAAGGCAAGCAGGCAGGCATACATCAAGAGAGCAACCAATGGTGGTAACAACTGCAGCTGTGACATAAGAGCGAGTAATTATTGGCATCTGCCTATACCAATCCTCCACTGCTTGAGCCATTAATTAAGAATTGATAATTGTACAAGTGACCTCTAAAAATATCTGATTTTTTATGTTTCAGCTGAAAATTCTTTAGACCCAGAATAGAAATAACGATTTTCTACTTAAGATGGTTTTCAGTAGAGAATTTTGGTGCTTTTTTAAGGAATCAAAGAAAGAGGTGAATGAAAAGTACGATCTTGGAAGGCTATAAGGTATGGTATCCAGCTAAAGTTCCTTGCTTGATACCCGTGACTATGCTGGCCCAATCAGAAAGAGAGTGAGTTCCACGAACCAATTGAATTGTTATTAGTTTTTGGGTTTATGGAAATGTGATACTTTTTTTTTTAATTTTAAAATTTAAAGGGTTATTACGAGGTTACTGTCCCGCGCTCCGCTCATACTAAAATTTATCAAAGGATAAAAATCTTAGTTGAGAAAAAAACTTAACCGCGTGGATTCATTATATAAAACTTTAAAATGATATTTCTTTTATTAAAATTATTAATTGTTTATTTGTCTATGATGGCTGGAAATTTAGATGAGATAATTTTTTGATTTAAAATTTTTTTTTCAATTATTTTTTACTAAAAAACATTATTAAAGCCTTTCTAAACCACATAATAACATTGAAAACCCAAAAATGGGTTTAAAAACTGAAATTCAACCCAAATTAAATAAATAAAAAAACCTTTAGTTTCTTTTCTTTTAAATTGTTTTTTCCTTCAAATATTTTGACAAATTCACCAATAGTTTAGCCATTAAAGTCAGTGTTTGAAAAAAGAATTGAGGACCAAAAAAGAATTGAGGACTAAAAAAAGAGAAGAAAATTGGTTGGTGAAGCTACAATAAAATGTCTACATGTGACCATGTTTGTGTTTTTTTTTTTAATATTTTTTAAAAAGTTATTATTTTCTATTTGAAATTAGTTTTTTAGTGTTTTTAAATCGTTTTGATATATTAATATCAAAAATAATTTTTAAAAAATATACAAAAATTTTATTTTAATGCATTTCCAACTAAAAAAATACTTTAAAAAACAACAACTAGTATATATTATCCTTATCCATACTTAGTTTTTTGAAATGGATATTATGTAATTATTTTAAGTGTCATAAAATCTTCAATTCGACCTTGAGAATCCAAAATTAAACATTATGGATATTTTACAAAAGAGAAAGAAACAATTAGGCTACTAGCATATAAAATTTTAACTTTTGGCAAAATAATACAATTATAAAAAGTTTTAGTAAAATAATATAGTTTATACTTGTCATTGTTCCAAAATGCAACATATAAAGAAGTCGCGATTGAAAAATGGACATTAAATAAACATTATGTTTATAAAACGTGACTCCTTTATATGTTGTGTTCTAAAGTCAGGATAACCACCAAAACAGTTACACCCTACATTGAATTGCTTTATTGAAGGGAATTGCTTACAATGTTTGTCTATTTTCAACCATTAATGTAGCGTAGAAATTAAAGGTTCTAAACATTTAGGTGGAGATCTAATATATTTATAGGTGGATTTGACCTAATAAGACTATGTAGATGACCTAATAAATGCTTTTCTAGATTAGTTGAACAAATCTAGATCCTAGAAAAGATCTAGTTGCGCCAGAATAGGTTAGCACCTCTAAACTGAGATAATATAATTAAATTTCTCGCTCGTTGTGATTCACAATCACGACATTTAAGGAAGTCATGGTTCAGAACCATGACAACTTATGATGTCGTTGTTCTGAATCGTGATATGTACAAACTATGCTATTTCAACAATTCTCTTTTTAAATTGTGCTATTTCCTCTATATTTTTAATTTACTGTGCTAATTTTATAAAAAAAAAAAACCCAAAGAAAAATTAGAATATAAAAGGCATTTAACAAGAATATCTATTTTTTTCCTTGTTCTCTATAATCATATTATGAAATGTTAAAATCATATTTTCTATAAAATATTTAAAGATGATTAAAAAACTTTATTTTTTTAACTAGAAAGGGATATGTTATAAAATTAAAAAATATTTTATTAACATTATAAACTATTTTAATTTAAATTTTAGAGGGGGTTGCACCCTTAGTTCTACCTGTATTTCCCATGTCACTTATCTTATCTTATGCATATAAGATTGATTGATTAATTCTTGAAAGGATGCTGCCAAATCCTTTTATGTCTATCGTTTGGCTTCAACTAGATATCACTGGTTGTATATGAAATTGATAACATAAACCTTAACCTTTTATGTAAAAAAGGGGTTGAAGTGTCATCTTACCCTGATAACATTTAAAGATGGATAAATATTCCTTATACATCATTAACGAGGGATAAATATCATTTACACGTCATTAATGAGGGATAAAGTAACAAGTCATTTTAAAGACTTTTATACATCTGGGGATGTAAAGAGATGAGAATATTTGACCTTAACTATTTCTGTTATGGGTTACGACAAAAATAAACGGAGTCTCGTGACCCAATAGGAAACCTATAAAGATTATCAATTTTACATCCATCTAGGCTTAGTGAGATGCTAAGTCTAAGGATGTTAGGTCTGGCAGCCTACTAGTCCCACATGTACCTAGGCTTTGTGCATAAATGAGCCTATGGATGCTGGGTTTGGCAAGCTGTCAAATCCATATATACATGGGCTTAATGCGTAGCTAAGCTTAGGGATGTTGAGTTATTACCCTGCCTTTAGTCCTTTTGTTGAATATGGATTCTATGAAAAAATAACATAAAGCATGATTTTCCATCAGTAGCTCCCCAAGTCTTTGCATATTTATTATGCAAAAATTTTAAAAGGTTACTAGCTTTAAAAAAGTCGTTTTACTTGAGAATTTTATGTCCCATTAACGAGGGATTTTTTTAACTTCCTTAAGAGATTTATCTTTATAGAATTGTTGAGATTCTTTGTGGCAATGTGTCTCATTTTTATTTGAAAGGGATGATCAAATGACCTATCTTTATTAAAAAAGAGGTATCCTTTAGGAAATAAAACGTTAGCGTGCATTCAATACTATAACTAAATGAATTTTTGAAGATTTGAGATGACATGAAAGATTATTCATCTAACAATGAGGGCAGAAAGATGTTTTCTTTATAACTATAGTCGTTCTTGCTTTTATCTTTTCTTTTACTTTCACTTTCTGTAATTTCTGAAAAACTACTCTATTTAAAAAAACCTCTAACCAATTTAGCTATAATCTAAGAAGAATCCCTCATTCTTGATATTTCATGCCAAAAGCTTTTTTTTCCTTATCTATTTTAAACATAAAAGTAGACCAAAAAAGAGTCAGATTTGTCTCTAGAAAAAAAACTTATTGCCTTTGACGAGGAGTTTAGGTTTCGACTTGGAACTAAGGGAAACAACAAGGATATGAGTCTATTAGATTAGGCCCCAAAACTAAAAAGAGTGGAGCCCTAACATTCATTTTTGGTAGGGGAAAGTAGTTCTCCTTGGAGGAGTGTCGCACCCGACATCGCGACGTCCTTAAAAATAACTTATTGGAAAGAATGGATTTCTAGCATCCTATTCTTTGATGGGGAATGGTCTTGTTTTAAGGAGTCGTCACCTAGTATTATGGTCACTAGGAACCCTAACTGGTCAATAGAAATTCTATGGTACGGGACTAGTTGAGGCTATAAAGGTATTAGCACCCCTAGCGCACCCTACCTTAGGTAAGTTGCATTGCTGGTTTAATCTTAAATTGCTAAAAATTATTGATTTGTGTTATGACGGTTCACTAGTAATATTCCTGACCCTGACGTTAGTGAATATTTAATTACTGGTACTTCTAAATCTAACGCTTGTAAAAAAAAAACGTATGATATTCTTGACTCTGACGTCAATGAATAAACCCATGAAATAAATTTAAATTGATGCAAGTGTATATTTATTTTATTTTTTATGTAAAAAAATGATGGTTTAATCGTAATATTCCTGACTCTAGCGTCAATGAATATTCAATCTCGAATACTTCCAACTCTAGCGTTGATAAATATTCCACCACGAATAATTCCAACTCTAGCGTTGGTAAGAATTCCATCACGAATGATTCCAACTCTGGCGTTGATAAAAATTCATAGCTAAGAAAAAATTAGTATATTTTTTTATTCCCAATCCTGATATCAGTGAATAAATTGATAAAAATACATTTTTTTTCTAAACACATGCAAAATTTTTATTTCTACACTTTCTATTTTTTCATTTTTATTTTTATTTTTTTATTTTTTTAGGGCCGGGCCCAGCTCAGCCTATGTGGGCTGGGTTGGACCCAGCCAGCCCAGCTCGATCACTGGCCCAAGCCAATAGCCCGGGCTGGGCAAAGCAACACGCGTGCTAATCCACACGTGTTGTACACTATGCAAGTGAATTAAAATTCACTTGCACAGTGCAAATGCAAATTGAACAGAAATGCAAGAAGAACAAATTGCTTACTTGGTCTACTGCACGTTTTTCTTCTTCTTTCTTCTTTGTTCTTGTGATTCTGCAAATGGTTGGTTCCCATGCTTCTAGTATTTGATCGATCTTTTGTGCTCCCTCCGGTTTTCGTTTGTTGTTTGCGGCTGCCGAAGTTGTGAAGGAATTTTGCCTTCCCATTCCTCTGCTTCAACCTGCCCCTGTCTTCCCCTGAGTTTTTAGTCTGGTTTCCTCCTTTGTTTTTCGTTGTTCTCTGTCTGTTTTCCTTTTTCTTTCCTTTTTTCTGTGTTTTTCTTTGTTTGGTTCGTGCTCTGCTTTTCTGTTTTTTTTCCTCTCTGGTTCTCCTTCCTTTCCCTCTGTATAATCTCCTGCCTCTCTTCTTGGCTCTCTTTTTTTCGTGTTTTCCCTTTCCCTCCTGCCGGTTCTGCTCTTTTTTTTTTTTTCAGTTCTTCCCCCTGCACGAGGTTGCCTTTGCATAGCTTTTATAAGGCCAAAGACAGCCCCGGTGGTGGTAATGGTCGGCCTCTTAAATGCTCTATAACCGACGCTTTCAATGAAGAAACGTACGTGTTGGTTGCCAATGGATGAAACAGAGGAAGAAGATAATGAACAATCATCTAATAAACGGCTTTGTTTTCCATTCAACCGCTAATTTCAATTTGGTCCTTGATGTTTTAAAATTTTTGTAATTAAACCCCTAGTTAAATTATAATTAGACCTCTGTATTTCGACGCCTTTTACAAGCTAGTCCTTGAACTTTAATCTGCTGCAATTTGGACCCCAATTAAACCCCAAGCTTTGATATTTCTTCAATTAAGTCCTTGATTCCATTAATTAAATTAATTCCAAGTTCAATTAAGTCCCAAACTTATCAATTCTTCAATTAAGCTCTTGATTTGGTTACTAAAACTAATCCAAAGTTTAATTAAATCCCAACACTTCCAATCATGTTTCTCTTACCCAAATTTTAATTCATTCTTTATTTTTATCATTTCACTCATTTTTTTTAATAAAATAAAAGAAGTAAAAAATTAGGTTATGACAAGGAGAAGTACTTCTTCTGTTGTTATTAAGAACCTTAGGGGAGAGGAAGGTTAACTCAGGTCCTTGAGGATGATTCCCCTAGCACTTTAGGTGTGGAGAATATTAAGTTCGTTAATGTTCGACAAGTAAGAGAGTACACAACTTAAATTCTTGCCGAGGCTGAGCATATTAACCAATTGACCTCAAGCTCTGCTTAAGGTCATTTGGAAATTACAACTCATTTTTACATGTATGCGTTAAGGTACACCTTCCATCTCCAAGGATTTATGAAGGAGGTTTTTAGGTATTATCAATGGGGTCTAAGCCAGTTGCATCCCAACAAGTGGATAATCTTGTCCGCCTTTGATAAGTTTCTTAGGCTCGTCATAATTGAGCCTATAATTAGTGTTTTTAGGACATGTTATCATCTGGTTGCTAGCACCAATGGTGACAATGACATATGTTGGTTCTTTAACTTCACCAATAGACCCATAAGAGCCATGAAAGGAACCCTGCAGGGAAAACCTACTTATGTAAAAAAAATAGAGGAGGAGGTGGCTGATAGTGTGGTATAATAGGCTAGTCAGCCCTAGAGATGGGATGCAACAGATTAAGGGTTACTCCCACTATTAGAGGGTCCCTTCCTTTGAAGTCAACAATAAACCCTATCTGAACTTGGATTAGGGGAAGACATATGTTATATTGACATCGGCCTCAACCAAGTACGAAGTCAATAGTATGGACAAAAGGCACTACTAGGTTATGTTGTAAAGTATGCAACTTCCTTACCCTTTTTTATTTTTGTTACATCTAAGTTCACCGTTGACTTTGTTTTTTTTTTTTGAGGACTTGTCACACCCGGACATCACAATGAATGATCAAAAAATTTTCATGAAAAAAAACCCGATATCTGACATCTTGTTCTTTAAGGAAAAATGTCTAGTTTAAGGAGTCGCCACCTAGTATTATGATCACTAGAAATCCTAACTGGTCAACAAAGATTCTATGGTACGAGACTGATTACGCAAAAGGAAAGATACTATCATCCATTTAGCGTCCTACCTGAGGTAGATTGCATTGCTGGTTTGTCTTAAATTGCTAAAAGTTTGTTGTATTATATTTTTCATGGTTTGCCTAAGATATTCCTGACTCTAGCGTTAGTGAATACTCAACTATAAATATTTTCAACCCTGGCATTAGTAAATATTACGTAACCCAAAAAGTATAGTATTTTTTACTCTAGCGCCAGTGAATAAACTAATAAAATTTGAATTAAAAGAAAAATGAAACTATTTTTTTATTTTATTTTTATTTTTATTTTTTTAGAGGGGCTGGATCTAGCCTAGCCGTATAGACCAGCTTCGTCATTAGCCCAAGGCAGTGACCAAACCGTGTAGCAGCGAGCATTCATGAATTAATTCATGCTTGCTTCGCATAATAGATGGTTAATTAAAAATGGCAAGACGAGGGAAATGAGAAGAACTTACCCGGGGATGAAGCTCATTGTTAGGATTCTGGGAGAAGGCTAGGATTTGCCCTTCTGTTATTGGCTTCTCCTCTCCTCTGCTATTTAGTCTTCTTTTCTTTGAGTTTTCTTCTCTTGCTATCTCTCTCGTGTTCTCTCTGCGTTTCTTTTCTCTACCTTTTTCTTTGTTTTTTTGTCTCTTTTTTTATCCCGTTTGTTCTCCTGTTCTCTTCTCGTCTTTCTCTATGTCTTTTATTCCCTTTTCTATTCTGGGTTTTTTTTCCTTCGTCATGGCTACTTTTGACCTAAATTAGCTCTAAATTTTAATATTTCTTTACTTAAGCCTCTGATTTCATTAATTAAACTAATTCAAAGCTCAATTAAGTTCCCAAACTTAGCAATTCTTTAATTAAATTCCTGATATCATTAATTGAACCAATTCAAAGTTTAATTAAGTCCCCAAACTTATCAATTCTTTCAATTTCTAACAAAATTGAACCCTAAATTTACAATTCCTCCCTAGTTGATCTTAAAAAATTTCCTATTTGTGTTGTCTTGATCCAAATCTCAAATTTCTTCATTCATTCCAATTTTTTCATTTCATTTTTTTATTTTATAACAAAAATAAAAAAATAAAAAATTGGATTATGACATGACTAACAGCTGAAGGAGAAGGAGAAACTTCAACAAGGTCTACAAAGGAGATTTCATTGAAAGGGTCTTCGTCTCTTATCTTGAGTAGAGGTAAAACTAGAGAAGAGATGAATGACAACCCTACCACCACCACCACCATCATCATCGATGAAATCCCTATCCATGGGGATGCAATGGTGGGAGCCTTACCTCTCTCAAAAATAAAAGCTAGAGGTAGTCACACTCCCCTGCTTGGGGGTCAAACAAATCTGACCCCCTCCAAAGTGATTGCGTGCCTAAGGCACATTCTAAGAGAAGAATGGTCTCTACCTTTATAGAAATTGGTGTTCTAGCCTCAACCAGAAAGGCTCATATGGTGGCATTTCATCTACTCGACTTCTAACTTTGTCTGTAGAGGCTACAACAATTAGACCTTTTATTTGGGTCGTTCCTGAGGAAGTTGAATTTGAGGATGCTTTTCCTGATCTCGGTCTTTATTGAGCTTCTTTCAGTTTCCCCATCTTCAATGTAATGAACTTTATCATTCCTCTTTGTAGATTGGTTTTATGACCATTGTTCCCAACACTTGTTTTTGGCAGACTTTTATAATGTGCGCTTATTCCAAGAGGCATTAAATGACCAAGAAGAACCACATAAGAGAGGTCATTACAAAAATAAGGCAAATTAAGTTGCCTTCAAGTGACTAAAGAAGGAGAAGACTACCGTGGAGGCCAAATTGAGGAGGTTTAAGGTGGACTATTCATCACTAAAGGAATAGATACAAGACATTGTTCTTCAGTTAGGCTTCAATGATAAACTGCTTCAAGCTATTTATAATAAAGTGGATATCCTAAAACAGGAGATTCTTGAGGCGAAGACCATCTAAGACGGTCTGAGGGTTGAGCTTTTACTTCCTAAAAAGAAGCCTAGAATTCTTAAACTCAGTTGGAGGCATTGAGAAATTCCTTTAAGGAGTTCCAGGAATGTTTTTGGGGGTTTGCAGCTTTGTTCGAGATTATTAGAGACAATATCTTTCTTACTATATCCAACTTGTATTTCTTCAATCAATCTAGAAGAATGCGTGGATTTTAGTGCTTTCTTCCATCCAATTCTAGCGCCTGATTTTGCAGAGGGCTGTAATTGCCCAACATGGAGAATACCTAGCTGAAGATCCTAGTCTAAACATCTGAGCCTCCCCCCCTCAGTCCTTATGTACACAGCCTCTTTCCTATAAGGTTTTTCCATGTAACATATATTTTGTTTTATTTTATAAATTTGATTCCTTTCATCCCGAATCTAACATCCATAGTAAAAATTCCACGTGGGGTTCAAGGCCCTTAAGAAAAATTTTGAAATTTTATATGGGTCTAACACCTATACTTAGAAAAAAGTTGATGGAATTCTCTAGGCAATCTATATTGGTCCAACGTTCATAATAAAAATTCCATGTAAGGTCTAAAAACCTTTAGGAAATTATTGAAAATCTATATGGGTCCAATGCCCATACTTAGAAAAACATTTATCAAATTTTAACAGGAATTGACCTTTGAATTTTGTCTAACCTTAGGAGGATATGCCCTCTACTTGGAACCGAAAAGAAATTTAGGTTGTGATTATATCTTTTTATTTCAACATATCATTGAGATGATGCTAAGATTATGTGGAGATTGGTGTTATTGTATTATGGGGACAAAGTGAAAACTGTTTTTGAAAGTTATGGGGTTGTTGCTTTAGGGAGATTGCTTTCATCCCCGTTGTTGAGGCATCATCCATCTTATCATTGGAGAGTTGTGCAATTACTCTAGGAAGATCATGTCTAGGATATACCCCCTACTTGGAACCGAAAAGAAATTTAGGTTGTGATTATATCTTTTTATTTCAACAGATCATTGAGATGATGCTAAGATCATGTGGAGATTGGTGTTATTGTATTATGAGGACAAAGTCAAAACTTTTTTTGAAAGTTATGGGGTTATTGCCTTAGGGAGATCGCTTTCATCCCCGTTGTTGAGGCGTTATCCATCTCATCATTGGAGAGTTGTGCAATTACACTAGAAAGACCATGTCGATCCCTTCCAAGGTAAATTATGCAATCACACCATGGAAACTGGGTTCATCCTACCCCTGGAAGGTTATGAGGCCTATCTCATCCTTGGAGAGTTGCACTAGGGTGACTAAATCAATCTCTTCCAAGGTAAATTGTGCAATCTCAATAGCAAGACCGTGATGATCTCTTCCAAGATAAATTGTGCAATCACACTAAAAAGACTAAGTCCATCCAATCTTTGGAAGGTTGTGAGGCTTATCCCATCCTTAGATAGTTGTGCAATTGCATAGGGTGACTAGGTCAATCACTTCCAAGATAAATTATGCAATCACACTAGGAAAACTAGGTCTATCCTATCCTTTGAAGGTTGTGGGGCTATTTCCCAAGTCAAATCCTTCATTAACTAGTTGATGAGAGGTCCTCGGGCATCACCTGAAGAAAATGAAAACATATTTTGAATAAGTCATTCATATACAAAAAACTTATATTGTTATTCTCATTTGCTATTGATGAATTTTCATTTGATCATAGTGTCAAGTGTGAGGGAAACTCTTTCATTTCTCTTGGATGATTGCCAAAGACACTTAACATGCTTAACTGTTTAAACCAACTTTCCACTTGTACTTGTTGAAAGCTTTCTAGAATCTCGAGGTTCTAATTGTATTTGTGAAGTTGGCAAACGTATAGCCCAAGTTTTATTGTCTTACTAAGTCTATGGGCAAGTAGAAGAAATCATACTTTAACTTAGAGCGAATAAATTACTGCATATCCTTTCCTACTTACTGAAGAGTTGTTAAAGCTTTGATGAACTAGATATGCCAATAATTGTAGAGAGGTTTGTGACACGTCCCAGTCTTGATAATATGCCTTTAATGATGATTAGGGATATAAAAAACCAGTCAAGGAAGAATAATTAATGACCTTTTGATTTGTTTCCCATAGACAACGCCAATTAATGAAGTCTCAAAATCCAAAGAGTTTAAAATCGAAGTTTATATGTTGGATAATTGGTTAATTTTTTGATTTAAGTAATCTATTATTTTTCCTCTAATCAAGGTGACTAGTAACCGATATCTAGTGTCTGATAGTCCAAGATAACTATAATTGGTAATTGTAAAATGTCTTCTTTGATTTTTTTATCGAACATGAATTCTAAAAAAAAATAACAAAAAACACGTTAATTCATCAATTATGAACATAAGTATTCTAACGTAAGTGAAAGGTAAATATCGTAGCAGGCAGACTTAATTTCCACCCTTGTAGCAACCAGTTTCCTAGAAGCTTTCAAGAGCTCCACACATTTCCTACATTGCAACTACCTCTAGGTTTCTTAACAGGACAACAGAATCACGATACTTCATTCTTTACCATATTTTTTGCTTCAAAATATTCCTCATTCTAAACCCTAAACCCTTGAACCAGTAATCAAATAGAAAAATTATGATCCATACCTTACTTTTGAGGAGAGGTTCAACCTTCACTGGATGGGTCCCATCAAGATGGAAGAAATCATACCAACTGGAAGAAGACATTCGAAATATCAAGCAAATTTTGAGGCCGAGGAATAAACAATTAACCAGATAAAAGCAAAAAACAATACAAATAGGAACAATGCCAAGTCGGCCAACAGACCTTCCAGCCCAAGCTACTAGCTCTATGATAAACTGCTCCACCGAAGAGGGCAACATCTTGCAATACAACCAGTCCGACAAGTCAGGCTTCACAAGGCAACATTATAACATAGTTTACCATATATTGACCACATATATTCATATATACTAACGCACTCATTGCATATGAATTCTATGTGGTGCAAAATATGCTCAAAATCACGACAACTTACGGTGTAGAAGATCCTTATGTGCCATTTCCAACGCAACTGATCCGATAATTAACAACCTATATAAAATGAAAAGGTAAGTTCCACAAAATTATCCTCTAGCAGATTATAACAAACTCCAGCTACAAGTTATAAAAAACAACACTAAAGCTTAGAAGAAGATGAAGCACTCACTGATCTTACCTTATCATCAAGTGGATCAAGATGGGAACCCTCTACAGAATCAATTTTCATCTTCCTAGCGACATACAAAATATTTCAAAATTAAATTGATTTGACAGTGTATTTCAAAATTGATTTGATATGAGTTGGTCATATAAATTCATCTTTTGCATTTTGGGTGAAGCCAATCATAAATATTGTTTAAATATCCTTTTATTTGAAAATTTGAACATATATTGGGTTTGGTTTTGAATTTAATATAATCAAATATTTAAAAAAATGTATGAATAATTAATGTCAAAATCAAAATAAAAAATATTAAATATTTGAAAAAATATATTCTGAGTAAATAAGTTAATTAATTTGAGGAATGTTTTTTTACTTATCTTCAAACAAACAGTAATCCTATTCCATCTGCTTTCTGCATTATACATAGGGTCTAACCATGTATATCACAAGTCAACGGCTCAGGAAAAAGAAACTTTTGCACTAATGCGCTAGCAGTTGTGTTGAGATAGGAAAAGGTTTCCTAGATAGAAAGGATTTGTATTTCGAATCCTTATTTAACTAATTAATTCTAGTTGAAGGCATGAAAATCATACTTCAATTCAATTACCCAAGGACTTATCCTCAGGTGGTTGCGTGATTAATAGCTGTAGTCAGTTTCTATTTAATATATAATCCCAGTGAGTAACGGTATGACGCTAAAAGCAGATGCAGTGCACTTAGAAACCTCTTCCAATTCGGATATTTTAAGAATCCTATTCCTTGAATGACAAGATGTTAAGAATGTGTGCATATATATAGAGAGAGCAAAACGGCGAAAGCCAAACTTAAAAGAAACAAATGGATGGAGAAATAAATACATCAGAATTATCCATAGCGGCAGAAGCAGTAGAAGCAGCAGCAAGAGGAGAAAACGATTTCTCTCTTGTCCATCTGAATGCCGATCTGTTGATCAACATTCTTGTTCGACTTCCACCAGAAAAATCAGTCTTTTGTTCCAAGTTGGTCTCCAAAGGTTGGTGTTCTATACTAGAGAATCCCTATTTTGTTTCCAGGTTTATATCTCACCATATCAATGACAAGCTGAGAAACCATTATTCTTCTTATGCCGCTGCATACCACAAATACCCCCCTTTCTTCTTTATTAGTAGATACAACGATCCAAGGCTTTGTTTTTTCGCAACTGGTGCTGATCAGGAGGAATCCCCCAAGGAATTCACGTTGGAATTTCTTCCACAGGAAAACGACATTAGTCTTATTGTTTCTGTAAAGGCTTCCTGCAATGATCTACTCTTCTGCATAGCAAAAAACAGTGATTATGTTATCACTCATTACTATATCTGCAATCCCTTCACTAGGCAATGGAGTGTCCTCCCTCCTCCTCTCATAAGAACTACAACAAAAAGAATATATTTTGGGTTGGTTTGCCAGCCAAATTATCAGAGATGGATTCAAGGACAACAATATGAATCTCGTTTTCGGCTAGTACGCTTTATTGAGGTAGCAGAGCACCATGTCGCGGTGGATTTATATTGTTCTGAGACTGGACAATGGAATGAATCTTTTCTGGTAGGTGCCCAGTATGACTTTATCTTTACCAATGTTTTAGCACATGATGGGAAGTTGCATTGGTACAATGGTAGAGATGTTGTTGCATATGATCCCTTTAATGATGGTCAAACCATTTTCATCGATGGATCCCAATTTAAAGGACGAACCCCATTGCCCGACGTCATTCTTAACAATCCTGACCGCCTCATTTTACGGGTAGTTAATTTCCGCCTTGGGGAATGCCGAGGATTGTTGCGGTTCATGCAGATCATCACTAATTCCTACCGTTCAGATTCTAATGATCATCTGAGTGTTTGGGAGCTCAAGGACAATGAGACTAGAGGATTCAGTTTGGTACACGTGATTTCCTTTGACAATATGTTCTCCAAAGAACCCTGGGTTAGAGATTTTGTAAAGAGCGAGAATAGGGTCAATGCACGGGCACTAGCTTTCCACCCAGAAAATAAGGATGTGGTATACTTGGGCTTCCTTTACCACATCATCTCGTGCAACATCCGAACCGGCGAGTTGGAAGTCATTGATGGGATTCCGTATGAACATAAATTCTGTGCTTTGGAAAATGTCTTCGGAATCAAGCAACCATGGTGGCCAACACCAGTTTCGACGTCCTCGCACCCACTGAATGCCCTTCTCCACTACTAGTGATTCAATCGTTAGTTTGTTTGTCTTTTATCCCTTTCCCCTTGAACTACAGTATATATCATCCCGGAAGGTCTCTCGATCGCCATCCTTTTTTAACTCTTAAGTTTATAAATTTTCCTATGGAGCGTGGTAGAAATTGAATATGAGAATATCTCTTAATTAGCTTTTATTATTCTCATCAAATGTCAAAATAATTGAGTATCTCCGACGTTTTGAATAAATTTCTTAGATTAAAATAATAAATTATTTATTATTAGATTAAAATTTAATTATAAATTGTTAAATT
>Ga0325411_1001009_pt1 | contig 30585 bp, 22 predicted proteins | sample PopdelMetagenome_13_FD_206181 | JGI IMG/M metagenome (GOLD analysis project Ga0325411, IMG submission 206181) | Populus deltoides microbial communities from Bellville, Georgia, United States - Xylem-PdIQD-R4 | ecosystem: Host-associated > Plants > Phyllosphere > Stem > Wood/Secondary xylem...
TATTTTTAGATAATTCAATGATGTGTTAATTTTTAAAATAAAAAAATTATTTTAATTTATTTTAAAGTAAAAAAATTTTAAAAAATATTCGTTATTATAATGTCAAACACTACCTTAAAATATCCACTACATTACTATAGATAAATCATGTTAAAGAATAATATAAATCATATCTTGTGACCTCATTTAAAAGTTTAAACTATTTGGTTGAGATGGTTCTTTAATATGGTATCGGAGTATTGGTGACTAAGTGGTCACACGTTCGAATCTCATCACCCTTATTTATTTAATAAAAATCAAGAACAAAGTAATATGAGTATATGTAAATTTTAATTCTAAAAAACTTTCACTTAAAAGTGCGTATCGGAGAATAATATAAGTTGTATTTTTGGATCCAATATAACAATTAAATCTATTGAATTAAGATAATTTCATGACAAACTCGATTACTCATTAATATGATAAGTTATTGAAAAGAATTATACTTTTTTAAAATAATTTTGTTTTGATTTTTTTTAAGTTTTAGTTTGAATTAAACTGAGTTAATCCATTTAATTCATATCTTAATTTTTAAACTAAATTAATTTTCAAATCAAGTTTAATAACTATAATTAATACTCGAAGAAAAAATTATCAACATTATATTAGTTTTTAATCCCTTCTGAAATTCAAAGAATTTATAAAATAAAATAAATATATTATTTTTCCCATGAGAAACAATTTTTTTTTAACTTTTGGAGTATCTAATAGGATGCAAAGTTTCTATACGTTGCTGTTATAAGATTGTAATTAATTTTTATGAGAATTTGTATAATTAGATTTTAAATAATTAAATATTTTAATTTATGTATTAAATAATGAAATTTATTTATTTTTATTATTATCTATTTATTTCTCGTAATCACAGATAATTCATAGTACCGTCACGTTATAATTATTCAGGTGGAAAAGGAAGATAGCCTGACAGAACAGGAGGAGTTGGAGGGACGGATGGAAGAGTAGTTGATGATTCGTACGTAAGTGGGCGGCCCAAACTACAACCCCAAAAAATGCTCGAATTTACAGTTTGTGCCAGAAACACCGAAAAAAAGAAAAAAGAAAAGTCTGTTATACAACTTCTTCTCTAAAGGTGAAGGAAAGGAAAAAGGTCAAGAGGAGAGAAAATATAAGTTATTCAAAGAGACATCCATCCATCCTTCATCTTCCTCTTATTTGCAGATTGATCATCGTTATTATTGTTAATCTGCTGACTTGCCGCCACACAACGTTGGACTTTGTTTTTGAGGATTTAACTCTCAGATCTGAGGTCTTGGTCGGAAATATCAGAGTTCGATTATTACAGGCAAAAGGAGATGCCGTTCTCCTCCTCCTCCTAAGGTATGTGTGCGTGTGAGAAGTAGATTAGATTTTGATTCTCTCATTTAACTAGATTTTCTTCCTTGTAATTACCAATCTCCTATTTTATTCTTTCACAGCTCAAAATTAACAATTTTTGCGACCTCTATTTATAACTCAATAATAATAATAATTTTTTTCTAAATTTATCTGGTATAGAACGCACCTCTACATGAACCAGACAACTGCTTGCCCTTGCTTGCTCCAGACTTGGATTGGAGGCTTTCTTTTTCTTCTTTTCTTGTCCTGCAAAAAAATAAAAAAAGCAAAAAGAAAAAGAAAGGAAATTTCTTTATTCAGACTGATATATTTTATGAGTAATTCTAATTCTGACAGAAAACCCATTTGGATTTTGTTTTTTATCTTTTTATTTATGTATGTAGGCTTTATTATTTGTGAGGGTGAGGCCTTTTCAAAGTCATGGAAGAGGTGGGTGCGCAAGTAGCTGCTCCCATATTCAGTCATCAAGCACTTTCTAGTAGATACTGTGATATGACTTCCACGGCAAAAAAACATGATCTTTCTTACCAGTCTCCCAATTCTCAGCTCCAACAACATCAGTTTCTTCAGGCTTCTAGGGAAAAAAACTGGAATTCCAAGGCATGGGATTGGGATAGTGTCGGTTTTGTTGCTAAACCTTTTGTAGCTGCTGAAACTTTACGGCTGGGAACTGTTTTTAGAGAACCTAAGAAAAAAGATAAGAGTGATTCCAAAAACAAATCCAATTCTGTTAATGAAGATGATGATGGTCTTGGCTTGAATCTAGGTGGGAGCTTGACTTCTGTTGAGGAGCCCGTGTCAAGACCCAACAAGAGGGTCAGGTCTGGATCACCTGGCAATGGTAGTTATCCAATGTGTCAGGTTGATAACTGCAAGGAAGATCTATCTAAAGCCAAGGACTATCACCGCCGACATAAAGTGTGCGAGGTTCATAGTAAAGCCACAAAAGCCCTGGTGGGAAAACAGATGCAGAGGTTTTGTCAGCAATGCAGCAGGTTGTCTTTAATTTGCTGTGCAGATTCGTATTTGATTGTTGTATCAGCCTTATACCACTAGATTAACTTGAGAGACTCAAGTTCTTCACTTAGGTTTTTTTTTCTTTTATTTGTAAGTGCTCTCTTTTTGTTTGATAGGGTACATATATCTAATGCTTTTGCTTTGATAAATAAGTTTTTCCACTGTGAGCTTATACGAGACCTTCTATGCAATACGTAGGTTTCATCCTCTCACTGAATTCGATGAGGGAAAGAGAAGTTGTAGACGCAGGCTTGCAGGGCACAACCGAAGAAGGAGGAAAACCCAGCCTGAGGATGTTACCTCACGGCTGCTACTCCCTGGAAACCGGGATATGAACAATAATGGAAACTTGGATATTGTAAACTTGTTAACTGCTTTGGCTCGCTCTCAAGGTAAAACATATCTTCCAATGATTGACTTTTATGTTCCGCCCTTTGTGCTGTGCTGAAATCTTTACCTTGAAAATCATAGGGAGGAATGATGATAAAAGTACAAACTGCCCAACAGTACCAGATAAAGACCAACTTATCCAGATTCTTAACAAAATGAATTCACTGCCTTTGCCAATGGATCTTGCTGCAAAGTTATCAAATATTGCAAGTTTAAATGTGAAAAACCCCAACCAACCTTCTTTAGGACATCAAAACAGATTGAATGGAACTGCATCTTCTCCATCAACCAATGACTTACTTGCTGTTCTTTCAACCGCTTTGGCAGCATCTGCTCCAGAAGCTCTTGCAATTTTATCTCAAAGAAGCAGTGACAGTGACAAGTCCAAGTTGCCTGGCCCCAATCAAGTGACTGTTCCCCATTTGCAGAAAAGATCTAATGTAGAGTTTCCTGCTGTGGGTGTTGAGAGAATTAGTCGCTGTTACGAGTCTCGTGCTGAAGATTCAGATTACCAGATTCAAGAATCTCGTCCTAACCTACCATTACAACTGTTTAGCTCATCACCTGAGAATGAGAGCCTTCAAAAACCAGCATCTTCTGGGAAATACTTTTCTTCTGATAGCAGTAATCCCATTGAAGAGAGGTCTCCATCATCATCCCCTCCTGTTGTGCAGAAGTTGTTCCCATTGCAGAGCACCGCAGAAACTATGAAATCAGAAAAGATGTCAGTCAGCAGAGAGGTTAATGCAAATGTTGAAGGTGGCAGAAGTCATGGCTGTGTTTTGCCGCTTGAGCTCTTTAGAGAGCCAAACAGAGAACCTGACCACAGTTCATTTCAAAGTTTCCCATACCAAGGAGGATATACATCTTCCTCTGGGTCTGATCATTCACCTTCTAGTCAGAATTCTGATCCTCAGGTAGCCTGTCATTAGACTAAGTTCTGTATTTATTTTTAGCTTCAAACTGCTCTCTATTCATACTTGCATGTGCTAATATTGTTAAATTATTTCAAATGGTTGTGTTTTTCATCTGCAGGATCGGACTGGGCGAATAATTTTCAAACTATTTGACAAGGATCCCAGTCATTTCCCTGGGACATTGCGCACAAAGGTGAGTTTATTGTATATTTTGGTTTTATGTGTGTTTTTTTAATAAATTTGCATGGAGACGCTGTAATGGATGCTTTTTGAGGATTTCTATCATGATCCATCATTTCTCTTTCAGACCTACAATTACTAACTGATAGTTTTATTGGGAGGGAATCTATCTAATACATGATTGCATCATTTCTCTTTCAGATATACAATTGGCTATCTAACAGTCCATCAGAAATGGAGAGTTATATAAGGCCTGGCTGTGTTGTTCTATCAGTTTATTTGTCAATGCCATCTGCTTCCTGGGAGCAAGTGAGTGAACTTGTGTAATGAACCTTAGGAATTATAAACCTAACCTTATGCTGACCACTTGCAGGGTATATTTGTTGTTTTTGCAGCTTGAAAGAAACCTGCTTCAGCTAGTGGATTCTTTGGTTCAAGATTCAGATTCTGATTTATGGAGAAGTGGAAGGTTTTTATTAAATACAGGCAGGCAGCTAGCATCACATAAAGATGGTGTGTGGATTAGTGCTGGGTTCCCCATGCCCCCTCTTTTTTGGACTTTTTGCCATTTGCATTTCTTTAGTTCTAACCTTGCCCTTTCTCAGTGATGATACTCCATGTGGCCAAAAAATTGGAATGACCATTATATATATATTTTTGTGGATTTTGTGAAATTTTTGGCTATAATGTGTGTCATTTATGAAACAATTTGATGATAATTCAGTTGTTGTTTGCAATGATATTCAGGAAAAGTTCGTTTGTGCAAATCTCGGAGAACATGGAGTTCCCCAGAGTTAATATTAGTATCCCCAGTGGCAGTTATTGGTGGGCAAGAAACCTCTCTTCAGTTAAAGGGAAGAAATCTGACTGGTCCTGGCACCAAGTAAGAGTTTAGTTAATCACCGAAGTGCTTTTTAATTGACCTTGTCTTGCTGTTTTAAGTAAATTTTGTACACAATTGCTGTAGGATTCATTGCACTTATATGGGAGGATACACATCAAAGGAAGTTACAGATTCTTCTTCTCCAGGATCCATGTATGATGAGATAAATGTGGGTGGTTTCAAAATTCATGGTCCATCTCCTAGTATTTTAGGTCGTTGTTTCATTGAGGTATGACTCTGCACCTTCTTGTATGCCCTTGAAATATAGAAATACTCAAATAGATCGCTTGATAATGATAACGTGTGACATTTGACAATGCTACAAACAGGTAGAAAATGGTTTCAAGGGCAACAGTTTTCCCGTGATAATAGCTGATGCTTCCATCTGTAAAGAATTGAGGCTCCTTGAATCTGAGTTTGATGAAAAGGCTGTAGTCAGCAATATTGTTTCAGAAGAACAGACTCGTGATTTGGGGCGACCTAGATCAAGGGAGGAAGTTATGCATTTCTTAAACGAGCTTGGATGGCTGTTCCAAAGGAAGAGCATGCCTTCTATGCATGAGGCTCCAGATTATTCATATAACCGCTTCAAGTTTCTGCTCATTTTCTCAGTTGAAAGAGATTATTGTGTGTTGGTCAAAACAATTCTGGACATGCTGGTAGAAAGAAATACGTGTAGGGATGAATTATCTAAGGAGCATTTGGAGATGCTCTATGAGATTCAGCTCTTGAACCGGTCAGTGAAAAGGAGGTGCAGGAAAATGGCAGACTTGCTTATTCATTATTCTATTATTGGCGGTGATAATTCCTCTAGAACATATATTTTCCCACCGAACATTGGGGGACCTGGTGGTATTACACCTTTACATTTGGCTGCTTGTGCATCGGGTTCAGATGATTTGGTTGATGCCCTGACAAATGACCCACATGAGGTGATGTTTTCTTTCCCTCTTTTTTTTTTCACTCTTCTTCCTTGCATCAGCATGTTCCTGTATCTGGGCTTCAGGGATCTACAAGTGCTCTCTCTCATCTGTAACTCTTTATTTTTTCCATGCAATAATCTAAATTGGATTGTATGTTGTACCTATCAGTGCTACTACCTTCAAAATAGCAATTATATATGAATTTATATTTTTATTTGATGGACTTGTTGGGGGTGCAGGGAAGGTTGGGATCATGGTTACAAGTTAGGAAAGGAATTGTTATGATGCTGCATTTGTTGTGTGTGTGTGTTTGTTTTTTTACTCATATATTTTCTGCTTTAATGAATTTCTGGTGTCACCCTCCCCTTGCAGATTGGGCTGTCCTGCTGGAACTCTGTCCTGGATGCAAATGGCCTGTCTCCATATGCTTATGCTGTCATGACAAAAAACCACTCTTATAACTTATTAGTGGCTCGTAAACTTGCTGACAAAAGAAATGGCCAAATTTCTGTGGCAATTGGAAATGAGATAGAACAGGCAGCCTTGGAGCAAGAACATATGACAATATCACAGTTTCAGCGAGAGCGTAAATCCTGTGCTAAGTGTGCAAGTGTGGCGGCTAAGATGCACGGGAGGTTTCTGGGTTCACGAGGCTTGCTTCAGCGTCCATACATCCATTCAATGCTTGCTATCGCTGCTGTCTGTGTTTGTGTCTGCCTCTTCTTCCGAGGTGCACCAGACATTGGCTTAGTTGCTCCCTTCAAATGGGAGAATTTGAATTATGGAACCATTTAGACAACAGTAGACAATGTACGCTTGTGAGGAGTAATGGAAAGCAGTTTAGAAGAAATGACAAAGGGGCCGTGAAATGCACAAAAATCCAGATAATTGTTTCTGATTATGCAGTTGAGAGAATTCAGGTAGATGGATAGACTCCCTAGTCCTCAGTAAGGGCATATAAGCAGTTGGACGAGAAGATGCATTGTTCTTCGGAGAGAGGAGGAAGCAAGCTGGTAGTAGGATAACATGATTCAGATGCTGCATGTTATTCTTGTTGGCGTTTGCAAACAGGAGTGCAGTGATGTTGTTACAGGTTGTGCCCTTTTCTTGGCCCATTTGTTGTTGGCAAATACACAAGTTTTATGATGGTGGAAATTTTTGGCTCAACAATACATTTGCTGAGCAGAGGTGGAAGAAAGATGCATGAAAGCGCACAGAAGGCGGCCATGACTTGACTTCAGGGAGAGAGGAAAAAAAAGATGCTAGCAATTATACCTTCAACGAGTATTTAATTCAGTTAATTTATGTAATGGTTTATTCTTCTTTATATATATATATTATTTTTTATTTCTTTTGACCCTTATATATATAATATCGAAAGAGCTAAGGTATTTTGCTGATTATATGTATCTAAACTCTCACTGTAAAGTTGACCACTAGGATCAGTCAGAGGTAGGATATTGCATGATTGCACAGCAAAATATTTGTTGAATCATATTTAAATAAACAGGCATTTTTTTATCTGCCTTGCTTCTTGCATTGGCGTAGCCGAGGAAATGGTGTCATCTGATTGGTGCCAATGATTTCTTTTTTATTTTAAATAAATGGGCAAAACATGCATGCATGTACAAATGCAAATTACCCAGGCACAGTCCTACTTCCAGCAAGCTGAGAAAGGAGGCTATACTTGACCAATGTGCCTGCTGAACATTTTCCAGGCCCCCATCAGGACACTGGCCTTGATGAGATTGTGGAAAGCAATAGCCAATAGCCAAGAAAAGAAATAATGTCTTCCGAATCTTTCTTGGAGTTTCTGCTGGGAAAATGGAAAAGCTTTCTTCCTTGTCATCATTAATCAGGAAATACTCGTGATACTATGAATTATCCTTGTAAGAGAGGATTGTAGTCTGATATATAGAATGACATGTTGTGCAGTAACACAAGGCGTTTCGGATTTCGTTGTAGAGGAGAGCCTTCGTTCAGGATATTCCAATATTCCAAATTCCTCTCTCTCTCTCTATCTCTCTCTCTACATACATACATACATACATATATATATATATATATATATATATATTGATTTCTTGGTGATGACTTTGAAAACACTAGAAGAAACAAAATAGGAAGAAAGGCAACGATTCTAGTAATTTGTTCTTGCTTTTCTTCTCACAAGACAAAAGGGAAATGAAACTGAGAAGTGCCGGGTCAAGCAATGTCATGTTAGAAAACAAAAAATCAATCAACAATTGATGGTGCTGGAACAGTCGTCAATGGAACCTGATTCTCATTGTCAATGGAACCTGCGCGCAGTGTGTTGCATGTTCCATTGAATTATAATTGTCAGGAGAGATGAACCGGTCTTCTTCATTAAGGGTTTGGTGCTTGATGATCTCATTAAGGGAGGGTCTCGATCTCTAGCTAGCCGCTGCTACGACCAGATTGTAGCGGTGCTGGTGCGACTTTCAAAGGGGATGTCGAGAATATATATATATATATATATGCTGAAAAGTTGAAACTATATGCAGAAACGAAGCGGAGGGTGTGCAAGAAATCAGCAAAATAAAATTAAATATATAGAAGGAATGTAGGTAAGTGAAACATAGCAGAATTTAGGGTCATTTGAGATTGTGTTTTAAATGATGTTTTTTTAAAAAATTAAAATTTTTTATTTAGATTTTTTTTATATTTTTAAATTGTTTTGGTATAAAACATATTATATAGGTTTTTAAAAGGATTTATTTTGATTTTATTTTTAGGATATAAATTTTGCAAATTAAATTTCAATAAAAAAATTAAGAATTGATACCAAATAAAAAAAATAAAGAATTCAGATTAAACATTGTTATCTGTATGATCTCTAGTAAAATTACATAATTATAATAACAGCAGCGATAACATACAAATAAGATTACGATAAAACAGTTAGATTATTAAATAATTAATTACATATAAATAATGGAATAACTAAAATTGTACCACCCCCACAACACGTGGCATGCAACCACTTGATAATTAATATTCATAGACATGATAGTAAAAGAAATCAGGAAGCATTGATTGGGTCCACTTATGGTCGGGTCAAAGAGAGAAGTATCAAAGCAATCCACGAAGAAGATCAAGAACGATATTGGCATCTAAAGCTTGAGCACCAAGCTCACGGGAAAGATGCGTGCGTTTGTTTTTTTTTTTAATTGGAGTGCCGAATCCGCCGAGTCGAAACACAAATCATCATTCAACGATTCTGAGCTTCGAGAGAACAATGACAATGGGGGTGGGTTGAGGAAATGATGCTGCTTTTGTTAATTAAGGAACAGAGTATACGTCAATCAATATTAACTAGGAACCCAATAGAAAGGGGAGGGGTGGCTTCCTCCATCCAAACACTTTCCTCGGGTCTTGTTTTGCCAAGGCCTGCGCTGTCCTGTTACCTTTCCTTCCTAACTGCGCCGGCCACAAAAGAATCATTTGAATCTTTCTTTGTCCCGCATCTTAATTAGGCTACACCCGTTGGTGGCAATCCTTCTGTTGTTGCAGCCATGATCTGACCTCTGATAACTCCCACACCAATCTCTCAACGTCTTAAGAGTGTTGCCGAGAGTATGCCGGCAGGCCGAGAATGCCTAGAGACTTCATTAGCTTGTTGATCCTCCCAACATATATAGAGCTTCCTGCCACTTTTATCACGGCTCTGTATATCCTGAGATATTTAGCCATCTCTGACCTACCACGCACCATAACCCACGGCTCACACATATATATCATCTATCCCCCTCCAACACGTGCCTCTATAACAATCTCTGCTCGGAATTTCTTACCATAAACTTTATAGTACCCACTTTGAACTGAGTATATTCCAGCTATCCCCCTCCAAACAAGCTGGTCCTCCGGTCTTCTACCACCGAGAGGTAGACATAAGATGTTATTCACATCACAAGGCATAAATAAAGAGTTAATCAAAGAAAATTCCTAGTACCAGTTGACTTTGGTCCCCTTTCTTCCTCTATGTTCTTACTGGTTTTAGTTTTTGGAAACTGAGGGGTGGAGGGTGGTCTAGATTTTGAGTATGGATTTGCATGTTCATAATTCTGAGCCTTTATGAGCATTATTGTCAGTACTTTGGTCCCAGGATTTGCTGCTTCTTTTTTTCTTTCCAATTTCATCAACTCTTTCTAAAATTTATTCCATACATTGAAAATGTACTTTTATTACTAAAAAAAAGAAAATAAAAAACACTATCATTGCTTTCATTGTCGATCTCAGATCGGTTTCACACTAGCATGGACACACGGTAAGGGTTTTAATAGCAAAATCTAGGAAGTTTTCCTTCTCTCTTTCTCGGAGGATATCGTTAAAAACATCAAGATTATATATTGAGGAAAATCTTGCTAAGATAATATATTACTCAACAATATGATATCATATATATCAACACGATATGGCAACTGGTTTTATTACTTATTAAATTCATTTGCTCTATTTTTTAAACATTTTTGTGTGTATATAGTTTTGCTTTTTTTTTTTATATATATATAAAAAAATAGCAATCGAAAACTCCTGTGAGAATGCATTTTGGTGTAGTGGGCGTGCAAGCATGGAAAACCGCTGTTTGACCGCAACATAATTTGGGGTGCACATGGTATCAATTTTTTTAATAATAGATAAATATTTAATGTTTTTGTGTAAAAAAAAAAGAATTTAGAGAATGCAGAGGCTAATATAATGTGATTCCTAAGACTTCACGGATTCATATACAATCTAAATGAAAAAATAAATAGTTTGATTAAAGAAAATTCAAGATAATTTTTTATTATTTAAAATATTGAGACAATAATATATTGGATCTACCTGAATGAACTTGGATTAACTTATTAAATTCACAACATGGATTACAATATCATGATAATTACGTATAAAACAAATAAAAAAATTATGAAACTTAATTTTCAATAAACTTAATATCAAATGATAAAATTAATCTACCAAACCAATAATCTGTGTCATGAGACCAACATAATCTCATAGAAAAAAGAACTAAAAAAACAATCCAAGTCAATCCGTGTTACCATGTTAAACTTACCACTTGAGTCATAAGACTATGATAACTCCGTATAAAACAAATTGAAACAAATCATGAAACATAATTTTCAATCAATTTATTGATAAAGAAAAAAATTAATATTAAAAAGGAACACAACAAAACGACATGAGTCAACCTTAGTTAACTTCTAAAACTCGTGATCCAGATTATGAGACCAAGATAACCAAATAAAAAGTAAACAGAAACAAATCATAAAGTTTAATTCCTAGTCAACTTAATGTTAACATATAATTTTTTTAAAAAAATATTAATTAAAAAATAAAGTCAACAGAGTTAACATGCTAAACCCGTAACACGAGTTATATGAGTGAGGCAACCACATAAAAAGTAAATTATAACAAATTATAAAACTTAATTCCTAATAAACTAAATATTAAAAGATAAAAAAACATATATATATATATATATATTATTATTATTATTGTGAATAGTTTTTTATGAGACGATGCACGGTATAAACATTGTTTTTTTTAATTTTTTATTAATTATAAAACTCGATATGAGTTATGTAAATCAAATTAAGTTAATCTATTTTAATTAAAATAAATTGTTTAAAAAATAAAAATCAAATTAATTTTTAACAAGTTGATTGGATAAGGAGCTGAGTCACCAAGTATCAAATGAGTTTTATTCAAGTCTTAAACAAGTGAATTGGATGGGAAGCTAAGCCATCAAGTATCGAATGAGTGACCGATTTTTATCAAGTCACCATCCGGGTTTAATTTTATGCCGGCGCCACGTGTCCATGGTTTGACTCGTAAATACATATGCTTATCATCACACGTGAGATCTGGTAAAAGTATTACTTAAAAGTTGCCGTCAACTCGTGTGTTTGTAATCATAATCATGGAAAACACACTTAAATCAGAAGGCTGGGCCTGGAGATCACAGGTTGATCAGGGGTGCCTTGAATTTAATTAGAAAAGAAAAGAAAGTGATCGGACGTGTATGAATAAAGCAAATGGGAATCTGGGTGTTGCTGTCCCTCTTCAAGGCCGTCGATATATACCACTGCTAGAAAATGTGGGCCCGTTTCCATGCTCCCATTTTCACTTTCCTTTCTTTCTCACTGTTTTTTTTTTTTTTTTTGTTAATACATATTAGTAAAATAAATATATGAATAAATAAAAATATGCGCTGTTTTTGTGACGGCCTTATAATATTAATATCATACATGTATTCATTTCCACCACCGAGTATCTTTCTTCTTCCAGTGCTTCTCTCGAAGGCACATGCACCCTCCTAAATATATATAAAAAAATTATCACTCAGCATTCCTTCTCTTAATCCTTGCTTTCTTCGATCGGCGTGGCGGTTTCTTTCTACCCCAACTTGTCGAGGTTTGTGTCCCAGCCAGATGAATCAGTGTCTCTCTTACATAATCAAAACCATGTAGTATGTGTTGCTGATGACTTTTCTGGTGGTTTTTTTTTTGGCAGCTGTTTATTATCTATACAGTCATCAGGAGCAGAGGTTGTGGAAGATTGAATCTTTATCGATACCAGTAGTGATTACAAAGTCATGGTATTTTCATTTTGGCATCTCTCTGTCTCTACTACTCTGTTTCTTCTTCATTCTTGTTACCGTGTTCTTGGGGTTTACTCATTCGAGTCTGTGATAATTGACGGCAGGTGAGTCCATTTGGGCAAATGAGGAACCACGACACGGGTCCACCATGGTTAATACCCATGCTTAGAGCAAGCTATTTCATTCCCTGTGCAGTTCATGGTGAATCCAATAAGAGTGAATGTAATATGTTCTGCTTAGATTGTATGGGAAATGCTTTCTGTTCTTATTGTCTTATTTATCACAGAGATCACCGTGTTGTTCAGGTTTGTCGACCCTGTCTCCATATTATCTTCGATTTATTCGATTGATTAATTGATTTATTGATTGGATGACAACCTGGTTGAATGCTTGGGTTGCTGCAGATAAGGCGATCTTCATACCATAATGTGGTGAGAGTAAATGAGATACAGAAGTACATAGACATATCATGCGTACAGACTTACATCATCAACAGCGCCAAGATTGTGTTCCTCAATGAGCGCCCTCAGCCAAGGCCTGGAAAGGGGGTCACCAACACTTGTGAAATTTGTTGTCGAAGTCTCCTTGATTCATTCAGATTCTGTTCACTTGGATGCAAGGTAGGTTAATTATGATGGTTTCCCTTCTCAATTATTAATAGGTTCTCTGCTCTGCTCTCTTCTACTGCTCTGTTTTGATAGTTTAATACAATATTCATTTTTTGTTCGAGTAAAGTGCTGTTTGCGTTTTGTTAGCTGGGAGGCATGAAGCGGGGTGACCCAGACCTTACATTTGCGCTAAAATTGAAGCAAAATAGGGATCCGTTCTTTGGTGGGTCGGAATCAGATGAGTCCTCAACCCCAAAGAAGATTCGCAGGACACATGCTTTCAATCGTTTGATGGACGGGCTCTCAATCTATTCCTCCAACAATGATGGTGCGGAGAGCTCTGGTGATGATGCAGCTACCAACATTTCTCCGGCTACTCCTCCCCTTTTCAATCATCGTAATGCAAGGAGAAGAAAGGGTATACCTCATCGTGCCCCATTTTAAGACTCCATAACCCTCCCCACCAAAAACATTAAAAAAATTGGCAAAACATTTAGCATTTACCAGCAGTAAAACAAAAACAAATCTAAAAACGACGGCAAGGAGGAAGTGGGATGTGGGGGAATTTGGTTACATCTCAAGTTTCTTGTGTAAATACTATTAGGATGGTAGGTGGTGTGTTTCTAGTAGCTAGCTTTGGAGTAAGGGAGTGGTCCCTTCCTATAGACATTTAGCAATTACTGCTGGAATTGAGTTTCTGAGTCAGGAATTTTACCATATCCATGCATGTACATATCATAACATATAAATATATAAATGTGGGGTTTTGGATTTGTTGGAAAGGGTGCAATAAAGGAGTGGGCATTATGATAGCATGGAATGTATACAGAACACCGTGGTTTGTCCTTGTGGATAGTGATATTTAAAGTTAAACCTTGTGTTCCGGCATCTCCTCTGTGATCTTTTATTTCATATTCTATATATGTGCAATCTGAGACACCTTTCGTCTATGCATACTGGGGAGTGGGGTTATTTGCATGGAAAAATGAGCTGGCAGCTTCTTATTTTGGTCATTAATGGGTCCATTGTGAATTGTAGAGCTGTGTCTGTGTGTGTTTTCTCTTATACATGCATGATTTTGTAATGAATATGATGGAGTAGCTAGGAAAGTACAGCCATCCTGGTCAAGTTTTAGATAAAGATTCTCGAGATGTAAAGCTGACCACATACGTCTTTTTCGTTTTTTTTTTTTTTTTGGAGGGGGAGAGAGAGAGAGAGCAACAAAACACCATTCCTGTTATAAAAAAAAAATAAGATACCATCCCTGAAGATGAAAAAGATGGTCTAATGGTTCTTGATTGATTTTACGCTTAATTTTCTTCCGTTTTCCTCACCCCGAATAGGAGGAGGGTACATAAAGCATAATTCTCTTTTCAACATTTTCAAATTTCTCTGTGCTAAATGTTAGGTTTGCTTTCACGTAGGAATTGGGCTTGATGCGAAGGTGGGTTCTGTTTTATGGGTAGCACAAACCTCAACTATCTCTTTCAACCCCCCTAACAAAATGGGCACATCATCAATTGTATTTTCATTGAGTCGCGGTTTCCAGTTAACACAGTTCGATTTTTTTCTCACTTTGTTGATAACTAGATGTTTGTCTGCGAGGCTAATCGTGTTTCGAACGGTAATTGATCGTAAAAAGGCATATTTTTTATGCTCTTTGCACGGCCAACCTCTTGAAACGCTGTTGCCGTATAAGATTAGCAGGCCCTTAAAATCTTTTGGTAGATGATATTCCCAAGGGGGGTGATTATATGTTGTCAAGCCAATTTGCCAGGTAATAGTGGATTGTGAGGTGTACGTTTCGAGCCTGAAAATTAAGAGGGGTTTGAAGGGAGTTAAAGATATTGCAAATTGCTTAGAACGGTAAAAACAAAAATCAAAAGCGGATGAATTAGTAGTCTAAAATCTTGAGATGGGATGGTGTTCAAATCAGAGAAAAGCTTAGGAGACACGAAATGCTCGGAGGGACAAGGACAGCCATCTCCAGATGCTCCTAAGATCCCAATCTTTCACCATCATCCTTCACTGTTCTCTATTAATTAAATAAAAAAAATAAGTGGATGAGAGCCTTGAGGAATCTGAAAGGCTGCGTTGAGCGCACTCTCCTTCGCCCACCACCCCACTCATCAATTTGTGCCTTTCCCCTTCTTATCCCTCCACTTAATATTTTTAGCTTAACAGGAGTCGTAGGAGTAGCAGTATCCCTTTTGTAATATATAATAATCCTCCATGAAAAATCGAAGTAGAGACTCCCTAAATTGATTGTTTAATGGATTATTGGGGGCCAAAAGACGGTTGCAACTCGTCTTATTATTGAGGTTTAGGATGAAGCTAAGTAATGGTGACGTTTCCAAGGTTCAACTTTCCAAGGAAATCAGCTCAAACTTAGTGGCAAAGGCCAGAGTTTACGAGGCTGCTTTGTCTGTTTGTGCGGTGCCTAGTCATTAGACGTCTAAGGGAGTGCCACGTTTTGTTCACTACATGGTTAGGGTGGACACATGCCCCGCCCCTTTGGGCCATGGGGCCATATTCAGCCACTTGTGCGACGAGAAAGAGGAGACGGAGGAGGTAGAAAGGATCGGTACTAATGTCATCACTTCAGTTTCGGTTCTCCTTGTCTGTCAAGAAACTAACTAAAAAGATGAGCATGCATGATGTCCTGCAAGTTGGCGTTCTACTAATGGGTGCCACTGTGCATAATGCAAATTGGCTTTATTCCTCCTCGATCCTCTCCTATTTCTTGCTCTAATTAACCTGCTTTCAGTTTTTGGATTTTTATATCGATATATACACTGAGTGAATGGCCCTTCATCATCGTGATCATCATGTTCATGATCCTCATCATCAGATTAAAACATGAGAGAATAAACTAATGGTCCTCGTGAGATCACATTGTTGATAAGGCTCTTGGGTTGTGGTGTTGCCTTTGGCATCACACGTCGTCATTTCTCATTTTCCATAAAGCACTCTTCGTGAATTTACAATCAACCCCACCCTCCCTCCACAAGTGTTGCTTTCGGTGTTTCTAGTTTATTAGTTGTGTCGTCTTCCACCCTTTGCCTCTCTGGTAAGCTCTCCAACCTCTGCTTTTGTTCTCATTCGGGTTGAATTGAGATTGTTCCATGGATCACAAATATCTATCTATCAAATTAAATGCATTTGTTTCCAAGACGACGACATCTAATAAGCAATCAACTACAGAAAATCTCTATGTTTAGGTACAGCAACTCGCACAGTTCAATGACTTCGATCTGGATTAGCATAAATCAATCACTGTGTTTTTATTCTTTTGTACAATAGTTTTTAATTTTACTAGATTTTCATGATTCCTGTGTATAGATAGATGGACGTAGTAGCACAGAAACAAGGCTTGGCAGGAGCTGTTCTGACAGGTTTCAGTATATTATATATCTTGCATTACACATATTTATTTATGCTTGATTGACATGAAATAATTGCGACTTTTAGAACATCTTTTTACAAACAACCATCTAGCTTTCAACTGTTGCTATAACCTTTCTGAAAAAGCATACGAGTGCCGAAAATGGGTCTCCACGGCCCGTTATTTATTGGACTGGCCTAACCATCACCACAGTCCGAGGGCAAGGGAGCCCCACGGAGCTAAGAAGCTTCTCACGACAAACTTTCACTTCGAGATCCAACTGTTTGTTACAGCCAGGCCTTGTTTGTTAGTATTTGGACATATAAGATAACAGGAGCGAAGTTATCAGAAAGTATTTGGTCAGCCATATTAAATTGGAGACGAATATAGTCCAATCTGTATCATAGTACGTGATGTTCCTATATAGAAAACTTACTATTTTTCATTAATTTATTCTAATAATCACAAAAATTGGATCAGACGAACATCGGCCAATCTTACTTCTATGTGTTTAAATCCCCTGAAAAATGAACACCCTTTATGTATGTGGTCTATAATTGAATAAGTTTAAACACGAAATTCATATAAAAGATAATTTCAAATTAAAATCAATATTATCTAAACAGTTCAACCGCGCGTAAATTAACCCGAGATTTTTATGCTCTCACAATAAAATTAATCCTAGCTAAACAAGCAGCTGGGAATAATTAATTCTGCTGTTCTATGACATATATAATTTTTAAAAAAATCAGATGTTATAATATCCATACATATGATATATTTTTTATTTAAAGATTGAAAAAACTGGCGCATGATTTTGTTTTTGAAATGAAGTGTAAAAAAAAAATGAAGAAGAAGGAAGAGAAAAGGTGAAGTTATTGTACGTTACGTAACCGCTCGGGAAGGCAAAAGAAAGTCTCGGATGGCGGTTCTGTTTGAAACCACGGTGGTGTGCATGGTGGTAAATTTTGACCCCGTTGAGAACGGCTAAATCGTGAATCTTCGTTGGTATGGACTTGGCTTGACACGTTATATACAAAGAAAACCTTTTTTTTTTCATTATTTGGGAAGCCCTGTGTTCCCTTGTTTATATGTATTTTGCAATGTCAAACACAAAACAAGAGGCAGGCAAAGCGAGGTGATCAGGCTTGTAGTGGAATAATATATCTCAACTCGATCAGTGGGTATTAATTATTGCATGGCATGACAGTTGTGTAGCATCAGTTAATTGTTTGGGAATTAAGATGCAAGCAAGGCCAGCGCCAACTGACTCGCACAATACTTGTTGATGTATAATTTAGCTGTACGTAGCATATTACTTACTTGAAAATTACGTTGTGGGAATATTTAAATATTATTTCCTCTTTTACATACGCCCATTGAAATTTATGGCAGTTCTCGACGAGTTTTCCTAACTGGGCATGCCTGCTTGGCTGCTTATTAATATCATTGAGATTCGGTGCGCACGGTGTGTGTGGCATGCACTCTATGATATGTATAAGATAACACAGTATATGAAGAGAATGCTCGGTGACGAATAAAATAGATATTTTTTTTGTCGAACCAAAAAAAGAGCAGGGTTGATAGTGCAAAAAAGAGGAGGGTTTGATGTTTCCTTCCGGAGGAACCTCATAAATGCACGTTTTCTATACATTATATATATATATATATATATAAAAGCTAGTTTCAATAGGATTGGTGAGCAAGGGAATAGAGGCGTTATTTAGGAACAAAAAGTAGGACTGTATTGGGATTTGGGCTGTTATTACTTTTAGACTATACCCGTTGTTGTCCATACACCTGGAAAAATCAGACTTGAAAATTCTGTGGGCAAAAGAAAACCAGTTGTCGTAGTAGTATTATTACAGTAATAATTGTCACGGGCTAGCATCCGCGGTGGCATTTGTTGGTCCACTCAGCCCTCCTCTTCCGGTCCTGTCCTGTCCTGTCCTGTCCTGAGACTCAGAGTTGTTGACTTGATGGTGGATGCTTGCTTCCAGCCGCAGACAACGTCATTGCTGAGTGGAGTGCTACAGTTGCTAGCTGTGTGTGTTTGACAAGAAAGATTTGTCATAGCAACGGAAAGGAATTTGTTTAGTTCATGACGGACTTGCTGACGACGTCTCTCTGTTTACATCAAAGAAAGAGCAGAGAAATGCCTCCTCACTTATTTATTTATTTATTAATAGCTTTATAGCTACCACTTGTTCCACAATTTCCCCTCATATTCTCTCGTGCACGGACAGCCTGTTTCGCTTCATCTCTCCTTCCTCCTCTTCTCAAATCTTCTAGCAGTTGCGAATTAATAACCATTTCCAGCGTTCCACATCTTTTCTAGAACAGCTACAGCTCGCCCTCAAAATTACTTTGGAAAAGAAGAACGACAGATGGGTGCTTGTGTTTCTTCTTCGTACTTGGGCCATCATGAATCTCATGAGCAGCTTCGTCCCAAGACCGCCAAAGTTATTTCAATTCATGGTGATCTTCGCGAATACTATCTTCCTGCCTTCGTTTCTCAAGTTCTTCGGTCTGAAATTGCGTCCTCATCTTCCTCTTCTTCATCGTCCTCATCTTGGTTCCTCTGCAACTCCGACCACCTTTCATACGATGAATATATTCCTGTCTTGGCTTCGGACGTCCCTCTCCATGCCGATGAGATATATTTTGTCCTTCCTAATTCAAAGCTTCAGCGTAGGCTAGCCTCTTCAGATATGGCAGCTTTGGCTGTCAAAGCTAGCTTGGCCCTTCAAAACTCCTCTAAGAAAGGTGGTTCCCGTCGCGGCAAGAAGGCCCGGATTTCTCCTGTATTGTTGGTCAGTCCTGATCATGACCACCAGCAACATAATGTTATCTATCAGAAACGAAAACATGAGCCACAGGTGCAGCGGGCAGCTGATTCCGTTGCCATTGGGTTTTCCAGATCCGATTCTGATAGAAGTTTTAAGAAATATACTTCCAGACGAGCCAAATTGGCTGTTCGTTCCTTTAAGCTCAGATTAACCACCATTTATGAAGGGATAGCTCTTAATTAATTAAACTTTCATTTCTTAATTTCTTTCCTTCTTACCTCGATTACGAAGAGGAACGCAATCCAATTTTTGAAGAACAAAGAAAAAAAACACCAGTATTTTTTGTTGATTTCTTACATCTCTTATTGTAACTTTCAATTCGCAACACATTCCATGTAAAGCAGATAAACGTACAGGTGCATACATGGCTTTGATTTTTTGATAACTATCAATTTTTAGAGATTTAACTTAATCATCTTTGATGAGCATATAAACTTAATTCTCTCTATGCTACCCGGTAATTTTTCGTTAAAAAAAATGAAGACCTCCATTTCTTAAACTGGGATTTTTATATATATTACATCTTGCATGTATATACTGAGAAGAACAGTTTCTCAATTATAATTAGAATTATACAATGTGGATGACGTGAAGCAGTAATATAATTACGTGCTACTACAAATTCGCTATTCCAGAAAAGTATATCATACAATAAAAACTTATTACATTTATACCCTATAATCTCGTTTAATCAATTAAAGAGATTTGTTTTTTTTTTATTCATTGTCTTGTAACATATTTTCTTTCCTTTAACACTCTGCTCAAGTTAGAACATGTATATTAATAGTGCCCAACTTGCTTAGATGTGTATGGAAAATAGGTGCACAATAGCTTAATAAATAAGTTTACTACTTGCTCTCTTGTTCTAGCATATAAGGTTTTGATCTCTCCCCTTTGAATTCTTTCAAGGACAGTGTGACAATCAATCTCAATATGTTTTGTACGTTCATGATACACTAAATTTGTGGCTATGTGCTGAGCGGCTTGATTATTACAGAATAATCCTGCCGGTTAGGAAAGTTTAACACATAAATCTCTTAAAAAAATTGTAGCCAGCTCAACTCACAAGTAGTTGCAGCTATAAACTGATATTTTTAAAGATTTAACTTAATATATCATCTTTGATGAGCATATAAACTTAATTCTCTCCATGCTACCCGGTAATTTTTCGTTAAAAAAAATGGAGTTGGCTTGCATGGTAGTGACCTAGTGGGAGGTTCTACCAGGTGGGGATTTTGACAGGCAAGTTCATAAATAGCATGTTCTACCAAGTAGGAGATATGAGCAAGAAAACATTGGTATTGAGGGGACAAGCATGAATAGGAAACATACCGATAAAATGGATGTTGTGTGCTGAATATGGACCGTAAGGATGTTGCCTTGGACAGGAGCAAAGTTGAGTGATGGGCCACGTAATCTTTGAAATGAGCTGTTGGTTTGGAAGAACGAGTGGATTGGCGTAGCGTAGCTTGGTGGGGGCATCTGTCATTAAGAACAGGTTCTGGTGAGGGTGCGGTGATGGTAGAAGGTAAGGTAGTTTCGGGTGTGTTATCAGTTATGGTAGTTTCTGGGGTGGTTGTGTTATGAGGGAAAGTCTGTAAGTAGGGGATCTAGAGTGAGAGTGAGAGATGGAAAAACAAGCGGCATGACATGTTGGGTGGCATGTGTGGGAGAGGTGTAGGGAAAAATATGCTTATGAAAAATAACATCTCGTAAGATGAAAAATTTATGTGTGATAAGATCATACAACTTATAATCCTTTTGGCCAATGCGATAACAAAGAAAAACATAACGACGTGCACGAATATCAAACTTATTGAAGAGTGTGAGGTTGGTAACATAACTAAGACATCCAAAAACACGTAAGTGTGTATAGATTGGCTATGTGTTGTGCAAAAGCTCGTATAGTGATTTATGAGATAGCAATAGTGTGGGAAGGTGATTTATGAGGTAACGGGCAGTTTGGATACTTTCCCCTCAAAATTTTAAAGGTAAATTGGCCTGAAATTGAAGAGCACGATCAATATTTAAAAGATGCCTATGTTTACGTTCCACAACCCCATTTTGTTATGGTGTGTAAAGACAAGAATGTTGAAAAGAAGTCTCACACGAGTCTAAATAAGAATGCATAGAAAGAAATTCACTACCATTATTTGCATGAAGAATCTTAATGTCTTTTTGAAACTGTGTTTTGACCCAAGAGAAAAAGGATGTCAAAATTGATTGCATGTCGGATTTGAATTTCATAAAATGCACCCAAGTAAAATGAGTATAATCATCTACAATAGTAAGAAAGTATTGTGCCCCAAAATGTGTTGGATGTGTGTGAGGTCCCTAAATATCACAATAAATTAAATCAAAAGGTGCAGACGTTTTTATTTCACCACAACCAAAAGGTAAACGAGTTTGTTTTTTTAAAGGACAAATATCGCAAATATGTGTGGAATCAAATATGATTTTCACATTATTTTTTGCTAATGAAAGTAAAGGTGCAGATGATGGGTGCCCTAAACGTCGATGCCATAAGTTATTGGTATGGTGAATGTGGTTGGCGAAATAGGGGTTTTGTCCTGGTGTAAGATAGTAGAGGCCATCAAAATGCTTGCCCAAGCTAATCATCCTCTTCGTGTCCATGTCCTGTACAATACAAAAATTCAGATAAAATGTTACCATACAATGTAAAGCTCTTGTTAATTTACTAACAGACAATAAATTGACACGAAATGTTGGTACATAGAGAACTTTATCGAGAGATAGCTCATGTGATAATTTGATAGAACCAATGTTTCTTATTTTTGTATGTCCCCCATTTGGTAAACCAACAGATGCATGCTGAGCATTAATAACGTTGTGCGTTGGTGATATATGAGCAGTTACTCCACTGTCAATAATCCAACAAATAGTTGAATGTGAACCTGTTTGTGCTATATTGCATTTTGGTGAGATACTTGTTGCATTTATAGATGGTTGTCCATTACCATTACGGAGCATGGCTATGATCTGATTATACTCCTCGGCAGTGAACATAGGACCATCTGGAACTAAAATGTTGTACTTGGAATTAATGGTAATATGAACAGCCCTTGTAGCAGAGTGAACAACCTCAGTATTATTGGTCAATGATCTCTTATTTCTCGGCTTCACATTCTTGCCGTGCCAATGATATAACAGCAATGGTCTACCAAGTGTCCATCTCCATCGCAATAGTTGCATTTGAGTAGTTTATGTGAAGATGTGTTGGTGCTTTTTTTGTTAAATGACTAGAATGTTAGGTTTTGCCTTACCTGCATTGCATGAAAATTCATCCCCATATCTCAACGACTTGCTACATCCATCTGCCATTCATGTTGGAGAATAAGACCACAAACTTGTCGTGTGTCAGGGAGTGGATTCATCATCAGGATCCACCCTCGTATTGTAGAGTAAGATTCATTCAATCCCATTAGGAAACTCTTTCTTTCTCTTCTCGTTCAGTGAGTCCCTTTAAACCTGCACAAGTGCAAACAAGTGGATCATGGCAGGATGCTAACTCATCCAATAAGGCTTTCATCTTGGTATAATAAGAGGAAATCGAGAGTTGTCCTTGATGATTTTCAATAATTTCTTGTCGAATCTGATAGATTCTTGAGTCGTTGTTTTATGAAAACCTTTCTTTGAGATCGTTCTAAATTGCAGCAACAGATTCTGTGTATATGATGATGTTGGAAATGTTTGGGTGGACAGAATTCACGATCCACAGTGTTACCATATCATTGCATCTTTTCCAAGATGCATAGTTTTCATTTGGGGTGACAAAACTGTAATGGTTCCATCAATGAACACCATCTTGTTCTTTGCGCTGAGACCCATGCACATGGCACAACTCCATTGCCCATAATTGTTTCCATCAAGCAGCTTGGAAGCAAGAATAATTCCAGTATGGTATGTGTGATGTATCGCATGCGGGTCTGATAACTCCATGGAATGCTTGTTTGTCTTCATACTTGCTTCTGTCATGGTGTTTGTGAAACATTTGTGATTATTGTGAGGGGGTTGTGTTTGTTATGGTGGCGGAAGTGTGATAGGTTACTAAAGATGTTACTCTGGTACCATAAAAAGTTGAGAATTATGTACATGTATTATATTAATATATAAGAATATGTGCTACTTCATAACTCTATTCCAGGAAAGAAGGCCATACAATAAAAACTGATTACTTTTATATCCTATAATCTCGTTCAATCAACCTGAGAGATTTGTTTTCCTTCTTCATTCACTGTCTTCTAACATATTTGCTTTCCTTTAACAAGATCGGTAGACCATCTACTGGGAGAAGGAAAAAAAAATGAAGGGGACAGTTTTAGCCAGACCAAATGATAACTGATCTTCTAGGAAAGAGAGGAGGGAAGATGTGAAAGCGAAATAGCTAGATACTACTGTTATAGCTGGGAACTGGAAACTCCAGGATTGCTCCGAGCTGCCATTTGAAACGCAGTCACACGCACGTTTCAAAAAGAGACGGCCACGAATTAAGCCTAACTTATAGCAAGTACCATGTGACCATGTCTAGCCTAACTAATGTCCACGTGTCTTGGATCTTCCTCGATAAAGACAGTCAACTTCAAAACTATATTGGCTAGCCTGCAAGAAACCGGCATTTTCCTTTGTCAAGACTTTCACATGGGAACTGGATTGACTGTAGTCGGTAAAGTTGTAGTTTTCCCAAAAAATACATTTTAAAAAAAAATATTTACAGTTTGATTAAAATTATTATGAGATTAAATTCTGTACATAAAATAAATTATTTTAATTCTGCATGCTTCTGAAAAATAAATTTTGTATGAAAAATAAAGTAAGCTTTATAGTGTAGTAGTAACAATCATAAATATCTGCACCATTAGTCTGTGGTATCTTCAAGATCTTAATTACAAAATTAAAATTTAAAATTTAAAATGCAAGCATGAGTTAATTATTCAAAAGCTATATTACTATGCCTAGTCGTCCTGGTTTTAGTTTTAAAAATCAAAGTCAAACGTCCGAGCAGCAGGCGAGCTAGGCAACAATATTATATTTTCCATTGAACGCAGCTATATATCGCTGAACTTTTCTATCTATGCAATGCAGCTGCCCTTTCCAACCTCTTGTCATCCTCCTGGTCACAAAATCGTGTTGCCTTTCTATTGCTTTTAATTCATTTTAATATATGGCAAAACTCACTTCTTTCAGCTAAGTTGAATTAATCCACGCACAACGTCAGTCATTCTTGAATACGACTTGTCTTTTGCATGTTCAACGCTCCGATATTATATGATATCAAACTATATAAACAATTTTATTTTTTTTTGACTGCTGAACTCCGATTATTCATACTTGTACGCCCATACAAGTATAGGAAGCAGGAGGTACGTAGAGGCATCGTTCTCATGTCATTGATCATATTTATATTCATATTCAAATTGAGGATCAATTGCCTGCCCACGGAACCATACTATATAAGTACTGATATTATATAGTTGTCTCGTGATCATCCAAACTCAGCCACGGGTGCCTCCCTCCGAATCGATGCTTGATGATTGAATATTCGATTACAAACAAATTGTGTGAGAGAAACGGCGGTGCCCTTTTGGTGATCAATCCTTTGAAAACACGGGTAGAAATCTGTTGAATCTTTCTAAATCACTGGCCACTGTTGGTTTTTTTCATAGCAAATCATCAATCCATTATTAAATTCAATTAATTAACGTTTACGGAATAAGAGACCGTACGTGCTGATATTTTCTTTTGAGCTAAATTATAAATTAAGTTATTATTTTTAGCTAAAGAAGGTACTCATAATGTCTCTTGGAACATAGCTACAACATATAGCTTGGAGGGCTATGGAACTTCCAAAGTTTTGATTTTAGCTCTAAAAAGTTGGGTGTTTTTTAAGCATATCCTTGAATTTAAGACTTGTTTCCTTGAAAATATGCATCTTGCCTCTATGCTCTATATATAAAAAAGGATCCAGTGAGTTTGCGGATGAACCTGCATCCATGTCTTCTTCTCATCAAGGGTTTCAGCTTCAGGGGAAAGAAAGCACTTGTGAACAACGGGGCGCTTTTTAGATCAAATAAAACAGTGGCTTGAGATTTTTATCATCGTAGCAGGGATTTCTGGGTGAGGAGATGATGGGGGCCTTTGAAGTTTGGCGATCCAGATAAGTTAATTGGGAAGAACTGGCCTCGAAAGTACAAGCTGACAGTTAAATCCTTGCTTCGGCCTGTTAATAACTCGAGCCCAAAAGTACTCTCTTAGAGCTCCATTTAAAGTCATCGTGGGTTCTTATGTGGCTAAGCCCAAAGTTATTTTTCTCTACACTCGGCGAACAAAGAAAGGAAGGGGTTGACTGCTTGATAATCAAGAGGCAAATAGTTGCAGCCTTCTGCAGGCTACAGCATAAGGTTGCTATAATGCGAAAGTCATTCATTACAATCAACGTTATTCACTTTTAAGCGAAGCAGGAAGTAACTATTAATTTGCCCCACAAGTTTGCCACTAATCCTCACTTATTACGTGGTATGTTGAGATAGAACATCTACTTTAACAGCAAAAACTGTACTTGTCCCCCTCCCACCATGTAAGAGCCTGTACCCAACTGCATCAACATTTGTCACTCTCATGACAAACGTTTTTGGAAGCTACTCATGTCATGTATATAATTTACAGCTGGCGATAATTAAGGAGTACTGTGATGGATTTTTTTGAAGTTTCACATTTCTTTTCCTTGTCTATCTTAAGTGAATCCCACGTAAAAAATCTACTACACTCAACTTTATCACATTCCCAAAACACTTGTTAGTTATATCGATTCACGGCATAAGCATAAATCTATCAACAATATTACACTTTTATGGAGCATGCAGAGATAGCTGGTAGGTACCAGCACTCAGTTTCGCTCCTAAACTCTAATAATTTATATGCATATATTCTTCTATACACGAAAAGAAAATAAAGAAAAAGAAAACGAGAGGCACTGAGAAATAAATCTATCATGTTCCGTGGTGGAAATGGAATGCGAAGGTACGTGTTCATCTGAACACTGTAATATAATGATTCCCGATAAGATAAATCAATTAATTGTATTGATAAAACTACTCAATGATTGATGGAGTTGTTGTGGTTTTGTTTTCCTTTAAGGAATTAATGGTGATTTGACGAAACCAATGGGCAATAGATCATCAACACGTACGAAGGAGAACGATGATGAGGTAGAGCCACCTAACTGCGCCATCGATGTGGATATAGCCATGCGCTCGATCGGAGCAGGCACACTTGAATGAGGCAGAGAGCATGATTGTCCTTCATTATTAGAAAAAACAAAAGGCTGGCTTTGCTTTGCGTAAAGAAAAGATTGGAATATTATTATATGTTATCATCTCGTGTGGGGAGAGCCAAACACTTTGTTTTCTTCTTGCTGTGAGTAGACAGACACCAAAGCATACTTATCAGATTCAATTGGATTAATTCTGTGGGTGGGTTTAATAACCCATCCATTCAAGCTAGCCTTGATTCTATTTATGTTTGGAGTTAATCTAACTAATAAATATGAGTGATTTGATAGGTTAATTCTTGAGCAGGTAGCTTCAACATATTATATTTTTATTTAAAACAATATTATTGTTTTATTCGAAACAATGTACGTAAAATAGAATTACTTTGAATAAACCCATATTCCAACTGTTGACTCGACGGAATGAATGATGAGAAATTTGTGTTTTTTGCCCACTAATAGCAGTACGTACCACAATGCTTAATTGTATAATGTTTTTCTCGCGACTGAAAAATATATGAGTGTAAATCCCATCATTCGAGAAGAAGATACACCAGTTCTTTCCGGTCAGTAACAATTAGTTTAGGACTACAGTTTCGAAAGTAAAGTCCGATACCAACATGTTTTGAAGGCCTAATTCTCTCCCGAGAAAGAGAGAGAAAGAAAAAACGGACAAGGACTAATTGTTTCACTTCTATATTATATATATTGTATACGCGTGCTCTCGCATTCTATATATGTATGACACTGCTGCTGATAATAATAACAGCAACAATTTGTACCCTTTTTTTATCCAAAGTGGAGGGGGGGATGAATAGCGGTGGGGGAAGCCATGAATTATTGAAGAATTAAGCTCCAAAGGTAGCGAGGCGAAGCGTGCAATGGCCCGTGCGGGCCATATTGCTCTGGGCATGATTAACGCTGTGACTTTGTTTCTCTCGTCCCTTTTTTTATCCTCTTACATATATTTTGCTAAAAACAACAACATTCATCGATCAATATAAATATGATTGGAGAGTACGAAATTAACATATATGGAATAACTCAACGAAGATGTAAATCATTGATGCGTTTGTTTTTGTGCTCTCTCGTGAAGAAATACAATACCAGCTACCACACGTGCATTCGTTCAGCTATATATTTAATATTTGTTGGTTATTAATTGTGCTAAATCTTGAATTTTATTGAATTAAAATACTTGACATTTGAGATCTAGATGATTATATGAAGCGTGTTGGTTTATAATTATTCTTTAGATTTTAAAACATACAAATTAAATCTTAATTATTCACTTGTGGAAAAGGAGGAGGGATAGAGTTACATTTTAATTCTGCACACTATAATGCAAGCATATATTGCGTCGACCGTCTAGTAGTTGCCCATGTTTCTCGAAAGGGTTGATGGCTGTATAATTATATATTTTATGTGATACTTTTTTTCCAAAAAAAAATATATCACTTTTATATTGATTCAGACTCTCCAAAATGGGTTGGCAGCTTGATTTAAGTAACTGTGGATTTTTTTTGCTTGTGTTGTTTGTTTTTACTGTTCAAATCAATTCCAGTAATTTTTTATTTAAAATTAATTTTGTTTTTATATTTTAAAATTTTTTTGACATATTGATATTAAAAATTATTTAAAAAAATACTAGTTTCATATATTTTAAAATAAAAAATACTTTAAAAAATAATTATCATCTACACTCACTCGCAAACATTACTATCTTAGTTTAATACATGTACAGCACCGCTTCTTGTCATTGCAAAATGGCCATCATGAAAAATCAAGTCCATGAAACTTGTGCATAAAGTTTGAAGAAATTAATCATGCAATGTCCCACTGCGAGGCAATTATCTCCAAAGCTAAAATTAATCAATAAACCTTGATGAAATGTTTAATCCATCCTAGTTTAAATAATAATAATAATTATTATTATTATTATTGCTGTTTTCAATTTTTCAAGAAGATCTTGAGTATAGAACCTCTTAAAAATTAACCAAGAAAAAAAAAACGATTTGCCTACACAGCTAGCTGTGCCTAAACTGTTTATTAAAAAAATTAATTTAATGTAAGAGACACGTTATTACCTATTTTATTATAAGAATAATTTGTTATGCATGTGTTGAGATGGTTTTTATATATTTTTCAATATAAAATCTTAAAATGAAATAATATTATTCAGGGATAATTAATTACAAAGTTTTATCTAAATTTCACTTTCCCTAGAAAGTAATTAATTATCTGAAATAAAAAAGCTGCAAGGCAACGCGGGTAATAAAGCTGTTGGGGTTCAAGTGAATTAATTTCGTGCAGTGGATATGAAAGACAGTGGTTATAAGCAATGGGAGTGGGCCGGGGAGGGGAGGGGAACATCAGGTGGGGTCAGTTTCTTTTGAACAGAAGAAGGATGGGAGTTCGGACAGGGCGGCAAGCGTAGCCATCGCCTCGTGCATGCCATCCCAATATGATATCTAGTCCAATACTAACTATTACATTGTTAGTTCGAGACTGTAACCCTTTTTTTCCTTTTATTTGTCATTTTTAATCAATTTGCATGGAAATTGTGCGGTGAAAGGATGGATATTGACACGTCATTATATATGCAACAGCAAGAGTAAATCTAATTAGTAATTACTGTTAGCCTGGGAACTTAGGAGTAGAATTATTTGATTAAAGAAAAAGAAGGAAGGGGAGAAATGCGTCTTGTTTTTTTCCTCGTTTCACAATCCAAGAAGTCATATCACGCGCACCACCCTCACAAGTGCTTCCAAGAACAGACCCCACCTTCCCTCGTGGGCAGAATTATTGCCCCCGATTCCCCGGCCCACACACACAGACTGCCCTTTTTGCCTCTCTCTCTCGTCAGTGCCGTGCTCCTGCTCTTGCTTATTTATTGGCTTTACGAATCACTCCCCCTCTCCATAGTTTTTCCATTCCATTCCTTTCTACAACTATATACCTCTTCCATCGCCTACTTTCCTTACTTTATATAAATACTACTAAAGCCACTACTAAAATAATATGCTCTGCCAGCAGCAGCCGCGGGGATCATCCAGCCCAGCTAGCAGGCCTACCTACTGCAAGACTCGTTAGCTAATAATTTTATTATTTCTTGAATTAATTCCATCTCGTGGTACCTCTCTAATATAAATACTATATTCTCCATTTCTAGTTTTGCCACTTCTTGTTTACCTTGTGGCAGCATTACTATACCAGGATCGATAGATAGCTTAGAATCTTTTATATATGAGGATGATGATAGATTTGGGTACCCAGAGAGGTATGGTCCCTATAATGGACACCCCGACCTCCGTAGACTGTGGGAGGGAAGTGAGGTTCCGCAAGTCCTTTAGGTCTCTAGTGGAATGCATGGTCCCTGCCTGTTGTGGCTTTCAAGCATCTGCAGATTCCCTTGCCAGTGATTCCGATGATTATTACACATCATCATCAGCCTCGACAACCACCACCACCACCGTAACAGGCACCTTCTTCGGTTACAGGAAAGGTCGAGTGAGTTTTTGCCTCCAAGACGACACTCGTAGCTCTCCTCTCATACTGCTTGAATTTGCAGTCCCCACAGCCTACCTTGCAAAAGAGATGCAGCACGGCTTGCTCCGCATAGCACTCGAGTGCTGCCACCCAAGGCAAATTAATAGCCAAAAGGAGCGCTGCTCTCTCTTTAACGTGCCAGTGTGGGCCATGTACTGCAATGGAAGGAAGGTTGGTTTTGCTACGAGGAGGCAGATGAGTGTGAGTGATGTGGCTGTACTAAAACTCATGCAGTCCGTCTCAGTTGGTGCTGGTGTTTTGCCAATGGCAGGCACCGGAGAAGCAGGGGGCCTCCTCATGTACTTACGAGCCAGTTTCGAGCGAGTTGTTGGCTCGGTGGATTCCGAGTCCTTTCACATGATTAATCCTGTTGGCAGTTCTGGACAGGAACTCTCTATATTTCTCGTGCGGTCCTGACAATCTCCGTTGATCAATCAATACCATGCATAATATATATATATATATATTAGAATTTGTATTCCTATATACTATGGTCAATTACAGATCTTAATTGCTAGTTCATATTAGTTTGTGCTAAAGTATCAATTATCCTGTCCTATGTTGTCCTGTAATACA